>JABUBK010000292.1_pt1 | contig 11709 bp, 15 predicted proteins | sample 7332671 | NCBI WGS metagenome assembly JABUBK01 (sample SAMN07256342, study PRJNA390944) | subsurface metagenome | isolation source: Methane hydrate marine sediment | place: Pacific Ocean: Eastern North Pacific, ODP site 1244 | collected 2002
CGGATGGTCGAGGATGCCGAGTTCGGTATCCGGTTAGTTATACGGAAAGAGGAGTTAAATGTCCTATGAAAGGGGACAAATCGAAAGCGAGGTGAGAAAGAGATGAAAAAGATAGTATTATTTGAAGGAATAAGAGATGAAGGGGGAGAGCTTGTGTTAGTGGTCTTCAATACAAGTGTTGCTACGAGTATGGACAAGAAGTTTTGGCAAAGAATAGTTGACCATTTTGAGAAGGGAGACTTAGAATCTTTCGATGATGAAGAGAGACTAAAGGTCAGGGAAATGGTAGATATAATTAAGAAAGCGATAAAAGATTGGTAGGTTTAACAGGTTAAAGGCGGGGCATTTACTAGGGCTGCCCCCTGGAAGGAGGAGAAGATGGTAAAAATAATAAATCTCGATGAGGACCCGAAAAATGCAAACTGGCTGCATCAAGTAAAACGCAGAAAAGAGGGGAAAATGACTAAAAAGACTGAAGAAAAGGAGTTTATCTTAAACACTCCTGGGGGATATCCACTTGATGAGGTTAGGAGTTCAATCCAGAAGGCGTTGCGAATGGGAGACGAGGAATCGGCAGCATACTGGGCGCTTGAGTTCATCGAAGGAGGCTACTGGAAATATCTCCTAAAAACGTTACAATGCGTAAGTGTAGAGGACATCGGGCTGGCTGATCCTCGGGCGATTGTGGTTACGACTGCGGTTAAAGAAGCGATTCAGTTCAAAATGGAGAAGAAGGGGCTGGTCCCAACGGAAATGATAGGATTTGTCATTCTCTACTTAGCTCGGGCGCCGAAGAATAGAGAAGGCGATGATTTTATTGAATATATCCAAGCCAGGAGAAAACAGGGCTGGAAGTCAAAGGTCCCGAAAGTAGCACTCGACCAGCATTGTTCTCGCGGCCGGGAACGGTTAAGACGGGAAGGAATAGACCCAAACGAGGAGTTTTATTTTCGAGGCAGCAAGCTGGAGAACGAGGTAATCGTGGAGGGCAATAAATACCGGAAGCGGATACTTGAAATTTATGGTTTGGAGGAGAAAAAATGAAGCGAGAACCATTGTTTATAGCTGTGAAAGAAGAGGGGGGAGAGCTTAGGGTGGTAGTCCCTGGGGGAGTTGTTTTCAAGTTGAAGAAGGGTTTTTGGATGGCCATGGTTAAGATTTTTGAGAACGCGGATTTAGCGGAATATGATACGCAATATAAGGAAGTAGAGTTTAGGCGCACGATAAATACAATCAAAAAGGCATTAAAAGATTGGAAGGATGAAGCAAAGTGAAGGTAATCGGCTATGTCCGAGTGTCAACTGAAGAGCAGGCAAAGGAAGGTATTTCTTTAGCGATGCAAGAGGAGAAAATCCTGACGTATGCAAAGCTGTGGAACCTGGGTAGTGTCGAGATTATTAAAGATGAGGGGAAGAGTGCTAAAAATCTGAAGCGGGAAGGGATCCAAGAAGTGATAAAGCTGGTCAAAGAAGATGCGGTAAAACACCTGGTAATCTACAAAATTGATAGATTGTCGAGGGATGCTGTTGATCTGTTGACGTTGGTAAAAGAGCTGTTTAAGCCTAACAACGTCCAACTTCACTCCATTAGCGAGAGGATAGAAACTGAAAGTGCAACCGGTAAATTTGCTTTCGGAGTGTTGGCCCAGGTTGCTCAACTGGAACGGGACATGATTTCGGAGAGGACTAAAGCGGCGCTGCAATGGAAGGAAAAGAATGGACAGGATTTAGGGACTGCACCCCTGGGCTTTGAGATGAAGGATAAGAAATTCTATGAAGTTGCTGCCGAGTTGCGAGTAGTTCAGGAAATTAAGAGACTCAGGCGAAAGCATTTGACTTTTAGAGCTATTGCCAGGCAGCTTAATGAAGAAGGGATTGTTACAAAACACGGTAAGAAGTGGCAATCCGGGACGGTGTATAAGATTGTGAAGAGTAAGCGTTATAAAAAGAAAGTCATTTAACCCCATTACCCTGCCTGTAAATCCTGCCAGAATTTAGTACAAGTCACCAGAGTTACTTTGATGATGACAATATACCTTTCCTTTAATGACGAATCGAAGTCCCTAGAATGTACTTTAAATGAACGTAAAAAGAGAAAACGAAGAAGAGAATTTAGAGGGCAGCCTGATTTGAAAAAGTTGAAATACCAGGAGAATCACTGAAAGCTGTAACCCTTTATCCATCACATACTTATCTTTACACATTCATACATAGGGAACCGCAGAAGAGCTGTAAAAGCCTAATATAGAGCCGTATCGAATGGCTATAACCCTTTATTCATCAAACGTAAAGGCCGTTTCACTCCGAACGGGTCGTTAGAAGAGTCGAAAAGGGCTGTCGAAGTCGTCGAAAAGGCAAAACACCTCAGAAGGCCGTAAACCCACTATTCACAGACCTGGGAAAAGAGCACTTGACAAGAAATTTCATTGTGGTACAATACAGACAAGAATAAAACAAAGAAGAGCAATTTTTGAAGCGGGGACGGGCTAGAGATGAAATATATTATTCCCGCTTAGAGCTAGTCCGGTGTACATATTACTCCTCCTTTCGAGCCGCATCCGATACTGCGGCCCGCAATAATCTTTCTTTCTTTGAAGTTCGAGTTCGATGATCACGGGTTGGACAAATCTGACTCAAAGGAGAAAACAATGAGCAGCGTTGCAGAGTACAAGGAATTCCAACCCGAAAATGTGGTCGGGTATGTTAGGGCATTGCCGGTTCGGCAAGGTTTAATCGGAGATGGAATCCTGCCCTTGAAGACCGTGGACGACATGACCTCAATATGGCAGGAATTGAATGTCAAGGTTACGGCAGGCCACCTTTTAGCGTTGGACAGTGAAATACCGATGGATGCGCCCCCAGGAATAAAAGAAATCAGTCAGGCGTTGGCAAAAATCGGAAAGAAAAGGGTCATCAAAGAAGAGGAAAAAGTTAAGCTCTTCAAACCACGTCCGGGGACGGCTGATATCCAGACGGCGACAGATTACGTGTACAATGTTCTGAGACTGCTTTCAGAGGGCGTCGACGACAGAGTTGAGTGTCTGAGGTGGGCGGCTTTGGGAGACGGTTCGTATACTTACGATAAATACGGCATAAAAATCAGCGTTTCGTGGGGGATCCCGGGTGCCAACCAAAAGACTGCCGCACCAAAATGGTCTGATTTGGAAAATTCCGATCCGCTGCAGGATATAATTGATTGGAATAACATTCTGATTGCGGCAACCGGCGGATCCGCTGTGGTTGCGTATTTGAGTAGCAAAGTGATGGGTTATCTGTTGCAGAATATGAAAATCAGGAATTTGATTGGGTACTCTCAGACCGGAAGAGGGGAAGGCTTTCCGAGCAGACGCCAAGTATCTCAATTCTTGCTGATGGGCGAGGGCCTGCCGTTGCGAATTTACGACGCAGCCTACAATGATGAAGCGATGGATGGAACGATTACACGTCACCGGTTCTTGACTGAGGAGAAATTTATCATGCTTTCGAGTGCCGAAGGGTTAAGCCCGATGGGGTTAGGCGATGTTGCAGATGGCCCGGTGCCCGACAATGGAATGGAACCAGGAAAATTTGCTGACTTCTACGTGGAAAAAGAGCCTTACAGGGAAATAGCCAGGGCAATCCAGTTTGCTTTTCCTCGTATATATGCTCCCGGTTGCATTCTCCAGGCGACTGTTCATAGTTAATAAGTGTAAATACGGCGGGGGGTTTCTCTCCGCCTCAGAGTTGAAAGAGGGTTACAAATGATAATTTGGCCAGATAGAACGATAGTCTATCCGAAGGTGCAAAAAGAACTAGGGATAACCGTTTCAGAGTATAGAGTTTTGGATTTCCTGTCTCGAGTGAGTGGAGATCCGGATGATCCTTTTTTTAGGGTCAGGGAAGTTTCCCGGGAGGCTACGGTTTACTGGTTAGGATTGTCCAGGACAACGATAACCAGAATCATAAGAAGATTAGTTAAAAAGAAATTACTGAGAAGAGATATGTTGGCTGTCCATAAAGGCATGCAACCAACGAGGGGCTGGTATAAAATTATCCAACCGTATAGAGAGGAAGAAGAACATGAGCAAGAGAAAGAATCTCAAGCCTAGAGACATTGATGAAGAAATTGAGAAAAACCAGGCTCCCAGGGACATCAACCCGCCTGCTCGTAAACTAACTAACCCAAACCCAGGCCAAAAGCGGGCAGAGAAAGAAGAAAAGCAAAAAAGGATTGGGCCAGAATATCCTGGGCAAAAGGAGTGAGCTATGCTTTTAGCTGCTAGGAAAGAGCTTGAGGAATTACTACGATTAGCCGGTAGAAGTGAAAAGCAAATAAAAAATGAGAGGTTGACCGAACTGGAAGAAGAAGCTGCCCTGGACGGAAAGGAAACAAAGCTATATCTGGACGAGACCTGGACTGAAGAGCTCATTTCGACTATGACGTGGAAGGAAAAACTAGCCTGGTTGATCACCGGCTTAACGACTGATTTGTCAGATGTAGATTTACAAGTACGCTTGAACTCGCTGAAGGGTACAACGGCAGAAAACGAACTGAAACAGCTGCGGGAAAAGAAAGTAGCGATGGAAAAAAGGAAATTCAAGAAAGAAGAAGAAACGGTCAAGGCGCAAATCGAAAGTGGAATCTTACCGCCCGGGTCCCTGGAAAGTTTGAAGGAAATGAGGGAGAAAGCGCAAGAATATGGTTTCAAAGAAAGCTCGCTGCAGACCGATACCAAGTTTTCCAAACTCACCACTAAACAACTATCCCAGAAGAAAGAATACTTGACCTATCGAGCTAAGGAAAGAAGCGAAGAACTTTCAGAGCTCCAAAACGTAACTCAAATTAGGCAGCAAGAAAACGCTAAGAAAGTGTTAGAGCGCATCGGGCCCAGAGAGTATCCAACATAGCCATTTTCGGGCTGAGATTCTTTATATTCAGCAATACTAGGGAGAGACAGTCGCTATCCTGTCTTTCCAAATCAAATTCTTTGTGTTCAGCGACACGAACTCAGAGGGGAATGGGTGACGGCCTATTTCCCTCACCTTCATCAGGGAAGGTATCAGAGAGGGCAGATGGTCCGAAGGCTGTTTGCCCTGCCATAATTGATCGGCACAGTATTCTTGAATGCGGTTTGTTTCAAGGGTTTCAACGTTATGCCAGCGGGGGCAGGTAGACTTATCCACTATCTGTCCCTCAACTTTAAGGAGAGAAGGATGCCGGAAGATCTCGAGAAGAGAAAAGCCAGACAGAAGAAATACCAGCAATCCAAAAAAGGAAAAGTCAGCAAAAAGCGTTACCTGGAAAAGAACCAAACAGAGATTACTCAAAAGAGAAAGGCGAAGGAAAAAAGAAATCGTCTGGGACGGTTAGAGGCATTTTGTAGGCACTGGGAATTGGATGTGGGGATCTTCCAAGCCTTAGAGGAAATGAAAGAAAAAGGTGTGGATATCTGGACTCGAAATCCAAAGTACGCCAAGTTTATACAAATTTTCCAGACCGGTATTTATCCTGAAGATATGCGAGTGAGCATTACTGCTAAATATCGGACTGTACCGGGAGAAAATCAATTTAGCCTTCCGAAACAGCGCCAACCAGCATTCAATCGAGGTTCGGCTAGAAGTAGCGATTATTATTGAGTGTGTTTTTTATTTTTGCAAACACGGTCTATTTGGGTAGAAAAGAAAGAGTTAAACAGAAGAGATCCATTTTCCGAGATAACGTAAACACTGTCAATAGTCACTCAAGGGATATTCGCAGGCGTAGTGCCGTAGTGCTTAGAGAGGCGTAGTACCTGAGTTAAAAAAGTCGAACGTGTGAGGAATCTTGCAAACTTTCCTGAGAGCACTCCTAAAGCCAGATAAACAAAGAGAAGTTGTTAAAAGCGTAGTACCATTCCTCACTCATTATATGAGAAGCGTAGTACCATTCCCCGCAATCCCGCTACAAAAGCCAATCTTGCTAGTTTTGCCGAAGAGAAGGAATTAAAAGGTGTTTCCGGCCTTACTTTACCCAATAACAAGGTAAGCATAAGAGACTAAATAGAAAGTAGAAAGATAGACGTGAGGGGCTAAGAACTAGAATTAATGATGAGTTTAAGGTTTCAAGGAAGTAGGAAGCGTAGTGCTTAGGGTTGTTGCAAGTGATGCTCGCGCTCTCTTGACCTCTGGCACGATTCCACGCTCTCCTGTTCCCCGTCAATCAAGCAAAATGTCAACAATACCAACCTTTTATTAACACTGAGGACGTAGTAGATACCGCAAACCTTCACTAATCCTATGTCTTAATGATAAATAGTAGGAGTGAAGGGGATGTTGAGTTGGGCTTGCTGATGAAGCTGGGTTGACGAAAGCGCCCTGACGCTGAGTTGGGAATACGGAGTGGTGCGTAAAATAAGGCAATCAATACTTGCACGGCTAGCCGTAGAATTTTTAGAATTTCCAGGGATAGGAATGTTCGGAGAACCTGAAGAAGCGAAGCTGACTAAGCAAAACCCCCGATGTGGTAGTGGTTAATACTACCCTACGTTATAGCCCTCTAATCCTTTCATGGCCAGTCTCGAATTTTCGGAAATACGCTGGTAAATGCTCGGGGAACCTGTCCGAACGACGGATTACGGTATATCCTGTAACTCGCTTTAGGATAGGGTTATAGAAGATATGAGCCTGGAATGCTTACCTATCTTGATATAAATGAGGGGTAGAAATGAGGCATATTTGAGAAAAAGGGTAGAAAATGAGTTTGGCTCTGGGAGCGAAAGTGCGAGATTTAGAGTGTGAGATCTCCACGAGGTGAGTAAGGCTCTGTAGTGATTTATATTGGCTAATTCCTTGACAATATAGTTCGATAAACTATAATTACTCCATCACCATCAAAACAAGAAAGAGAGTTTAAAAGGAAGGTTGGATGAGCGAAATAGAGATAAGATGTAGGAGATGCGATGACCATATTCTTACCCGGGGTGATGAGAAGGTTATCTTGATGCAGCACCCAGTCGTAGAAATAGAAGAAGAGATGCTCTTTGACCACGATAATAATGAAATCACAGACGGTAAGATGATAAAGTGTAATAGATGCACTCTCAGAATGAAGTTGCCTGATGAATTTTCGATAAAAGATGTCGTCCCTAAACCAGAAAATATAGACAAAGTGGAAAGTAAGAAGTCAAAGAAGTGGCTCGATAAACAGAAAATGTTAGGTAGAAGAAAGCCAAAGATTTCCCGGGCTTTGTGTGAGATCCAAAGTGAAATGTCGCCTGATAGCGTCCAGGTTAGAATAGTGGATGAGGGAAAAACTAAGAAGGGGGCAGAAATAGCAGTATATGAACAAGAAACGAGAAACTTCATTCTTGAAATCAGAACGATTAAAGCGCCGGGAGCTAATCTGCTTGCAAATAGGTTTACGCAGGCTTTGATGGGCCAATTAGCCTGGTCAGCTATAGAACAAGGGACAAACGTGCTAACTGAAACTCCGTATGCTACCTTGAAGCTAATGGGAGTTAAGGACCCGGGTGGAAGAAGATATAGACAGGTGATTGATACCTGGAATTGGATTCACGATGCGTCTTATAGTTTATATGATAAAATCGAGAGGGGAGAGCCGATCCGCGGTCACTTTATAGACAGAATTGAGCCTGATAAAAAAACAGGAGTATTCAGACTCTATATTGATACGGGCTGGTTAAAAGACTCTTATAAACTGGTGACGAGGCAGCCAGGAGCCAGATACCTTTATTTTCCTGATAAGAATATAATGAGCCTTGAGTTACCGCTGCTTCACAGAAATTTTGGGATTTGGTTGGCTACACAAAGAGGTCAAAAGGTAGCTCATAAAAGGTTTGGAGATGTTCTAAGAATGCGTTACGCCGATAGCACGATCGCAAGGAAACTGAAAGCTAAAGATAAATGGGAAAAGGTGAAAGCATGCGTAATATGGGCTGGAAACAGTGGGTATTATAAGTCTGCGTATAGTAGAAAATTCGGACAAGAAATTGTCGGCTATTTCAAAGTGCTCGGCAAAAATGCTGAAGAGATCACCTGTTTGAATCCGGAGGACTACTCAAAACAACTGGCTTGGGAATCAATAGAAGATTGGGTGCTTTTCGTTTTTCCGTATGGTAGGCTTGACCGCAGAGCAGGGAGAAAATTAACACAGCCAGGTTGAAAGATGCACTATAACAACTCTGTTCATAACTATACTACTTTCCTTCCACCTGGTGAATACTTTCCTTCCACCTGGTGAATACTTTCCTTCCACCTGGTGAAAAGCGGAATTGGGTAACTCTCTCTAATTCAGGGTTCTGGCGGGCGGGAAAAATTACCAAAAGAGGTTCTCAAAAGAGAGAAGAAAAGAGTCTTTCGAGTGCTTCGCACAATTCTTCTTTAAGAAACTGTGGATAAGTCAAAATCAAAACCATTTTTAAGGGAAGACCTCAAAATCCTAAAAACCAGGAGAAGTAAAGGAGGTTTCTATGTTTACTTTTCTAACCACTAATTTAACAGAACCCGGACCGCTATCGTGGGACATGGCAAAACAAATAATACAAACTCAGAGTACTCTGGCAATGGTCGCTATAACCGTCTTGGTGGGCGTAGCTTTATTGATACTAGCTGGCTCTTGGATTTGGCATTTTCGCCTTCATAAGCGTGAGTTGGAAGAGGCTGTCGAATCTCTCAAGGCGAAGTTAACTGCCGAGGGAAAAAGAGACTTTATGCAGCTCACCAAAAGAGTCAACGATGAGGTTGAGAAAATAAAGAAAGAAATTGAAAAAAGTGTAGAGGAAAGAATAATACTATTTAGCGCAGAGGAAGCGAGACTCTTTGCCTTCGCAAATGTGCAACTAAAAGACTGGGAAGGTGCGGTTGGGTGGTGGGCAGACGCTATTGTAGGCTATGCCAAGGCGGGACAAAAAAGTTTACTAAGGGTCGCTGTAGACGCGCTTAACGACTACCTAGGCCAATGCAAAAAGCTCGAAGATGATGATAGAAAGACTATAAAGAAATCTCTTTCTTCTATCCCAGAAATACTTAGAGAGGAGAGAGAGCAAATAGAAGACAAGTTGAAGAAGTTACCGAAAGAAATAACGAAACAATCAGAAACAAGGTCCAATTCACGAGAAAAAAGACGCTCATAGAGGCTCATACGGACACTTTCTCCAGGTAAGGCAACCTTTATGTCCTGGGGAAAATTAAAAGAGCTGATTGAATGTCTGAAGATGAAGGCCAGTTCTGAGATAGATAAAATAATTTGAGGAGATGATAGAAATGGGAAAATACCCAGAGAAGTGTTTATACGTAAATATCCGTGAGTTTGACCGAATTATCAATAACCTGAAAAGGAATGTTAAGCGTCTCAGAGAAAGGGTTAAAAAAGAGGGAAGCCCGGACCGTCTAATGAACGCAGACGGAGTTGCTGAGTTAATTGGCTGCCACAAGTACCACGTTTATACGCTTATTGAAAAGAATGGGCTGCCCTGTATGAAACTCAGTGAGAGGAAGTATAGATTTAAGAAGGAAGAGGTCGAGGAGTGGATGGTAAAGAGGCAGGGTGACAAAGAGATAAATCGCCAAAGAGATAAAGAAGCAAATAAATTAGGAGACTAGGAGATAAGTAGATTTAGGGATGAGGGATTTGAGGAGGAGGTGAGAAAAATGAAACAAGTCTTACTAGCGGTAATCATTGTAGCCTGTTTTTCGTCTGCGGTCTTAGCAGGTCTAACTCGGGTCTATGTCATAGTAAATATGGATGATGCTCCCATTGAGATCCTAAAATTTGGCAAATACCGAGCGGAGGACGAAGACCATATTTTCAGTGTAGTGGAATATAAAAACAAAACAGATAGGGATATTGAAGCATCGGCGATTACTATGATTTATTATGATGCCTTCAATGAGAAAGAGGACGGTGTAAGGGGTATCACTACTGACCTTCTCAAGGCAACTCAGGTGGTTAGGGGGGGATGGTCAACCTATGGGGAACCTGGTTTTGTAAAAACAGCTATAGCGTATGTTAGTGCGGTCAGATTCATTGATGGAGAAATTTGGAAGGCTGATACAAAGAAGGTTATTGAGACGGCGGGGGATATGCCTGGATTGAGTTTCTTGTCAACAACAGAAATGTTGGAAATTGAGAAGAAATAGAGATACGTCCGGAGTGGGGCCAGACTGGTAAAGGAAAATACGGTCGCTGGCTTGGCGTTGTCTATGTGGATGGAGTGAATGTCAATATTGAGTTAGTGGAGAAGGGGCACGCGGAGGAGTATGAGGAAGGAGATAATTAGATGAAAAAAAAACACAAGTGGGCGTTAGTTGGTATTTTGTTGGGTATAATTATTGGTATGTGGTATTTCGGGTTTTTATCTAGAGTCTACGCATGGATTGTTGGTGTTCAGGCAAACACTATTATTGCCATTTTCACAATTGTTTTAGCATTCACGACAATAGCTTATGCTATAATGACATCAAGACTCCTTCAACTGAACTACAAGTCCCTTTTGATCGACCTTATTGTTAGAATATCACAACACACAGAAACCCGAGAACAAAGATATCTTAATCAATTAACAGATAAAATACAGAGCTTAGTGGAACGCAAATACTCTACGAGTGACAGAATTGAAAGGAATTTTATAGAGGATTGGATAATACTTAGGACTTCCGCTGAAACTGAACCTTATTATGAGAGTTTGATTAAGACGATTCAAAGTATAAGTAAAAAATTAGGAAAGGGTTTAGATAAATCCATTGAAGATTATATAGCACAGAGCGCGAAAACCGGGAAAAAGATAAGGAAAGACCTTTATGATTTTGAAAGCAAGCTTTTAGAGGACGAAAAGATTCTTATGGAGGTCATAGCCTCTGCAATCCAAAAGGGAAAAGCTAATGATAAAATCAAAAGACAAAAGGACTAATAAATGCGCAAAATAGCAATTCTGAATTTCAAAGGTGGAACAGGTAAAACAACCACAGCGGTTAATCTCTCCCACGCTTTAGCGCTTAAACGTCAAAACGTTTTAGTGGTAGATTGTGACCCCCAGGGAAGTATAGCCGACTGGCTGGGGATAAATCCGAAGAATACGTTTTTTGACTTGCTCTCGGATACAGTTAAACTAGAAGAATGTATATACCAGGCCCGGGAAAGATTAAGTGTTATAGTGAGCGACAAAAAATTGGCCTTGGCTGAGGTTAGACTGGCAAGACAGGAAGATATGGAGAAAGCATTCCAGAACAAACTCAGGTCCCTAAAAGACTATGACTTTGTCTTTTTGGACTGTCCTCCTAGTATGAGCATTCTCAACCTCAATGCCCTGGAGTATGCAGATGAGATTTTTATGCCGGTTACTATGGACTACTTATCTCTAAGAGGCGTTAAACAGGTTGTAGAATCCCTTCCTGGAGGGATTGAAATAACAAAAATAATTCCTACTTTTTATGATCAGAGGACGAAGAAAAGCAGGGAGATCCTGGAGGACCTTCAAACCTTTTTCAAAGGTAAAGTTACAAGTCCTATACGGGTTAATGTTAGACTGTCCGAGTGCAGCAGCTTTCATAAAACTATCTTTGAGTATGACCCTCACAGCCGGGGAGCGCAGGATTATAAAAAATTAGCTCAGGAAATAATGAATGAATAAGAAAAGAACGGGGGAGAGCCTAAAGGAGCTATTAAAGCAGGATACAGAGAGAAGCTCTAAAGCGCTAAAGAGCCAAAGCGTTAAGACGCTAAAGCGTCAAAGAG
>JABUBK010000293.1_pt1 | contig 11699 bp, 6 predicted proteins | sample 7332671 | NCBI WGS metagenome assembly JABUBK01 (sample SAMN07256342, study PRJNA390944) | subsurface metagenome | isolation source: Methane hydrate marine sediment | place: Pacific Ocean: Eastern North Pacific, ODP site 1244 | collected 2002
GGTAATTGACGTGGTTCTGGGAGTGGATTTTGACAGGGATGGGGTCGTGAATGAATATATCCCCTTAAGAAAAAAAGTGGCTCTAAAAAAATGGAAAAAGATTGGTGGGGCAAATGAGACCATGGACTTTTATGAAACCAGGCTTCCCACAGACTGGCCTCTATTCCTTAATACAAAGTATTCCTGGGGAGACAAATTTAGAGTCTATAAAAATGGGATTCCTATGGAATCCACCTGGTACCGATGGGATGACAATAAGGAACTGGTGGAAGTGGGGGTAGATGGGTATAACCGGTTGATAATAACTATGCCTAACGGCGAGAACCCTCAGGATAGTGTATACACGGTTAGCTATCTACCCCTAGCTATAAAAAACCAGGTATTCCCAGGGTTTGATAGAATTAAAATAAATATAGCGCAACTGGTGAAGGAAAAATTTCGCGGTAAAAAGGATTACTTTTTGACCGAGTTGAAGCTAATTTTTGGCAAAGCTGAGGGGGTTGATTGTAGTGAGTCTGAAAAAAGAGGTAGGTATGCTTACCAGATTAAGAATGTTGATTTTGAGCGATATTCAAGCTCAACTATAGTTATCCCGGTGGGTGAAGGAGATTTTGAAAAAAAGAGTCTTAGGCTTGATATTAAAAATACTGAGTATAGCTATTTTATTACTGATAATGGAGCACTATCCCTGAATACCTACTTTGACGGAGGGGTCAGTCCTTCTTCAAAAGAGGGAAAAATTAGAGAAACTGAGGATGAGTATGTTAAACTAACCATTCCTGACCTAGACCTCGATATAAATGAGTATCCTTTTCTGGGTATTACTTACAAACTACAGCATCCGGAAGTTCAACATATTGATGGAGAGCTAGATATTGATTTGACCGGTGATGGGAAAGTAGATAAGAGTATTTCTCTTCGGAAAGAAAAAGAGCTAATTTTGGGAAATTGGAGAGAGTTTCCGCCTATCTACAATAAGACGATGGACCTTTATCAAACCGGACTGCCAGAAGAGTGGCCCAAGACCTACACCTCACAGTATTCATCGCCAGATAGATTCACCGTCTACAAGAACGGGATCCCTATGCAGACGAATTGGCATAGATGGGATGACGAGCGAGAATGGGTAGAGATGGACGGGCCCTGGAAACGAGTAATAATCGCGGTCCGCAAGGGAGAGTCTCCTAACGACAGTGTGTATAAGGCTAAATTCAGGTATCTACCCTTGGTTAAGAGAAGCGAGATATTTGCTGGGTTCGACCGATTGCATGTAGATATTAAAGAGAGGCTTGAGGAAACTTTTGGGCAGCAAGCAAATCCCAGGTTAGTCAATATCCGCCTTTATCTTAAAAAAGCCAAGGACATAGACTGCTCTAGTCCCGATAAAAGAAGAGTATACTCCTTTGAAATAAGGGACATCAATGTTTATCGGTACGTTACTCCCGAGGAGATGTTAAACAGCAAGAATAGATGGTTCAGGAAGATGCCTTTGTTCAGGATAGCTGGAAAGTTCTACTCAGGAGAGAATGTAGACAAGATAACAGTTGAGTTTGAGTCAGACAGTCTTTGGTACGAAATCGAGGATCTAGGATTGGGGCCAGGAAATTACCGGTTTTCTCCGGTGATGCAGGAAGGTTTTGAGATGAACCTAGCTCTGATAGAGCCAGACTCCGTTAGTCGGTCGGCCCGGAGTCCAGGAAAAGGAACACAAGTCGAGTTCAGGAAGATTAACCCCACCAGATACAGAGTTCAAGTAAAGACAGGGAAGTCTTTCTGGTTGGTGTTCAGTGAAAGTTTTCATCCCGGGTGGAAGGCATATATAAGGCAGTCGCCAGGAGTCAGGGGTCAGGGGGTGAATTTTGAATGGTCGATGGTGCTCTCAGGTTTGCAGGATTGGGGAAAGAGAGTCGAGCTTAAGGAGCACTATCTAGTTAATGGATACGTTAATGCGTGGTGGGTGCCGGTGGGGGAACTAACCGCGACCAGCCCTGAAAAAAAATACCAAGCTATTAGGTCTCCAGATGATAGTAACCAACCGGGAATGAAAGAATTTGAGATAATTCTTGAGTTTAAGCCACAACGCCTTTTTGAAATTGGGGTGGTGATTTCTTTGGCTACCCTTCTAGGATGCGTTGGCTATCTCGTCAGGGATTATATGCGAAAGAGAAAAAGGGGAATTAGGGAAACTAGGGGATGATCTGGATGAGGAGACTGAGACAATTTTCTGCGGTCTGGCGACTTGTGGTTCTCGTAATCGGGGATATAGCTGTTGCGATAGCCACCTATGAGCTGGCCTGGCATATCCGTACTTTGTCCAGTCTTGGTATCTTTGAAGCTCCGTTACCCAAGAACGTTTTAACAACCGTCCCTCACAACTACGTGATGGTTGTTTTGAGTCAGGTATCTCTCTTAGGGATTGTAGGATTATACAAAGTAAACAAGAATACTTCGGGAAAGATCGTTGTGCGAATTCCTCCCATTCTTTTTGTCCAAATGATGTTTCTTAGTCTTTTCTACCTTCTTACCTTCGGCCGAGGAGGATCTCCCCTCTCTATTTTCCCAGTTTTCTGGATTTTGAACAGTATTTTCACGAGCCTATGGCGCATTCTAACTTTTTACCCGGGACCTTTATCTACCTTCTTTGGTACGACGGGTAAAAGAGAGGGAATTACTTTTCCTAAAACGCCGAAGTTCAAACCATTCTATGAACTGATGAATTTTTTCCGAAAGGATCTAGCTCGAGTTTTTATCCTGGGATTTATGATTTTACTTATCTCTTGTGCCTTCTTGCTCATATTTAGAGCTGAGAAAACTGCGGAAGAAGTAGCAAATGTGGCTTATTTTTTGTTGGTGATTGGGGTGGGGATGAAGTTTGTTTCTATGGTTAGACGGAAAAATGATTAAAAACGATCTCATAGTTTATTGGGTTCGTTGGGTTTATTGGGTTTATAGAGTTTGTAGGGTTTATAGAGTTTGGTGGGTTGGGTGCGTCAGTTACCTTTTATTATGCAGTGGTGCTTTGGCCAGGCCAGTGGTGGTAGTTGGGGATACGAGTGCTCTGGCAGCCCTGGGATACACATCTTACTTTGAGGACCAGTCGGTATTTTTCTTTACCTCCCAGTTGAGTTCCTCCCAAATAAAGAATCTATTAGAGAAGACCAAATCCATGGTAATTGTTAACAATGACCTTAAAAGATATGGGAAAGAAGTGCAGAATTTCCTAAATAATCCGGCGGTAGATTTGGCCTATCTATTTTTTAGAGAAAAATCTGAAGACAGTCTGAAGGAAAGATCTTTTTACTTACCCACTGAATCTCGATATCGAATGAAGGCGAGGGTAATTCTTGATCTTTCTCAGGTAAAAAAAAATATAGGATTGGACCTCGACGTAGGCCTAGCTCAAGAGCTGCAAAAATTGTCCTTTATTTCCAGGAACGTGGAGTATACCTATTTCATTTCCGATGAGGGAACATTATCGGTGAATGCCTATTTTGATAGAGAACCATCGAAAGAAACTGGAGATGAATACGTCAAGGTAACTATCCCTCACTTATCCCTAGATATCGATAAATATCCTTTTCTAGAACTTATTTACCGGGTGCAGGATTCTGAAGTTCAACAGATTGACGGCGAACTAGGGATTGATCTAACTGCTAACGGGAGGGTGGATAAAACCATTTCACTTCGAAAAGAGATAATTCTCGGAAATTGGATGAGGGGCTATCCGGCAACTCCGACGACCGATCTTTACGACACCAGATTACCCCAGAATTGGCCAAAAACCTACAGCACAGAGCGTCCTTCTCAAGACAAATTTACCGTCTATAAAAACGGAGTTCCTCTGGAGACCACCTGGTGTAAATGGTATAACTACCAGAACCAGGTGGAAATCGGGGTATGGCATCATAATCGATTAGTAATAACCATACCTAAGGGTGAGTCTCCCGAGGACAGCACCTATGTGGTCAGTTATCTACCCCCGGCTGTGGCTTCAGTCAAGAAAAGTAAGAAATTCCCAGAATTTAGTAGACTGGAGGTCAATATCAAAGAGGCAATTGAGGAGACATTCAGGGGTAAAAAAAAGCCTAAGCTGGTAAATATCTCTCTTTATCTTAAGAGGGCCAGAGGTGTGAATTTTTCCAGCCCGGGTAAGAAAAGAGCCTATTCTTTCGACATTAAAAAGATTACGGCCTATGGGAGGCCTAGCATCGAAGAGCTGTTAAGAGGTGATAATAAATGGCTCAAGGAGAAGTCCTTGTTCAGGATAGCTGGAAAAATTTACCGTTTAGAGGATATGGACACGGTAAAGCCTGATTCAGATACTTTCTGGTGTGAAATCGAGAACTTAAAACTAAGAAAAGGAAATTATGAATTCCTCCCTATGCCGAGCGAGACTCTCAAGGTGCATTTAGCTGTGATAGAGCCGCTTCCCAGACCCCGATCGGGAGAGAGTCAAGAAAAAGAGCTGCAGATTGAGTTCCAGAAGATTAACTCTGCAAGATACAGGGTTCAGGTGAAAGCAAGGAAGTCTTTCTGGCTTATCTTTAGAGAGAGTTTCCATCCCGGGTGGAAGGCATATATGAGGCACTCGTCAAGGGTCAAGAGTCAGGGGATTAATTTTGAATGGTCGGCAGTGCTCTCAGGTTTGCAGAATTGGGGGAAAAAGATAGGAATTAAGGAACATTATTCGGTTAATGGATATGCTAATGCGTGGTGGGTACCAGTGGGAGAGTCCGAGGGGAAGACTAAAGAGCAGGAATCTAGTCTCTCAGAGTTTGAAATCATAATAGAATATACTCCCCAAAGATGGTTTGAAATAAGAATGGTAGTTTCTTTAATTGTTCTGGTAGGAGGTGTTGGTTATCTTGTTTTTCGCTTTAGGCAAAGGAGAACTACCGGCTAGACCGATGACTCAGGCCAAAAAAGGTAGGGATTGATAAGTAGCCTGACATTAGAAAACTCCATAAAAAGTGGGAAGAGATCGTTTAACTTTAAATATTTTCACTTTTTCTGAAGAATAGACAGTCTCAAGATATTTTTCAAACATTTCTGCCTTTTTTCCGTAGTCTTCACGTTCGTGAGGTCCATAATAAATATAGCTAACTTTGTATTTGTCCAGTAACGTCTTAACTACTTGATAATTGTCTGAGGTAAATATGCTCATAACATCTGCTTCAAGGTCTTTCAAGGGAGTGGAGTCAGTTATGTCTCCGGGCTGCACCCCCTCAAGCAGAATTCTTCTTTCACCAAATATTACTACCGCCGCATTGAATGGAAGCTCTCCGCTATTATAAGGATTGACTATAAACAAGCCATATTTTTCGGTATTTTCCCTTATCCACTCCCCGGCTTTGACTTCTTCAATACCAACCAGCTCCCTCCTGTTAGTATATCTGTTTACCAGGGCGGCTGAAATTGGTCCTACCAGGCCAAAAAGAACTAAGAGGCAAATTAGCCAAGCTTTGACCTTTATATTTTTAATTGACGAGACATAAGCAGCAGACAAAATTCCAAAAGCGATTAATGAACCCATCAATAATCTCGGGGCGACATGAACTGGAATCCCCAGAGTGTTTGTTAATAGAATGGATACCATAATAAACCAGATGAAAAAGTCTTTACCTTCCACTCGGGTTTTAAAACAAGCCAATACTGCCAGAGGTAAAGATAGTCCATAATAGATTATCAATATAACTGGATTGGTAATTAATCTCGGAGTAATCATAGCGTGAGGAGCTACGAGAGATCTATAGAAGAGTAGTATCAGAGAAATAGCAACGGCGATAAACAGCATTGACCAAGATATTCTCCTTCTTTTTATTATCGGCGAAATGAAATAAAAACTAACCAAAGAACAAAGAATAGGGAGGGAATAATAAGGCTGGAAAAAAAGCGTAGCTAATGCGGTAAGGATGGCAAACACTTGAAACTTCTTTTCTTTCAAACCTCTTATAAAAAAGTAAAGAGTTACTATGATCATCAAAATACCCATGGTTGCCGGGTTCGGGGGATAGCCAATGGTATAGAATTGAATATTAGACGAATGCTCCTCGTGAAGGGGTAGCTTCATTTGTGGCAGATGAAGAAATTTCAGGAGCTCGTTTTCCATATAACCGCTCGTGAACTGCTCATAGTTTGAGTAAATAAAGGTAAGACTCATATGCGCTTTCATAGACTCGCCATTGAATAGATCGGACTTATTGTGAGCGAAATAGGTGTATAGAGCAAAAATCCCTCCCAGTCCCTGGGCTAGGATAACTACCAACAAAACTGCCAGAATGACTGATTGTTTTCTCTTAAAAATCTGCTTTGCCAGGATTAGCATGGCCAAGAAAATCAGCGAGGCTAGCACAACCTGAAAAATCCTACCGGCATTTAGAACCATAGAATGAGTTAATGTGGAGAAAGTAGCCACATTAATGAAATGACCATATGGATACCGCTCATACTGACGTGGGAATACGCGGCTCAGAAGAGGTATACTTCTTTTTATTTCTTGAGCCTGCCTAGTATAGCAAGAATAATCGTAAGTAGTGTATTTAAACCTATACTCGTTCTCAGTCTTAACCTGCCAGTTGAGGACCGAAAAGCCAGTTAAGGCTGTTTGGAAAAGAAAGAGAAATATGAGAATTGAGTAATATATCTTGTTTCTTCTAATATTCGCAAAAAGATTGAATTTTGAGTGGGGTTTTTTGGCTCTTTTTTTTCTAAATAACAGGTAAAGTAGAATAGGTAACAGGATTGAAATTGCCAGAGAAATATTAAAATTAAAGCCAATTAAGGAAAATATGGTGATAAGAATCGGCATGAATAGGTAAGAAAGAAAAGGGGATAAAGTTAGTATCTCTAACCTAGAAAATCTCTTCTTAGCAAAGAACAGATTGAGTAAACTGTAACCTACAAGAAAAATAATTACGAGATAGATCGGCATCAATATGAGCCACTTTGCTAATGCCATCGCCTTTCCTTCAAGACCTTCTTAAAACTAGGGTGAATATTAGCCCATCATTCGATATCTATTCTATCGGCTTTATTGTTGATCGTCAAGTAAAATTGACCTCTCTTCGCTATTGAAATTTGAGCCGTCCCCTATTTTTTCAGATGATGCTACCGTAGCCGAGACTCTATAACTCAACTTTGACCGTCAAATTCGAGATCCATTTTTGTGAAAGAGTTGCCGAGTTTAGCGACAAACCCAAATCTGCACTTGACTTATGGCCAATTCCATGATATACAATTTCCATCTAACTCTTAAACGAAAATTACAGACTCAAAAAAAATTTCCAAGTAGTCTTACGAATATCCTTAGGAGAGAAAAAACAACTTCTAAAGATTCTTAGTATCACTCATGGGGTATAATACTTCATTGTTATGAAAATTAAAAAGGCTTTCATCACCGGCGTAGGAGGTCAAGATGGTGCATACTTATCTAGATTTCTTCTTAAAAAGGGGTATAAAGTCTTTGGACTTGTGTACAAAAAAAACAAGAATAATTTGAAATATTTGGGGGTAGATAAAAAAATTGACATTATAAATGGAGATGTTAGAGATGAGGATGATTTAGATAATCTCGTTAAAAAAATAAAACCAGACGAGGTCTATAATTTTGCTGCCCAGTCTTTTGTTGGCATATCGTGGGAACAAGCAAAAATGACCACTGAAATAAATGCCATTGGAACACTAAACATCCTAAACGCCATCAAAAATCACGCTCCTTTCTCTAGATTTTATCAGGCTTCCACAGGTGAAATGTTTGGAACAGAAAAAGGTATAAAAAATGAAAATACCCCCTTCCACCCAAGAAGTCCATATGCAGCGTCTAAAGTATATGCTCATTTTGTAACAGTAAACTACAGAGAAAGCTATGATCTTTTTGCCTGCTCAGGCATATCGTTCAATCACGAATCGCCGCTTAGAGGGAAGGAGTTTGTAACTAGAAAAATATCAGATGGTGTTGCTCGCATAAAACTTGGACTCTGAGGTGAAATTAGGTTGGGTAATCTTTCTTCAAAAAGAGACTGGGGATTTGCGGGAGATTTTGTAGAAGCAATGTGGCTGATACTTCAGCAAGAAAAAGCTAATGACTATATTATTTCTACGGGAAAAACACATAGTATTAAAGACTTCCTCGTGTTGGCATTCAAGTTTGCAGGCATAACAAATTGGAAAAAATACATTAAGATAGACCCTCGCTTTAAGCGACCAAAAGAACTTCCTGTGTTACAAGGGTCTTCTAATAAAGCGAAAAGAGTTTTGGGATGGAAACCAAAAGTGAGTTTCCCGAAGCTTGTTAAAATGATGGTGGAAGCAGATATTGAGAGATTAAGCAGATAGGATAGGGAGAAAGCTGTATATATAAACAATCAATTAACCAAGAGTTCAAAAAAATTAATTCTAACACCAACTTATAATGAAAAAGATAATATCAGAATTCTTATAAAAGATGTTTTTAAGTATGTGGATAAAAATGCAGATTTTCGAATTATTGATGATAATTCTCCCGATGGTACAAAAGAAGTTATTGAAAAAATGATGAAGAAAGAAAAAAGGCTGCAGTTTGTAAAAAGATCAGGTAAACAAGGGTTTGCTTCCGCGTATCTAGAACAAATAAAAGAGGAAAAAAAGAGAAAAATATATGATGTGATTATAACTATGGATGCAGATTTATCTCATAAGCCTTCTTACTTACCAAAAATGTTTGAGCTCTTAAAAAAAAATGACCTTGTTATTGGATCGAGATATATAAAAGGAGGTGGTATCAAAAATTGGAACTTTGAAAGAAGAATGCTAAGTAAATATGGAAATCTCTATGTAAGACATATCTATAATATGAAAATAAGAGATTGCTCTACTGGATTCATGGGGTTTAGGGTGGAAGCGCTAGCGAATATTCATTTAGATAAAATGCGATCTAGAGGATATGCTTTTCTAAGTGAGTTTAAGTATCATTTTTATCTAGCAAGAAAGAAAATAATGGAAATGCCTATTATCTTTGAAGAAAGAAGGCATGGTGTTTCCAAAATATCTAAAAATATTATTTACGAAGGTCTCGTGCTCCCCGTGATTCTTAGAAATAAAATAAGGAAATTGTACAAAAATCCGGAAAAACTAAAGAATTAGAAACAGAATAAATAAGAATTCTGAGGAATTTTAGGGAAGATGAGGAATAGATTTGATAAAGTAAAATTCGATAGTGGGACAGATATCTTGAATAAACGGGAGAAAAGAAGATATTGTTAAAAAAGAGAGCTAGTTTAATCCTATATATCCTCTTAGGTGTATATGGAGCAGTTTTCTTCTTGATGCACTTATATTGTTTAGATAAGGCTCCAAATCCTGTGCACCTAGATGAACCGTGGCTGAGCGATGCTGCCCTCCAGTTTTTGAAGAATGGACGTTTTGGCTTTAGCATTTTTGGGGATTTGTATGGCCTGGACAAAGATGTTGGCTTTGGCAATATTCATCTATTTGCTGAAGCTATGATGTTCAAACTCTTTGGTTTTGGTCTTTACCAGGCAAGATTAGTTTCTTTTTTGAGTGGTTTGTTGCTGATATGGTTTACCTACCTGTTAGGAAAAAAATTATACGATAGAAAAACCGGGATTATGTCTGCTGTCTTATTTTCTCTCTCAGGAATGTTTGTTGATGTCAGTCATTTCGCTCGTCAAGAAATGATGCTGGCTCTTTTTATGGCAGTATCTCTTTACCTATACCTTTTGGCCAGGGAAAAGAGATCAAAGATTCTCTACTTCATAACTGGCTTACTCCTCGCTCTAAGCCTCGATGTTCATCCCAATGGGGTAGCTATGATAGTTTTCATTGGAGTTCTGTTTTTATGGGAATACAAAAGTAAGGTTTTCAAAGAAAAGTCTTTTTGGTTTATCCTTTGTGGGCTATTTCTGGGAGTTATCTATTTTTTTGGTGTCCACAGACTGTTTTTGTATCAATGGAATACCGAATACCGTTCTTGGCATCGCTCACAGGCTCCAATTCTCGTAATTATGAATTTTGGAGAATTTCTTAGACGAATACTGGTTAGGAATAATATCTATCTCCCTTATTTTACCGGTGGCCAATTTCATCATAAGATCGTAATTTCTCTCTTTATTCTTTTTGCTATAGCCTCTGCCATCTATCGCAGGAGAGAAGCTGATAAGATATTACTCTTAATTTCAGGTGTTTTTGGAATTTTTTATTTCCTCATCTTTGCTAATCCGCTCATATCTTACTGGATTTATCTGTATCCCTTTTTCTATATTCTGATTTCAGCATCTATATTTTCTTTGATAAAAGATTACCAAATTGGCACACTGAAATGGAGAACTTCTAAAAAGAGGGTGTATATTGGATTGGCAATGTTGATGGTAATATTGCTTCTCGGTGCTGGTAGGTATGTCAAATGGACCTATAAAGCCTTTTCTGGCTCACCGGACGCTAGAGATAGCTACTATTATTATAGCTACCTCGATAAATTAAAGGTGCATATTCCCGAAAATGCAGTAGTATTGGGCAACATAGTTTGGTTTTATGGCTTCTATCGACAGCCCTACATAGCTATCTATTATTTTGAGTGGGTGCTGGAGGAAAAGAACGAGAAGATTAGAAAAAAGCATGGAGCTGATTTTGCTGAGGCAGTCGAGAAAAGGAAGATCGATTACATTATTATTGATGATGACTTTCGTGCCCGGATGAGTCGTGGGTCCGGCATTCCCCCGGATCAGTTTTTCCCCTTCCTGAGAAATAAGTGTGAGCTAGTAGCTACGGTGATGGATGGATACCATGTTGGTGGCTTCACCCCCGATGAACTGCACAGGACCGAAATCTACAGGGTAAAAAGGTAGATAAGTGCCTTACTAGCCCCATCGTGACTGGTTCGCCATTCCCTTCCCATCCCACCGTACGTTCCAATTCTCCCGAGTACGGCGGTCGGACAGCTTTCATCGCAGATATTCGTCTCGCTTTCTCCCATCTCAAGTAGCCACTACCAATACAGACAAGACCTAATTGATAGAACTTCCTGTTCGGGTACTTCTTCCACCCAAACCCTCGGTCTTTACTTCTATAGGTGAGGAAGTGTCGAAAGCGGATATATATGTTTCTTCTTCTTTTTTCTGAAAATCAACCTTTGGTAATTCGATACCGTAGGGGATAAATCTTATCTGCTGCGTGTCAAATCAATTAACCCCCTGACCGAAATTGAGGTTGTTGAATCATATATTTTCTAACCGTACGAGGTGTTTGTCTTTTGAAAGGAATAGCTTCTTGGCCTTTCCTTTTCTCTTCATAAGCGTGGTAGAGTTTATGTGTTTTCTTATCTATCCTTCTCTTTAGCTCTGCGGGATTAAGACTCTGGTAAAGGATTTGCAATTTTCTCTTCGCCTCTTCGGAAATTTGTCCTGATTGTATGAGTCTCTGGTGAGGGGTTTTAGGAATATCATACTTTCTTTTGACCTTACCTCCAATTCTTTCTTTTTTGACTAACTTCATTACCGGAGAAAAGAAGTTCTTGTAGAGCCGGAGCTCATTCTCATAAAGAGAATTCATGAGGCTAAGCTCTTCGTCAGTATCGTATCTTAGATAGCCAACTGTCTTTCTCACATGGGTCCAGTTTTTCTGTTCAATATAGGCATTGTCATTCTTTTTATTTGGTCTGGAGCGGGTAAACTCAAGGTTCTCCCTTTCACAGTACCTTACAAGAT
>JABUBK010000294.1_pt1 | contig 11664 bp, 13 predicted proteins | sample 7332671 | NCBI WGS metagenome assembly JABUBK01 (sample SAMN07256342, study PRJNA390944) | subsurface metagenome | isolation source: Methane hydrate marine sediment | place: Pacific Ocean: Eastern North Pacific, ODP site 1244 | collected 2002
AGCGGAGAAAATCTCGCTCTTTTTTAACCATTGGCGGAGTCGCAGTAGCGGTAGCAGTTTTAGTCGCTCTTTTAGGTTTTAATGCCGGGTATCAAGAGGCATTAACCTCTGATGTCGATAAAATGGGATATCAAGTTGTTGTAACAGCCAAAGGTTGTCCTTACGAGGCAGCAACTATGATACTTAATGGAGAAGCAGGTCTTAGATTTATGGATGAGGATATCTATAATCAAATAACCAGTGATCCTGATATTGATAAGATTACTCCCCTCCTTGCTCAATTAGCTTATGATCCGGAAAAACAAGGTGGTAAAGGTGGTTTTATTAATTATTTAGGAATCGAAAAAAGCTACATTGAACTTAAGCCAAATGTTAAGTTTAAATCTGGAGGATGGTTCTCAGCCGAAAATGCCAATGAAGCAATTTTAGGATACGAAGCAGCAGAATCAGAACAAAAATCAGTTGGAGATAAAATTTCTATACCGGATAAAGATATTACTTTAACTATTGTGGGTATCTTTGAAAGAACAGCTACTCAGGAAGATGGAGCAGTATTTTTACCTCTGAAAACAACTCAAAGAGTCTTTGATGTAGAAGGCAAACTGACAGGTATCGGAATTAAGCTAAAACAAATTGAGAAGATTTCAGAATTTGAAGAGAGACTATATCCGATTGCCAGTATTCAAGTAATAAGCATGAGCCAGGTTAAAGGGACAATCTTAAATCTGGTAAATTCAGCTAAAATATTGATTATGTCTGTTGCCTTTATCGCAATATTCGTAGCTATTATTGGGGTTATTAATACCATATTAATGAGCGTCTTTGAGCGGACACAAGAAATAGGTATTATGAAAGCGATTGGAGCCTCAAGGTCAGATATATTTAAACTCATCTGGATGGAAACACTTATTATTTGTACTTTAGGTGGTATCTTTGGCTCAGTTATTGCGATTTTTGGTGGAAATTTGACCGAACTTTTAGTAAGAAAAGTAATGCCTTATGCCCCAAGTGGTAGATTACTCTTAATTACTCCCGATCTTTTAGTTTATTCTTTCCTGGGAGTAATAATTGTAGGTATAATTTCAGGACTGTATCCGGCATTTAAGGCAGCTTCAATGAGACCTATTGAAGTAATAAGGAGCGGGGAATAATGAGAGAGCATATTGTAAAAGCCGATAAGCTAAAGAAGGTATATTCTTCTGCATCCCAAAAAATAATAGCCTTAAAGGAAATAGATATTGAGATAAAAAAAGGTGAATTTGTCACTATAATGGGACCATCAGGAGCAGGAAAGACTACCTTTCTAAATTTGATCGGATGTTTAGACAGACCTACTTCAGGCAAGTTAGATATTTTAGGATGTGACCCTACAAAATTTAATGAAGAAAAACTTAGCTGTATCCGAGTCGAGAAAATTGGATTTGTATTTGAAGATTTTTTCTTGATTTCATTTTTAAATGCATTGGAAAATGTTCAGTTGCCCCTGATTTTTGCCAGAAATTATAAAAATAATAATAGACCAAGAGATCTCTTGAAAAGAGTTGGGTTAGATCATAGATTAACTCATTTTCCTAATGAATTAAGCGGAGGAGAATTACAGCGAGTAGCGGTGGCCAGAGCTTTAGCTAATCATCCTGAGATTCTTCTTGCCGATGAGCCAACAGGTAATTTAGATACCAAGAATGCGCAAGAACTTTTTACTCTTTTTCGAAACCTCAATAAGGAAAAAGGTTTAACTATTGTAGTTGCTACCCACAATGTTAGATTAGGTTATTCAGCGGACAGAGTGATTCATTTAAATGATGGGAAGATGGAAAAGGATGAAAGGTTGGTAAAATAAAATGCAGGATAAGATAGTTTTAGAAGCAAAGAATTTAAAAAAATATTATCATCGAGGTTCAGAAATTGTTAAAGCTCTTGATGGAGTGGATTTAAAAATTAAAGGTAGTGAAATTATTTCAATTGTTGGTCCTTCTGGCTCAGGAAAAACCACTTTAATGAACCTGATTGGCTGCCTTGATAGAGCTACAGCAGGGAGTTTGAAGATTGGTGATAATGATGTTGCTTCTCTTGAGGAGATTGATTTAATAAAGATCAGAAGGGAGAATATTGGTTTTGTCTTCCAACGGTTTTATTTAATTCCAACCTTAACTGTTAGAGAAAATGTAGAATTACCTTTAATTTTTGCAAAGAAAAACATTAACGCGAAAAATATATTAGATTTGCTAAAAGAAGTGAATCTTGAAGATAAAGAAGGAATTCAGGTAAAATTTTTATCCGGGGGAGACAAACAACGCACAGGTATTGCACGGGCTTTAATTAATGATCCCAAAATACTTATTGCCGATGAACCCACCGGTAAATTAGAGACAAAAGTTGGAGAGCAAATTTTAGAGCTTTTCAAGAGTTTGAGTGAAAAAGGCCTGGCTATAGTTATTGCTACTCATGATTTGGAATTAGCCCAGGCCACTCAAAGGATAATCCATCTCCAGGATGGAAAGGTTGTCCCTAAAGAAAAATCTGATCTATATTATTGACATAGATTTATTTTTGAAAAAGAAAGATAAAAGGAGGTGAAGACAATGCCTAAAAATATAATAATATTTATTCTTATAGTAGCGGTAATTATATTGGGAGGTATTTTGGTATTTAGTAATATCCAAAATAATTCTTCTAATACTACCCAAAATAATTCTGGACTTCAACCAAAGATTCTAGTTTCAGAAGATGAATGGGATTTTGGGAAGGTGACCCAAGGCGAAAAGCCCACCCATATTTTTATTGTAAAGAATGGGGGAGAAGGAGATTTAATTATTGAAGGACTAAAAGAATCTTGTCCCTGTATAGAGGTTTCAATTTCTACTACTCGCATTCAACCTGGAGAGTCAGCTGAACTTGAAGTGTCTTATGATACTACTGATTATGTGGGAAAAGATGAAAAACATATCCATATTTATTCAAATGATCCTCAGGTACCAGACAAAAGAATTAACTTATATGTTGAAATAGAAGAATTTGCAATACCTTATTTACAGGATTAAATCAAACAATGAATATATTAATCGAATTTCTTGTAGTATTTAAAGGGTATCTTATTGAAGTATTACCTTTTTTGATTATAGGCTTTCTTTTAAGTGGTTTAATTCACGAATTTATTCCTGCACGATTAGTGGAAAAGCATCTTGGCGGAAAAGGTATAAAACCTATTCTTTATTCTACTCTCGCCGGTACAATTCTTCCTGTCTGCTGCATAGGTTCACTTCCGATAGCATTAAGCCTGCACCAAAAAGGAGCAAGGCTCGGTCCTGTTTTAGCTTTTTTAGTAGCCACACCAGCTACCTCTCTAACTGCTCTTCTGGTTTGTTACGGCCTTTTAGGGTTGAAATTTACGGTGTTCATATTTTTTGCTGTAATTTTAATGGGGTTGTTTATGGGGATCGTGGGTAATTCAATTAAATTTAACACCCTTAAAGGTTTATCTAATTCTGTTTGTTGTCAGGAGAAGGGACTCTCTATAGATCCTATCTGCGGGATGAGTGTGGAAGTGAATAAAGGATTAAAAACAGAGCACCAAGGAGAGTATTATTGTTTTTGTTCAGCTCATTGTCAGGTCGTTTTTGAAAAAAATCCCGAGAAATATGTTGATGCTAAAGAATATACAAAAGAGGTTAAAGAGAGATTGAGTTCTGTATTTAAATATGCATTTATAGATATGGTTAGGAAGATCGGGCCTGAAATATTTTTAGGATTAGTATTGGCTGCATTAGTATCCGCAATTGCTCCGGTGGGGGAATTTGTAGGAAACCATTTTAGTGGTGGTCTTGGTTATTTATTCAGTCTTATCTTTGGCTTGGCAATGTATATCTGTTCCACTGCCAGTGTGCCTTTAGTTCATGCTTTTGTTTCCCAGGGCATGAATGTCGGGGCGGGGATGGTATTGCTCATAGCGGGGCCGGTTACCAGTTGGGGGACTCTTTTAGTCCTAAGAAAGTCTTTTGGCGGTAAAACATTAATTTTATATTTAACCATTATTAGCATTTTAGCCCTCTCTTTTGGTTATATCTTTTATTTAATTTAATTTGTGATAAAATACTAAATATATAAAGACAAAAGTATATTTTTTAAATTATAAAGGGAGGACATGTATTATGCAGGAATTTTTAATAGAGATGTTGGAATGCCCCTCCTGCCACGGGGAATTAAACTGGAAAATTATCCAGCATCAGGGGGATAGGATTGAGGAAGCTGAAGTAAATTGTAAAAAGTGTGATGGTACTTATCCTGTCAAAGAAGGAATTGGTCTTTTTCTAACTTCCGATCTACCCCGCAATGATCTTTGGGAGCAGTTTGATAGTCAATTAATTCAATACCTTCGTGAAAATCCTAAGATTGAAAGCAAATTAATGGATACGCCGTTAAATACTTTAAACCCTGCTGACCAATTTTTTAGAGCGCAGATTTTAGAAGAACGGGGGGAGTTCGCCCAGGCCAAAGCAATAGCAAATTTAGCTTATTCTAAATTATATGCTCCGGAATATCTGAAATGCAATAATGCTCAGATTAATTACCTTATCGCTCAACTCTCTATTTTCGATGGTCCAATTATTGATCTTGCTTCCGGAAGGGGTGATTTAGCAGAATTACTTATACGTAAACTTAAACAACCAATTGTTTTTACTGACTTTAGCCCCCAAATATTACGTCGTAATCGTCGATGGTTAGATTTTTTCGGGCTATATGATCGCGTTAGTCTGTTAGCTTTTGATGCTCGACGTTCACCTTTTAAAGATGGAGCAATTAAAGTGATAACTACAAATTTAGGTCTTATCAATATAGAAGAACCCGAAAATCTCCTAATTGAATTAAAGAGGATTGTTTCCGGAAAGTTTTTTGCTATTTCTCAATTTTATCCAGAGGATGATGAAGTAAATGCAGAAACGATTAAAAAATTTGGAATGGATAAGTTCATATTTAAAAATTCTGCACTGGAATCTTTTCGTGCTGCTGGCTGGCAAGTAAAGATTGAAAATATGATGATCGGAAGAGCTTGTCCTACACCGAAGGGTGAAGTGATAGAAGGGGCTGGTATAGATGCCTTTCCGGTTACAGAAACTAAATTGGAGTGGGGAATATTGGTAGCACAATAAAGAGATTGAAAGGATGAAATAGAAGATTATGGTAACATTTGAAGATTTTGAAAAAATAGATATCCGGGTTGGTAAGATAATTGAAGTAAAAGATTTTGAGGAAGCCAGAAGTCCTTCCTGTAAAGTAAAGATTGATTTTGGGGAATTAGGTATAAAGGTCTCTTCTGCTCAGATTACTAAACTATATTCTGAAGAAGATTTGCTTAATCGACAGATTGTGGCGGTAGTTAATTTTCCTCCCAAAAGGATAGCCGGGTTTAAATCAGAAGTTTTAATTTTAGGAGTAATGAAAGAGGATGGAGAAGTTATTCTGCTTCAGCCTGACCGAGAAGCTCCTTTAGGCTATAAAATAGGGTAGAATAAGTTGAAAAACTTCAAAATTGAAGGTATTTTAAATGGCGAATATCATAGATAATGAAAAAGTTAATCAGGTGGCAGAATTAATTAAAGAATCTAAATATACAGTTGTACTAACTGGAGCGGGAGTAAGCACCGGATCAGGAATAGCAGATTTTAGGACCCCTGGTAAAGGTATCTGGGAGAAGGTAAACCCTTTTAAAGTTACCTCTATAACAGCATTTGAGGAGAACCCACAGCGTTTTTATCATTTTTATCGACCTCGTATCGAGATGTTGTCTCGAGTTTCTCCCAATCCTGCACACAAGGCTATTACTCGGTTGGAAGAGATGGGTTATGTAAAATGTCTAATCACTCAAAATATCGATAACCTGCACCAGGGGGCAGGCTCGAAGAAAATTATTGAAGTTCATGGAACTTTAGGAGAAGCTATTTGCAGAAAATGTGAAAAGATCATCTCTTCAGAAATATTGATAAAAAAGATTGATAAAAGCGAAGAGAAAGTCCCCTATTGTGAATGTGGTGGAGTATTTAAACCAAATGTAGTCCTGTTTGGAGAAATGCTTCCCAATTTAGATAAGGCTATCTCCGAATCTATGCGAGCGGATTTAATGCTGACTGTCGGTTCATCACTCCAGGTTAGCCCGGTGAATATGTTACCACAATATTGTCTGGATAGAGGAGGCAAATTAATCATTGTTAATTTTATGTCTACCCATCTGGACTATTTAGCTGAAGTAGTGGTCAAGGAAGATGTCTGTGATTTTTTACCGGCAATTGTAGAAGTTTTGAGAAGAAAATAGTTATAATTAAAGATAAAACCGTCCCTTTTTTATAAAAGTTTTTATAAAAATTTGACAAAATTGTTGAAAGAGGTAGAATATAATATACAAGTTAATATAAACGGCTGGCCCTTCTTACTTAAAAGAGATGCTAAAAACAATCCATTAATCCTCTGAAAACAGAGATTGTTTATGAGGGATCTCTTGTGTTTTAATAATGTTATCGTTAAGAGGTTGGAATCTCCGTTTTTGTTTCTACCTCCTACAAGAAACGTTATTGGACTTAAGAGAAATAATAACGAAAAGGAGGTATGAAACATGGAAGGTAGTAAATTATATGTAGGAATCTTAAATATTCTGTAACTAATGAGCAACTAACAGAATTATTCTCCGGTTATGGTGAAGTTAAGAGTGTCAACATCATTGAAGGCAAAGGCTTTGGGTTTGTAGAAATGTCTTCTTCAGAAGAAGCTGAAAAAGCCAAAGATGCTTTAAATAATACCGATTTCGATGGTCGTCCTTTAAAGATTGACGAAGCCCGTCCACCCAGACCAAGAAGCGAATATCGTAGATACTAAAATAGTATCTCGCAATTAAAAATTATTTAGTGTACTTAAATTTGTTCTAATTAAATATAAAAAAATGGGCCAGCCATTTTGAATACATTTAAAAATTAAATAATGTTATAGGGGAGCTTATTAAGGCTGAGAGTGTTTTTAGTAAACAGACCCTTAAAACCTGATCTGGGTAATGCCAGCGTAGGGAATTAAAACATAATATTTTGGTTAAACCGTAGATTGTGATTAAAAGATCAGGTCTGCGGTTTTTTTATTTAAAATAAATTACTTTAGAAGAAAGGGAGATTTATCATGAAAAGAAATCAAGTAAGGATTATGACAGAGATTGGTATGGCGGTGGCACTGGCTGCTATTTTGAATTTTATTACTTTGTGGAGGATGGCTCAGGGAGGGTCTGTTAGCCTTGAAATGCTGCCGATTTTAATTATAGCTTTGCGCTGGGGAGCTGGCCCAGGTATGATGGCTGGAGTAGTATATGGTTTAGTTCAATTAGCACTTGGTCCTTTCATTATCCATCCAGCACAACTGGTATTAGATTATCCTTTACCTTATATGCTGGTTGGATTAGCAGGAATATTCTCAAACAAGATTAATTTAAAGGCAAAGGGTAGTACGTATGGCTGGTTATTATTAGCTGTTTTTACTGGTGGACTGGGAAGGTTTATTAGCCACTTCCTTTCCGGGGTTATATTTTTTGCTCAGTATGCTCCGGAAGGTCAAAGTCCATGGGTATATTCAGCTATATATAATATCAGTTACCTTTTGCCATCACTGTTGCTAAGTTATATAATTATAATACCATTAATAAAGATTCTGGTAATTAGTGAGGGTGAAGACCAAAGATGAGAGGATAATTTATGTCAACGAATAAAGCGGTTGTTGCCTTAAACGGAGAATTAAAAGGGAGCAAGAAAGAATATAAAAAACTAATCGGAGAGAAAGATGTATTGTTTGTTGCTGCTGATGGAGGAGCTTTATTTCTGGAGAGTATAGGCTTTTTACCCGATGTGATTATAGGTGATTTTGATTCGCTTACCGAGGCACAATATCAACATTATGAAAAAATGGGAACTAAAATTATAAAATACCCTGTTGAAAAAGATGAAACTGACGGTGAACTGGCACTCCAATATTGTCGGGAAAGAGGTTTTAATAATATTATTATCATTGGCTTTGCAGGGGGGCGATTAGATCAGCAATTAGCCAATATCTTTCTTCTGGAATATGCTTTTAGAAATGGAATAACCGCATTTATTAAGGAACCAGGGCTGGAAATGGGGATAATAGATAGAGAAAAAGTATTTTTTCAAAAAATAGGTACCGGGCTTTCTTTGATTCCCTTAGATGAAAAGGTTACCGGTGTTGCTGTAACGGGATGTAAATATTTGCTCGAATCAGGAAGCATATTAAGATATAAAACCAGGGGTATTAGTAATATAATTGAGAAGGAAAAAGCTGTTATTACCGTTGAGAAAGGTTTATTATTATATATTCTGAATCAGTCGGAATAACCCATGGCCACGGTCCACTAAATCATTTAGTCCGCTTGTAATTATGTTTACAAGCCCAAACTAATTCTTATAGCTTCATCTATTTTCTTCATGATTACATCATCGAAATGCCCGAATTTTTTAACTATTCGTTCTTTTGATATGGTTCTTATTTGATCACCTTGAATAATACTATCTAAATTTAATCCTCCTTTTTCTTTCTTTACCCAGACATCTGTAGGATATTCTTTAGATATTTCTTTTTGGCTGGTTATAATTGCTATAATAGTCGTTGGGGAAAATTTATTTCCAATATTATTCTGAATTATAACACAAGGTCTTGTTTTGCCGGTTTCTGAGCCCTTAACCGGTTCTAAATCTACTAAAATAGTATCCCCTCTTTTAATATCCATTTTTTAAACATTTTCTCCATCAGTATATTTAAAGTCTTCACATATTTTAAGATTTAATTTAGCTTTTGCTTTATATCCTTCGATTAGTTCTTTTTTAAGTTTTTCCTCTTTTATTTTACTGGCATATACTTCAGTTGCTTCCCGGACAAATTCACTCAAATTCATATTTAATTCTTTGCTGGTTCTTTTTATTTCATATAATAAATTATCCGAGAAGTTTATATTTATTCTTTTCATTTTTACTCACCTATCATTAAGATCCTTTTCTCTTAAAAATCTTATTGTACATATTTATTGTACATATTAAATATACACCTATATATACATCTTGTCAATACTTATTATTAATATAGTATCGAGTATCGAGTTAAAAAAGAGAAAGAAAAGATAGAAAGAAGCAGCATTCATCTTTTTATCTAACTACCAATTAGATTTTACACTAACTATTAAATACGTATCGCGTATTGCGTATCGAGTATCGCGTTAAGAAAGAGAAAGAAAATAAATTAAGTGAAAGTAGAGAAAAGACGTAAGCATAACTTTTTTATCTAACTGCCTCCACTAAAGTTTACACTAATAATAAAATATAAAAACAAAAAAGTTTGTAGAAGAAAAAAAATAAGTGTAAAATGTTAAATATCAGTAATAGAAGAGAAGGAGGAATTTCTAAATTGTTTAATAAAATTGCCAATATAGTAAGAGGATTAGCTGTAGATATGGTAGAGACTGCTAACTCCGGTCACCCGGGATTACCTTTGGGTTGTGCAGAAATTGGAGCAGCACTCTTTGGAGATGTATTAAAATATAATTCTTCTGCCCCGGATTGGCCAGATCGAGACCGTTTTGTGCTATCTGCCGGACATGGTTCAGCTTGGTTATATTCTCTGTTACATCTTTCGGGATACAAACTTTCTTTAGGAGGTTTAAAAAAATTCAGACAGCTTAATTCTAAAACTCCCGGTCATCCTGAATATGGAGAGACTCCCGGGGTCGAAGTTACTACCGGACCCTTGGGACAGGGCTTTGCCAATGCTGTGGGGATGGCATTAGCAGAAAAGATGTTGGCGGCCAGGTTTAACTCCGAGGATTATAAAATTGTTGATCATTATACTTATACTCTTTTAAGTGATGGCTGTATGATGGAGGGCATTACTGCTGAAGCCGCCTCACTGGCCGGACACCTGGGTCTGGGAAAATTAATCACTATCTATGATGATAATGGTATCTGCCTTGCCGGAGAGACCAGGGTAACTTTTACCGAGTCAGTAGCCGATAGATTTAGGGCTTATAACTGGAAAGTAATTGACCATATTAACGGTCATAGCATTGAAGAATTTAAAGCAGCAATTATTAAAGCTAAAGAAACCGAAGATAAACCCACTTTGATTATAGCTAAAACCCATATTGGTTATGGTGCCCCTACCAAGCAGAATTCCAGCACCTGTCATGGCGCACCCTTAGGAGAAGAAGAAGTAAAAGGTTTAAAGAAAAATTTAGGATTACCTCTGGAGGATAAATTTTACGTCTCATCTGAGGTTAAAGAATTTTTTGAAAACAGAAAAAAACAACTTACCAAAAAAAGAGAAGAGTGGGAAAATAAATTCGCTCAATGGGCTCAAAAATATCCTGAACTCAAAGAGCAATGGGACAAAGCATTAAATTTAACTATTCCTCAGGATTTAGAACTGGAAAGTTTAGAAATAAAATCTCCGGTAGCTACTCGAGTAGCGTCATCGATAATCTTGAATAAACTTGCTGATAAAATTACTTATCTTATCGGAGGTTCAGCTGATTTATCTCCTTCTACCAAAGCATATCTTGATAACTATGGAGAAATTCAAAAAAACAGTTTTAAAGGCAGAAACCTTAGATTTGGAGTTAGGGAACACGCTATGGGAGCGATTGTTAATGGCATATCCGCACACAAGGGATTCAGACCATATTGTTCCACTTTCTTTGTTTTTTCTGATTATATGCGTCCGGCTATTAGAGTGGCTGCCTTAATGGCACTCCCGATAATCTATATTTTTACCCACGATTCTATAATGGTGGGAGAAGATGGTCCCACTCATCAGCCGGTGGAGCAGCTTGAATCTTTAAGGATGATACCTAATTTAAAAGTCATCAGACCTGCCGATGGAGAAGAGACCAAATTAGCCTGGAAGGAAGTTTTGAAAAGGACAGAAGGTCCTACTGCCCTGGTTTTGTCCCGACAGAATTTACCTCATCTGGAAAAATGCCGTGGTATAAAAGAATTCTCCCGGGGTGGCTATATAATATCCCATAAAGAAAAAGAAGCGCCCCAGGTAGTATTAATGGCCAGCGGTAGCGAAGTTTCGATAGCCGTAAGAGTAAACCTTATCTTAAAGGTGAGTGGTATTACTAGTCGGGTGGTATCTGTTCCGGACAGAGAAGAATTTTTAAGACAGGAGAAAAAATATATAGAAGAGGTCCTGGGACCCAAAGACGCACTTCGGGTAGTGATTGAAGCTAATACCGGACAGGGCTGGTATCAGTTATTAAACGATTTTTATTGCACAGTATTTATGAAGTCTTTTGGTAAGAGTGCACCAGCTCAACAATTAGCTGATTTCTTTGGTTTTACTCCCGAAAAAATCGCCCAAAAAATCATTCAACTTTTTCAGGGGCGGGGGTGTAAAATTTAGTAGGGTAGTAAATAAATAAATTGTTAGTTAAATAAATTTGACAAAATTATAAACTGTGTTATACTTGTGAAGTTAAAGTCTGTTAGATAAAAACGACTGGCCTTTGTTGCTGAAAAGAGATGCCAACAACAATCAACTGAGTTCTTTATAACAGATTGTTAAAAAAGGATCTCTTGTGTTTTAATAATGTTATCGTTAAGAGGTTAGAATCACTATTTTGCTTCTTTTCTC
>JABUBK010000295.1_pt1 | contig 11655 bp, 9 predicted proteins | sample 7332671 | NCBI WGS metagenome assembly JABUBK01 (sample SAMN07256342, study PRJNA390944) | subsurface metagenome | isolation source: Methane hydrate marine sediment | place: Pacific Ocean: Eastern North Pacific, ODP site 1244 | collected 2002
GGAGAATGGGATAGCAACAAGCTTATCTACGTGATACACTTCGAGAAGATCAAATAACCAGTCAGGCGGAAGAACCCGAATGGAACAACTACAGCATAACGGCGTTCTAGTTCCACCCCGACACGAGGGAAAAGGGCTCACCATAAAGGTGAGGGGAGACGAGATCAAGCTGACGCCTGAGCAGGAGGAAATGGCGCTTGCTTGGGCTAAGAAGGTTGGGACTCCATACGTTGAAGACCCTGTCTTCGCCAAGAACTTTCACCGTGACTTCTCAAAGAAGCTCAGCATCAGCGTCAAACCAGGCGACGTCGACTACTCCGAGATCCTCTCTCTTGTCGAGAAGGAACGAGCCCGGAAGGCGAACCTCTCCAGGGAGGAGAGGAAACGGCTGGCGGCTCAGAGGAAAGCCAAGAGGGAAGCGAACAAGGAGCGCTACGGATACGCCTGGGTTGACGGCGTCCAAGTGGAGGTGGCCAACTATGCAGTGGAACCTAGCTCCATCTTCATGGGCCGAGGGAAACATCCTCTAAGAGGATGCTGGAAGGAGGGACCTTCTGAGGAGGATGTCGAACTCAACCTCTCTCCGGATGCCCCTAGGCCGCCGGGCAAGTGGAAGGTCATCGTCTGGGAACCTGATGCTATGTGGGTCGCACGATGGCGGGATAAACTCGCTGGCAAGATAAAGTATGTAGGGTTTTCCGACTCCAGCATACTAAAGCAGCGGAAGGACATCACAAAGTTTGATAAGGCGATGGAACTCCGCCGTAACCTTGCACGGGTTCAGAAGCACATCTGGGAGAACCTCGACGCCGATGACACAAGACGGAGGAAGACGGCGACAGTCTGTTTCCTTATTGACAAGCTAAAGATCAGGGTCGGTGATGAGAAGGACCCTGACGAGGCTGACACGGTCGGCGCCTCAACCCTTCGACCAGAGCACGTTCGCTCCAACAGCGACGGCACGGTGACCTTCAAATTCATCGGAAAAGACTTTGTGCCTCATGTCTTCAGGGTTGAACTCCCAGATAATGTCACAAGAAACCTCAACGAGTTTGCAGCGAACGCGAAGTCCACACTTTTCGACGGTGTCCGCTCAAAACACGTGAGCGAGTTCCTCGATGAGGTGATTGCCGGGCTCTCAGCAAAGGTGTTCCGCACCTGCTATGCGTCTGAAGCTGTGGAGACAAAGCTAGAAAAGACTCCTGTCAAACTCGAAGAACCTGAATACGTAAAGAAACACGTCGCCACAATGGCGAACCTCGAGGCTGCCAAGGTCTGCAACCACCGCCGAACAATCCCAAAGACTTGGAAATCATCTCTAGAAAAGAGCAAAACTCGTCTCAAGACGGTGAAAGATCGGGCGACAGAGGCTCAGAATAAGCTGGAGCAGAAAGCTAAGGAGCGGGAAAAGAAATACAGGGAGAGGCTGGGGAAGCAGAAGGAAAGGCTGAACACGATGAAGGAGAAACTGGAGACTTATCGGCGGCAACTTGCGGACATGAAGCAACAAGGTAAACCTGTCCGTGCCCTGAATAGACGTATCAGCGTTCAGCGAAAGGCCGTGGCGCGCCAAAAGAAACGCCTCAAGCTGTTAAAGACTAAGCATATGGAGCAGATGAAAAAGCTGGGGGAGAGGTTGGAGAGTCGTAGGCAACGTGACGAAGTGGCGATAGATAAGCTGAAGATTAGGATAGAGACAAAGGAGCAGACTCGTGATTATAACCTCGGAACATCTTTGAAGAGTTATATCGATCCCCGAATCTATTATGAATGGGGAAAACAAGTCGATTACGATTGGAAGCGGTACTACCCGAAGACCCTACAGAGAAAATTCAGCTGGGTAGAGACCGATGGAACACCTTCAGAAAAGGATAACAAAGTCACAGCTTAACATTGTGCTTACGCAGGCAAAACCAAACTCCACAACCAAGAAGAAACAACGTTTCTGCGCAGAAAACTACAGGAGGCCTATCAAAAACGTTTTTCACGGCAAACTGCAACTGATCACCGCAAGCGTTTCGTCCAAACACACCAAATATTCTGCTCTGAAAGAAAACTCACGCCAAATCACTCCTAAGAAGATAACCGAAATATTGGCGGGCCCGCTGGGATTTGAACCCAGGATCTCCGGCTCCGCAGGCCAGCGTCTTAATCCAGACTAGCCACTTTGAGGCTAAGATACCCCCCTCAAACATGGTAACTAGACCACGAGCCCACACACAGAAAATAAAACACAAAGACCGAATAATAAACACTTTGTTAGCGATGAAACGCAGAGGACTATCCGAGAACACATTAAGGACAACTTCACAGAAACTTAACCAATTAGGCAGAAATGCAAACCTAATGAATCCTAAAGAAGTATTAACATTCATTGCAGACCACAAAGTTTCTAACGCAACTAAACAAAAACTAATCGGTTGTTATCAATACTTTGCCGACACAAACGAACTCACGTTTCAGAAACCAACTTACAAATGGGAGAGGAAAATCCCTCTAATCCCAACAACTGAAAACATATACAAAGTAATTAGTGCATCCTCTCAGAAATACTCAACCATCTTTACAATCCTAGAGCAAACAGGAGTTGCAACACAAGAACTAGCAACCACCAACAGGACAGACATAGACGCAGAACAGGGAATAATTAACGTGCAGGGATGCAAAGGACACAACTCACGCTCATTTAAACTTAAACCATCAACCGCAGATCTATTAAGAGCATACTTACACAAATACACAACGGACAAACCATTTCCAAAAGCAAAACGAATATGTGAAATGTGGAGAAGAACACGCAACCGATTAGCAATCAAACTTAACAACCCACAATTAAAATTAATACCACTCAGAAACTTACGCCACCACTACGCAACAACAGTATACGCAAAAACCAAAGACATCCTATTAGTCATGCAGAAACTAGGACACAAGAAAATCGAAACAACAATGTTCTATACACAACTTGTAACCTTTGACGAAGAAGATCAATACACATGCAAAACAGCCAGCACCATAACAGAAGCCACACAACTAATAGAAAACGGATTCCAATACATAACAGAAATAGACGGAATAAAAATGTTTAGAAAACGCAAGTAGCCTCAACCCCCCTTTTTTATTGTGTTAACGTACAGAGCTAATGCTACCCGTACCATGTCTTAATGTCCTCTATCCAAACGATACGCCCGTCTTGCTCCAAGTCGTCGAAAAAATCACGGTTTTTGCACGTATGCACGTCAGAACTGAAGCAAGCTAATACTGTACATGCATGCATTTCTGAACCTGCAAGGCTCTCGCCTTGCTCCCGCCCTCCCGCCCCCCTCCAAGCCTCTTATTCGCTGTCGCTACTCAGCTTTTCAACCGCCAACTCAATAAGCACCCTACAGACGCTTTACCTCTCTACTGTTCTCTTCAGCCTCGATACCGACCACAGATGAAAACACAATTAGAAACAGACCCACACAACGTCAACTAAAGCCAACCAACCGCTCGCAAACCTAGAAAACGCGTACACAAACAACTGACACAACAAATCGCGAAGCGTCTCTTATCAAGATTGTAATAAGTCATGAACAAAGCCACTCCCACATGAATTTGTATGAAAAGTTAAATTAGGAAGTCCCTTTTCTAACATATAGAATGTGAATAAAATATCTCTCTTACCAAAAATGGAAGATAGAAAACTGATTGAGATTGCTCAATTTGTAATCAACAGGAAGACCGAGAATATACGGGATGAACTTCACGAGTATCTCGTTGAGGTCGCATTGTACGACATAGATCACAGTATACGTAAGGGAGAAATAACTAATCGGATAAGAAACAAGTTCGGGTTTTTGGATTTTCCTCAACAATTAGTGGATTCAAGTATTTTTCGACTTCGGAAGAGAAAGAAAATTAGTGTTGAAGTTGAAGGGCATATTTCAAAATATAGGTTGCATCAGAGTAGAAAACAAGAAATACAAAATATGATCAGCCAGCATAAGGTATTGAGCGAATATTTCACGAACACCATATTAAACACGATAATAAACAAAGTGGATTCTGTATCCGATGATGAAAAGAAGATAATAGTTCAAAGTTTATTTGGTTTTCTGGGAAGAGCTTTTAGTGAACTGTCAATTAAGTTTGCATCAGTCATAACGAAAAGCGCGTTTCAACCTCAACGCCTTGACGAACTACTTTTCTCGGAAAAAGAGATTCTGGACAAAGCCTTTTCCAACATCTCGAAAAAAGATCTAAGAGAAGCTACAACAGATGCAGTTAAAAAGGTATTTGCAAAGCCCGACGGGAAAGTTTCTCTATTTCTCTATTCGATTTCACAAAGTTATATTTTGTTGCAGGTTTTAAACATTGACCCTGAATGCCAAGCATTACAAAAGGAGATTTTTCTATCAGATATAACTGCATATTTTGACACAAATATTGTTATTGATTTATTTTGTGAAACATCGCGACAGCGGAGGGTTTTTCATAGTACAGCGGTTAGACTTGTTGGTCTGATGAGGACTTTAGGTATAAAGATGCATCTCACAAAAAAAACCGTTGAAGAGCTTAAGAGGCGTCTTAGCCTCTCAGATGAAATATATGAGCGAGAAATGAGAAGGATGAGCAGAAAAAAGCGCAACAAAGTTCTGGAATATATAAACGATCCTTTTATTGAAGAATATTCACAACAGTTAAGAAGAAATCCATCCCTGAGATGGAAAGGTTTTATCGGGAGAATGAGAAAATTTACGTCAATTCTAGAGCGAAAATATGGCTTGACATTTGACAAATCTGACTATCGCGAAATACTCACACATCCCGAATTCCAAGAAGCATTAACGCTCGTCTCAGAGGCAAATCCCGACAAACCAAAAGCTCTAGTTCAACATGATTGTTTTCATCTATTGCTTATCGACATGTTGCGGTCAGGTGTCCGTCCAGAAAGTCTAGTTCCAAAGTATTGGTTCGTGACCAGAGACAAGACTGTTTGTTTAGCCGAGCAGATGAGACTCATCATTGAAAAGGGAAAAGGTCTTGAAAAGAGACCATCAAGTGTTTTTATAAGTGTCTGGATAAATATGATTTCGCCATTTCTATCTCCCAAAGTTGCAGCGCAAGAGGCGTCAAAGTTATTTGCCGACACATTCTCAAGTGATTTTATACCTTCATTTCCGAAAATGAGCCCTAAGATACTCACAAATGTACTTCGTCCTTTGCTTGATCAAAAGGACCTTGACTCCGAACAAATTAGAGCTATAGTCACCGATATTTATCTTGCTGAACATTCCACCGAGATGTTGAGAACTGGTGAATTGCCATTTTATATTAACAAAAAACTCATGAAGTTACAGGAAGAGAAACATAAAAAAGAACTGAAAAGAATCGACGCAGAAAAAGAGGCGTTGAATTTACAAATTCAACAATCGTCCCAGCAGAATGTTGAACTGACCACAAAACTTGAGCAAAGAAAACAGTTTGAGAGATACTTAGCAGGAGCGCTAATTTTTTTCCTTGTTTGGGCATTTACTTATTTGGTAATTTTACTTCCTACAGTAAGAGAGCCCGTCCAAGCTTCTTTTTGGGCTGTAATCATTGCCTTAATAGTTGGATACCTATTAGGTTTTCAACGGTTCGATTGGATCATAGAAAAAGTTCTATCACGCGTCAGCCCATCCAAGTAGAGCGCGTGCCTAGATTTTAACTCGCTTAAGCTTAATGTTTGGGAATTCTCTAGCCGCGCGCGCGAGATTCCGATCCAGCAAGAAATTGTTCCAACGAATCTATCTGCTCAAAACTCAGCTTGCAAAACCAAACATCACCTTTTAGACGAACTACATGAGCAGGAACGAAACCTATAACGTAATATCCATATTCAAGCAAAATTTCACCAAAAAGAGTAACTTGACGTAACTGACGGTTTGAATTATGTATAGCTTCTATCAAGTAGCAGTGCGCGCGAGGAAGAGGAAAAGAAAAATGAGTAAAGAATTGCCAACACGAAAATGTTTAAGATGTGGCAACACATGGATACCACGAATAGAAAACTCAAAACAATGTCCAGCATGTAGATCACCATACTGGAATAAACCAAGAAAAAGAGAAGTGAAAAAAGAATGAAGAAGAATGATAAGAAATTACTAAGCCCTAAGACCAGCGTCTTAATCCATACTAGACCACGGGCCCATACAACTGGATTACGACGTTTTAATGCCGTTAATGGTAAAATAGTGATTACTCTAATAAAACTTAGGAACAGAGGATTAGCCAAAGGAACGCTCAGGAACATATCCTTCAATCTCAAACATCTAACAAAACACTGCGACCTCGAAAAGGCAGCTCGGGACGCTCATTTCGTCATTGAAGCAGTCTCGCGGGCGGTTGGCTGAAGAGAGAGGTGAAGAAGACACATTTAAGATGCCCTGCGCGGCACGCGTAATAAGCCTGTTCGAGTGCACAAAGCCAAAAATGGGGATTCGCGGGAGATATCGCCACTCTTTTTAAGTTTAAACCGGTCCTCGGCACTTTAATGTTGTTTTGGGATAAGCCGGCGACACTTGTGTGCGCCTTCTAGCTTTGTTTGTGTTTTTCTTTCATTTCTTTCAAACGGTGAAGGGCTTGACCGTAACTGTCGTTTTGTTTAGCCCATTCTGATAGTTGTTCACATGGGAACGTGTTGCACTCGTAGCAGAACTTATGGCCTTTGTCGTCGACGCAACACTCGAGAATCCAGCAGTCTGGCGACCAATGGACTGAGCGATCGTCCCGACACCCTTTACAATACATGCGGCGTTCAATTATTTCATTTATCCCCTCATTCTCTTTTAGCCACCCTTCCTTCTTGAACCAAGCAATAATGCGTTGTGCTGCTTCCGGGTCATGTGGCGCCTTGCGTATGTCACAGGAACCACAATCTAGACCACAGACACCAATCATTTCGTTCTTCAACATCATCAACCTCAAACTTACATTATAGAACCTTGATTTGACGTTGAAATATAACTCTTTTTTGGCGACACAATATCCGTTCTGAATTGCATACACCAAAAAAGGGGAAGTGCGGGAGATGTCTCCAGTTTCCGTGGTAATGATTAATAGCTTTCGTTTTCCGTGTTATCATCAAGTTTTTATATTTCCTCTTTCATGAGATTCCTTTGCCTGTTTCATCGAAAATACCTATCCCGGAACTTTTCTCCCTAAATTATTAACCAACCCAAACGTCTTAGAGAATTCAAAATGCATAGAGTTTTTGGATTCATAAGATTTTTAACTGTCAAGTAACGGTTACCATGTCGGTGCTCTCACCGAAACGGAAGACCTGCTCTGCACGCATAAATCCCATACAACCATCATCTCATAAAGAGATAGCCAAAAATGAATCTTCCTGGGTGGCGTGGCACAGGCTATAGTGAGAGCACTTCGCCATAATCTTTAGCCCAGCTCAAGATTTTATCTCAGAAACATGATTGAGAATAAGATAATGGCAAAGTACATAATGTACGTCGCAGGTTCAGACCCTGCGGAGGCAAATCCCGCCCTAGGTTCCAGAGACGAGCCCTAGATTCTACCGGCAGAGCACGGTGGGCACGGTGCACATTCTAGTACTTCGCAAAGAGTCCCCTAGGGCACGTCCTGACAAGTCATGTTTTAACACTTTTAGCCTAGCCTAAACCCTGCAAAATAGGTCACTATGCCCTGACCCCTAGGGGTCGACAATGTGCACCGCAGATTCTTATAGAGCTTGGTAGCCCCTGTCAGGAGCTCCTATGCAGAAAGCTCATTGCAACTTTATGGGCTCGCAGGGGACTCATGCTCCAGGAGGTCTTATAGCTAAAACATGATTGCAACCCTAATAAAAAAATTCCAGTAGGAGCTACAGTTGCTCCTAACAGGATTTTTTTTTCATAAAAAGCCTAAGGGCTCTCCTTCAGAAACATTCAGAAAATAAAAAAAAGGGATTTTGCGGGAGACATCGCCACTGAATTTTAAGTCATAGTAGACCACGGGCCCATACAACTGGATTATAGTGTTCTAAATCTGTTAAAGAGAGCATCGTTAATATTAATAAAGCTTAGAAGTTCTGAGAAGAAAATCTTCACTGCCTGTTTTTTGGTAGACACAGAGTTCAGTATGATTTTGGTAAGCCCAATACATGTTCGCCAATGAAAGCTAAAGCCATTTGATGCGTTACAGGCGCAAGTCTAATCAGATTCACTTCTCTCCACCAGCGTTCCACATCGTACTCCACGGCATAGCCATAACCACCGAAAGTCTGCATAGCGTGATAAACAGCCTTAGTACCCGCTTCAACGGCGGCAACCTTAGCCATGTTAGCCTCGGCACCACAACGTTGCCCCTTATCATAAAGCCAAGCAGCATTATAATTCAGAAGCCTAGCAGCCTCAATCTTCGCTTTCGCATCAGCAAGCGGAAACTGAATAGCCTGATGAGCGCCGATAGGTGTCCTAAAAACCTTCCTCTCCTTAGCGTACCCAACAGCTTTTTTAATGGCTAAAAGCCCAATTCCACATGAAGCCGCCGAAAAAGACATCCGTTCAGGATTCAAGGTATCCAAAACAAGATACCAACCCTTGCCCTCTTCACCCAAAAGATTTTTCTCAGAAACCTTGAGATCGCTGATGTAAACCTCAAAGGTCTTCGAATAGTTGATTCCATGCTTCTCTATAGGGATAATCTCAATCGCCGGATTCGGCAAATCCACAAGAAACAGACTCAAACCCAAGGTTCTTTTCGCAGCCTTTTCCATAGGAGTTGTTCTTGTTATGAGCAGCATTCCCTTAGCCCGGTCGGCACCAGAGATGAACATCTTCTGTCCGTTAATCACATACTTGTCGCCTTCCTTCACAGCCATGGTCATCGTGTTCAAAGTGTTCGTCCCAGCGTCAGCCTCGGTTAAACCCAAACAAAATTCCATGCCCTTAGCAATCTTCGGCAAGTACCTCTCCTTTTGGCTCTCATTTCCATGCTTCACTATGGATAAGCCTCCGAATACAGGGGACAAAACCAAAAACCATGTCCCAGCCAACCCACAACCTTCACAGGTTAAGGTTTCCATGGCTAGAATCATCTCAAACATCCCCATCTCGCTTCCACCATATTTCTCAGGAATAACTATACCCGGGAAACCAGCCTCAACCAAAGTCTTCCAGAAACCCTCGGGAAACTCATGGTTCTTGTCTTTCTCTCTCCAATATTCTGGACCGAAATCTTTGGCTATATCAGAGGCTGCTTCAACTATCATTTTTTGTTCAGCAGTTAACTCAAAATCCAAGGCTTTTCTCCAACCCAAATTCTATGGCAAAAGTATCTCTAAGCTGAGAATATAAATTCTTTTACGAAGGAAAAGCAAAAAGTCTATGCTATTTTAATGTTTTTTGCAGGGCGTTGATCACGTTTTGTTTCCCCATAGCAAGTATGTAGGGGCCCATTCTTGGGCCTTGTGGCACGCCTATGAGAACTGCATACAGTGTTTTGAAGAATCTTGCCGGTTTTAAGTTATGTTTTTTGGCTGTGTTGAATACGGCGTTCTGTATTTTTTCAGGTTCATCCTCGACTTTTAACACTTCAATCAATTCTTTTATCGCCTCTTTCTCTTTCACGGTTAGACTTACGGCGGTTTCCTTTATCTCTTCGAAATCCCTCACCCAGTTAAAGGCGTACCCAACCCTCGCCCTCAAGTCCTCGTCAAGCTCTTGACCTTTCCGCAAATAACCATAGCCTTGAAGCTTCTCCGTCACGAACTCTCTTTCACGATCTTTGGGCGCCATCTTAGCCAAGAAAGTTAGCAGATTGGTTTTTCAGGAGGCTTCAGAGCCCAGCAGTACTCGTACAGTCCGCGAAGCTTAGCCAGCTCCTTCTTGTCCTTCACCGTCTTTTTTCCGAAATATACATCTTCTAAACCGTCTAGTTCGTTCATGTAAAACGGTATGTCGGTGACGTCTAACGTGCGGGTTCCGACGAATCTTTTCAGCATGAGCAAAAGCAGCGACTGAGGTGAACCGTACTGGAACCACACCTGAGGGGTGAGGACATTTCCAATCGAGCTTGAGATTTTCCTTCCAGATTTGTCTAGAAACATTTCATATCTTGCGTGCATCGGCGGTTCATATCCTAAAATTTCCCGGCAGATTCTGTCGTTTATCCTCACGGAATCCTCTATGTCCTTCCCGTAGGCTTCAAACCTTATGTCCAAGGCTTTCCATCTTGCCGCGAATTCGCTTTTCCAGCTCAGTTTGCCTTCGCCCTTGGTGATGTCTGCCTCGCCTTTGTAGCCGCAGCCTTCCATCCACCTGCCCTTTATCTCCATGCCTTCGCAGGCGTACAGGACTTTGTTTTCTTCCGGCAGAAATTCAGTTGCTTTGGTGGTGTATATGCGTCCGCAGTTCTTACATACCGGGAAGTAAGGTAAAACTTCTGTGTAGCGTTCTTGTCCCACTTCCTCTTTTACAATTTCTCCAACCGTATTTGTATGTAGGAGTAACGTTCTTATTTCCTCGTTTAACAATCCTTTTCTGTAGACTTCGTTACCAGACACATACCTGTACTCTATCCCGCACTTGTCTAAGGCGCCTAACAGCAGCAAGCTCATGTGCTCGCCGTAGCTTTCATGACAGCCAAACGGGTCAGGAATGTCCGTCACCGGAAAACTCAGATACTTCTCTAGAGATTTCGGAAGCCCAGCTGGAACGCTTCTCAAACCGTCTTTGTCATCGCAGAAAGCTATCAATTCAGAGTTGAAGCCTCGCGCTATGAGAGCCAGAGTGACAGCGTAAGACCTTGCAGCGTCGCCTAGGTTGCCGACGTGTGGAAGACCCGAGGCACCCAGACCCATTTCGGTTCTAATCAAGTCTAGGCTTCTCCCCAGCTTCCGCTCTCTCTCAACTATCTCCGCAGCCATCTTGTCATACCATGTGCCGTGACCGATTATTTTCTCACTCATTCAGACGTAATCCTCTAGTAGCATGTGTTGAGTTACACATAAAAAACATTTAGAAAGTGTTCGCTACTTTCTTCTTAACGCCGCGGTTATAGCCAAAGCTCCTAAGACAAGCAGTATTATCACCAAGGAATAAAGTGGATTAGTCCCATACATGAACCATGCCCCGCCTACCGCTATAAGCAGTAGACCCCACGCGAAGGTGCTGAAGGGACTGCGTTCATACTTCTGCGGATTCGACGTCCTAATTCCGGCTAAAACCATGGTCCAGCAACCGTAAAAAGCAAGTATCAATGGAGGAATCAGGGTCCAATCAACGTAGCCTAACGGGGTGTACAGGATTATGCTTATCACTAGAATTATGAGAAAAACGCCGACGGACAGCAGTTCCGTTTTTCCGTCAGGCATTCACGAGTGCTCCTGCCTCACTTGATTTTTTCTCCGCATTCCGGACAGAACTTCGAAGTCGAAGGAATCATTTTTCCACATTTCGGACATTTAGTCAAGCCGCTGGACGGCGGAGTGATTGATGTTCCACACTCTGGACAGAACTTTGACGTTGCTGGAATCTTCGCATTACACTTCGGACATATCACTAAGGCGGCGGCTGGCGCCTGCGCTGGACCGGTAGGCGTCATCACCTGCGGTATGAGCACCATCCCTGTTCCCAAGCCCGCTCCGGACGATTTTCCAAGCTCCTCCGCAGCTTT
>JABUBK010000296.1_pt1 | contig 11652 bp, 6 predicted proteins | sample 7332671 | NCBI WGS metagenome assembly JABUBK01 (sample SAMN07256342, study PRJNA390944) | subsurface metagenome | isolation source: Methane hydrate marine sediment | place: Pacific Ocean: Eastern North Pacific, ODP site 1244 | collected 2002
AAAATTCTTGGGGAAATTGAGCTCGCCCCCTATGCCCTAATCCCGACCCCGGCATATAAAGACGAGTGTCCGGACATCGGACACCGCGTCCAAATCCTTGTTGTTACTGCTTCTACGGCAAGACGAAGAGAAAAATACATGAGAAAGAAATAAGAGCGTTTTATCAGTCAACAAACAAGAACACTCCCTATGAGTCCTATTCGATTTGACAATAGGGCTCAAGAATGCTATGATATTGTTGCCTTGACTGTCGTAGTCTGCAAGAGGATAGCCAAGAAGGCGAGGCATCTGAAAATGCAGAAGGTCCTCCCACAGGCCTTTTGAGGATGAGGAAATGTATAGGCTGAGGTCATCTGCAAGTCAACCCGTTCTTTCAAACAAAGAGAGTGGGCTTTTGTTTTCAATGAGGAATGGGGCATGCCACCATCAAATCGTAATCTCAATTCAGCGAAGGAGCGAAGCATGACGATCGATAAAACGGGGGACACAGTCGGTGCAGTGGAGAGTCAGTTACTGTGTCCTTTATGTAAAGATAAAGTAAATGATAATCTCGGAGAACACATAAAGAAAAGACACGGAGAGAATGAATTCAAGAAAGCTGTACTCGCAGCAAAAAAAAGTGGAAAGACCGACCCAGAAATTGGAACACTGTTCAACATCACCTTTAGGCAATTAGAAGGAATTATAACTGAAGCCTACGGCATTAACATCTCAGTACTTAAGGAACCTAAGAAAATAAAATACTGGGCGCCGAAAAATTTTAAAGAGGAAACTACAACAGTATGGAGTTTTAGACAAAGGGGAAATTGGGCCACTCATGATGGAAGATACAGAGGAAATTGGTCCCCATACATCCCAAGAAATGTGATACTTAAGTATAGTAAGCCCGGTGATATAATCCTTGATTATTTTATTGGTAGTGGCACAACAGCAGTAGAGACAAAACTAATGGGTAGGCGGTGTATTGGTAGAGATATTAATCCTGCAGCTATAGGACTTGCCTTGGAAAATCTCAAATTTAGTCCACCCAAAGCACTATATGAGGTATGCACTATCAATGAACCAGAGGTTTCAGAAGGAGATGCACGGGATTTATCAGATATATCGAGTAATAGTATCGATCTTATCTGTGCTCACCCTCCGTATGCAGGTATAATAAATTATAGTTCTAAAATTGAAGGTGATTTGTCGAAATTGACCATTGATAAATTCTTAAAAGAAATGGAGAAGGTGGCAAGTGAAAGTTTTAGAGTTCTTAAACCCAGTGGAAAATGTGCAATTCTTATAGGAGATACGCGAAAACACAAGCATATAGTTCCAATTGGCTTTCGGACTATTAGAGTTTTTTTGGATGCAGGATTTGTCTTAAAAGAGTTAGTAATTAAACGTCAGCACAACTGTAAAACAACAGGATTTTGGTATGATCGGAGTATCAAATATAACTTCTTACTTTTAGCCCATGAGTATTTACCTATATTTGAAAGACCAATACAACAAAATATTGCTGCACATCGCTCTTCCAGAAGAGATATTTTTCAGGGCAAAACGAGTGTTGAAAAAGTAGACAAAGCCAAAAAAGAAAATCTTGAAACTACTACTGTATGGATTTTTCCGCAACCAAAAATGGATGAAGAAATAAAGCGTAATTTAATAGGAAGGTTTGCAACGCCAGATAGTCAATATATAGAAATTAATTTTAATGAGGTTGACGAAGAATTAAACATTAAAACAAACAATACTCCCTCTCTTGTATATGTATCTCCCCCTAAAAAACTTAATAGTGAAGACGATATTGCTTTATATCGGAAAGCAATTAAAAAATTTACTAAGGAACTAAGTAGTTTCTTGGCTGCTGATGGGGTTTTTGTTATTGACACAAGAGATGTTCGAATTGATGGGCTAGTGTATCCTATAGGTGTTAAGCTATTAGAAGACATGTCTTCTAATAATGGTTTTAATATCAAAGAAATTGTTATGGTCACTCCTGATAACATAGAAAACTCTGTCACAACTCCTATAAATAATGACTGCTTAGAAATCATACATCGCTACCTATTGATATTTGTGCTAAGAAGAAAGGTGGACAAGTAGCCGAATGGGCGACTTACATACATTTTAATGGGAACCGATACTCAGGAGCAGTGGTTTGGTTTGCTGGTGGAAGAAATTGAGTAGAAGCATGACCGAAAAAACTCTCAAAAGACATCTATGAAATACATCGGCTTTTACGAAGACGTTTTGGGCTGTGAGGAAAACGATCAAGTTTTTGACCACATAATATCCACCTTGAAACCAAGCAACAGACTGTGGTCATATTTCGTAAACTGGGAAAAAGTATTTAGAAATACCAAAGAAATAGAGTTGTCTCTTAACACTCTAAACTATCTTGTCGGAAAAGAGGATTTCGATGATGAATTCAGGTTCCTGCTTAAGAAAAATCCTGAAGTCGCAAAAATCCTCCCTGCTTTGGTTGTGAGGGATGGAAACAACACCAAGAAATTCAAGATACTAGTCGACTACAAAAGTAAGAAACTGGTTTACGAGGACTACGATTTTGACAAGAAAAATTTGGCCAAGGAAGATATAGAAAAGTATTTGACTTTTGTGAAAAAAACAGGACTAAGTAGACTGATCTCTTCGAAGAGGATTAAGAATCTTGTTGACTATATGATTGGAGTCGAGGCAGGACTCGATAGCAATGCGCGAAAGAATCGCGGGGGCCATGCAATGGAAGATATCGTTGAAATCTTCATAGATGATGTATGTAAGAAAAGGGGTTACAGATATCTCAAGGACGCCAACGCTGGGAGAATTAAGGCAGAATTGAGCTACAACGTACCAGTAGACAAATCATCGAGAAGATACGATTTTATGATAGATAGCAGAAGGCAGCTCTCTATCATAGAAGCGAACTTCTATGGCGGTGGCGGATCTAAGCTTAAATCAACGGCCGGAGAATATAGGAACCTCTTTGATGTGTTAGGCGATAAATACAGGTTCATCTGGATTACTGATGGTCTTGGCTGGAAGAAGACGTCAAGGCCATTGAGAGAGACTTTTGACCACATCGATTACCTGTTTACCTTGGATATGCTGGAGAAAGGCGTTCTGGAATTCATATTAGCAGTATAGCAAAGTGGTAAGACAGAGGACCGCAAATCCTTTATCCTGGTTCGAATCCAGGTGCCGTCTGAAGGCGCAGTTAGCGAATATCATACATAATGGTGAGAGTAGTTAATGTGAGATGCAATACTCTGTGGTTGGAGGGTTATTTCGTGTTAACTGTAACGACGAGAACATCCGGCGTAGTTGAAACTAATGAGACTCCAAACTTGGCCAACAGGTTCGTTTTCGGCGTGCTGAATCAGCTGAAGTAATTAGTATTCATTGCGAGTAGCCCAGAAACGGGCCACGGAGGTGGCCTGAGAGGAGGAGGGTAATGGTGATACACGCGTTTATTTCTCATTCAAGTGAAGACAAAGCTATCGCGGAGCGACTGGCTCACCGCCTGGGAAAAGAAAAGGTCTGGGTCGATTTCTGGAATCTAGACGCAGGTGACGTCCTCCCTCAGAGAATTGCCGAGGCAATCCACGCATCAAAATGGTTCATATTGATCGCTTCTCGGAAGGCAATGGAAAGTAGATGGGTCCGTTACGAGCTGAATATTGCATTGATCAGGTGGATTCAAGAAGCTGACTGCCGTATTATCGTGATGCGCATTGACGATTGTAAAGTTCACACCGAGCTTTCCCCGTTTCTTCGTGTGAATTGCCCGGGCAAGTCAGACGAGGCGATACAGAATGTTGCTGAAATCTTGCTGTCAGAAGAAGGACGCGCGGTACTTGCTCCGAGAGAACGACGTCGTAGGGTGATCGACCGATTCTCGGAAATTGCGGCCATCGAAAGACTCTTACATGAGGATATTCGCTTCATATACTTGTGTGGATTATACGGGATAGGGAAGACCACCATTGTGGAGAGGACTTCTGAAGAGATATTTAATATGCCCCTCGCTCGTTTCCCATTGACAGAGGCTCACGGAGCTCTGAGGCTATCCTTGGAGCTGGCAGCGCAGGCAAAACTACCTTTCCCGTCGCCGTCCGCTACACAAAGCGAGCTAATCGAGTCTTCACGCCGCTCAGTCACAGAGCTTATGGAACAGGGATATCTCGTCTCGTTCGACGACTTTGAAAACGCCCTCGACGAAGAGGGTCATCCGCGCCAATTCCTAGTGTCGCTCTTTGACCGCGTTGCGTCGGTCAGAGATCTCCAAGCCCCGATTTTTATATGTACTACCCGGACTCCTGACTTATCCCCTTTGTCTGAAAGTGCACGGATGTTCAGCCACATTATGAGGATTAGGCGGCTGACAGATCGTGACCTCCTCTATTGCCTCCAGAATTGGCTTCGACTAGCCCTACCTGGCCAACCCATACCACAGCGTGAAAAGCTCGAAGGTGTGACTCCGCATCTGTTTGGCTATCCGTTAGCGGCGCGGCTCGCAGCCTATTATATCGCCAGTCATTCGGAGGACGCTCTTCTCAACGAGATTCGTTATTTCACGCAGCTGCGCATAGACATTGCAAAACAACTGATTGGACGTGCAAGAGCACAACTCTCTCATACGGAAGTTGGCTGCCTGGAAGCTCTAGCTGTTATAGACACAGGTGCGTCTTTAGGCGAGCTAGCAGTGGCACTTGAATGTAAGCCTGGTGAAGTGAGGCATGCCGTCGATAAGCTCGCAACAACATTGGTTGTTTTTGCCGAGAAGGGACGACTACAGATTCATCCGATTGTTAAAGACTACTTCTGGACTAGAGTCTATGAGAGCGGTAAATTAAAAGAATTGGCATATCGGATGGGAATGAAAGCAAAAAGGGAAGTCTCTGAGGCTGAACTAGGAAATGAGAGGTTCATTCACTTCTGCTCTAAGGCCTATCGACTTCTCGCTATCTCGGGAAACCTCCAGGAAGCTACGACTCTTGTGTACAGGTTTAAAGAGGAACTCAGAGAAGTCTCCCGTCGGTTATATCACGCTAAGGACTACGAGCTCGCCCTTCAATACATGAACGTTTGGCTCAAAGCACAGCCTGAAGATCTCGGCCTACGCTGGTTAAAGGCGCGCTGCCTTACTCGGCTGGAACGATACAAAGACGCTCAATCAGAACTGTCTCAGCTTGAAAAAGAAGGCTATCGCCGATACAGATTAGATCATGCTTGGGGCCTCCTATGGCGTGATCAGCGCAATCTTGAGAAAGCTGCGGTATTGTTTAGAAAGGGTCTAGACGACCGACCTAATTACATACCTCTGCTTCGAGATCTGGGAGATGTACTAGATCGGCTTAAGGACACCAAAGGCGCGCTCAAAGTATTGCGTCGTGCTTACAAGCTGGCGCCCAGAGATGCATATGTGGTTCCGAAGTACGTTGACGTTCTTGCAAAGAGTGGACAGATCAGGGAGGCTCTGGATATTATGGAAGGTGCGGTCAAAACCTTTCCTGAGGAAGCTGTTTTCGAGCACCGGATGTCAACCCTGCTAGATAGCCTGGGAGATGGTAAAGCAGCACTGACACATGCTAATAAAGCATTCGACCTCAGTCCGAGAAAACTGCCTGAGGCGACCCTCCACCTTGCCGCGCTTGAAGCTAAGTTGGGAAGTGTTCAACGAGCTGAAAAGCTGCTTCGCGAATTAGGTTCCAAGCTTCCTCAAAGGATCAAACAAGTAAGGGATAATACTGGAGCTGAAATCAGACTGCGCCAGGGAGATTTAGAGGGGGCACGTGGTTGTCTCCGAGGCTACGACATGGCTGCCGATCCGTATTCCGCGAGCGTGTCGGCACGCATTGAACTGGCAGACGCACGTGCAGCACTCGGAGACCGACACGTCGAGATGGCACGCAGTCGCTTGGAAAGAGCTAAAGCCATCCTTGATTCGGCGCTCCAGCGATTCCCTGACAATTCCAGTTTACAAGAGACAAGAACAAGCGCTGAAGATCTTCTGCGGGAGCTTATGTAGAAACCTTATGAGGGGAAGTTGCCTGAAGGCGAGTGGCATGTCCTACTGATGGTTTTTCCTGAACACGCCTACGTCATCCACCCTTTCGTGAAAGAACTGATGGGGGCCCACTAGCCCTACTTCCAGTTGATTTGACTCCGTATGGACAGGAGACAGATGCCCACCAAGTCTAGACGGCAGGCCCGGTTCGAGATCTCCCAGTTCTCCCAAAGGCAAGTAAGATAGGCTGGGCGTATTTCTGGGGGATTCTGTCTCTAGCCGCCCTGGTAAACCCTAGATCTTTGGTTTCTAGTCTATCGAAGGACAACGTCCGTGATGGAAAAGGAAACCCGACCAAGGGAAAATAGTTGCCTGGGGCCATTTCTGAGAATCCTTGGTCCAGGACTTGTCTGGTTGACCTAAAGGAAGACCGAGCATCTCATCTTGCCGAACAACTGGTCTTTTGGTACCTGCTACAACTATCTCCGAGAGTAACCTGCGAATAACCGTAGGAAGAGAATCGCGACAATCCTCCTATTTCTCTACAACAGCCTGGAGTCCAAATTTGAATGTCACTCGGAAAGTTCTATCTATGGGATAGCCCGGGGACCCGGGCAGGACTCGAACCAAAGACCCCAGACAATTCGATTCTCACCATCACAATGTGTCGCGCAGTAACCCCCTTCAAAAAAACACTCAGGGAATTAGAATAGGGTAGGGGAACATTCCTCGGAAAGCTAGAAGCGAGATAAAAAAGTATGGAGCATCCGGCGAAATCGGAAATCTGGGTTAGCCTGTTCTTCCTAATACTCGAAATACGCTGATAGATGGCTAAATTTGGCGCTATCTTTTCTAAGACAGGGAATTCTTCAAATGAGAATAAGCAAAGCCGGAAATGGGGCTTATTCTGGTGCTGCATCGAGATGGGAAAATTGTTAGACATACAAAAAGCGGATGGGGGTGAAGAAATCAGAGGTAGAAATTATTAGTGGCCATACGAGGAGAATCAAAAAAAATTAAGATAGTAGGGGAGGGAGCAAAAATAGAAAAACGAATAAACGAAGAGATTGCCATATTAGCCTCGCAATGACAACAGCACGAGAATGACAAACATCCAATCTCACCCCGTTTTTGCCAAAACTTAAAGTGCCTTTCTTCAAACTTAAAGTAACTAGCCAATCGTTGACTTTAAGTTTAGGTTCTGTTACTGTATGTCCTATAAGAACAGCAATTCAAAATATCACTTATTTCCTTGAATTTTATTTTGGTTTACATAATATATCTTATCGGAACATAATAACTACCGAAAAAACTACCGAAAACAGCATAAACAACTAAAACATCTTCTAAATCTAAAGTTCAACAACAACTAACACAGGCCTGATTCCCTCTGACCAACCAAATTCGCTCGATCGTCCCAAATATTTAGACAATTTCCTTCATTTAGAGTCCTGACACCCTACACCAACATTAAAATACACATCAAAATCTTCCATCCATTGAAATCCTCGTCTGAACAACACTAGACAAACCGCCTTTTTCTCTAAGAACACTACCTTTCAACGTGAACCCGCTTTACATGGGACTTGACAGACCAATTCTATATGAGAACATAATATTTGTGCAGCAATTGCATGATAGCAGATGCATGTATAGCAAAAATTGACTAATAACTTAAGATTATGTAGTCGGGGATTAAAGTGAGAATTGTAAAGGATGAGGCAGGAAGAATTTTACTAAGGGAGCCAGAATGTATGAGAAAGATTCACAAATATGGCCTCCTTGAAAAATACTAACAAGGTGTCCCCTACCCTTCTGTATGTGGAGATAACTTCATTTCATATAGGAAACTGGTGGAAATGCGGCGACGGAGAAGATGTCTTCCCCATATTGCATCCATTTGGGTGCATAGAGAAGAAGGGATAAGCCAAGGTAGGGAATTCCCTGTTTGGGGCCAAAAGAGGAGCAATTTGGTGGGTATTTGGGAGCTCACCCCGGGTTCAATTCCCTCCAACGTTTGTTGAGTAGAGTGTCAATGGCGGCGATATCCTCTTCAGAGAGCATCAAATCTCCCGCAGCAACAGTTTCCTCGATTTGAGATGGATGCCTTGCACCCACAATGGCTGCAGTTAGTTCAGGATGCTGCAACACCCATGCTATCGCTAACTGCGCCACGGTCCTATCGCTCCTTTCAGCAATAGAGCGCAGGCCTTCAACCAATTTAAGATTAGCACTGAGCTCCGGTTCCTGAAAGCGTGGATCCTCATGCCGGTGGTCATCCTGGGGCAAATTCTGCACGCGTTCTCTAGTAAATCTTCCTGTTAAAATCCCCTTTTGCATGGGACTATATACGATTATTCCGATATTGTTTGCCGAACAGTAATGGAGAAGTTCTTCTTCGATACCACGCTCGAGCATACTATAAGGTGGCTGAAGAGAGGCTACAGGATGAATTACTTGGATACGTCTGATTTGTTCTACACTAAAATTGGACACCCCGGCATAGCGAACTTTACCTTCTTTTATCAAATCTTTTATGGCACTCCAGGCTTCCTCAATATCCTCATCGGGATCTGGCCAATGAATCTGGTAGAGGTCGATAACCTCTATTTTGAGCCTCCTCAGGCTCCTCTCAACCTCAGAACGAATACTCTCTTTCTTCAGACAACCGTAGGGGTTCCCATCTTTATCCCAGAGCCGGCTGCACTTAGTGGCAATGATGGGTCTATCTCTTGATTCTTTAATCGCCTTACCCACAATTTCTTCGGAGTGACCCAGCCCATAAACCGGGGCTGTATCTATCCAGTTTATTCCCTTCTCCAGTGCCCGCCGGATGGTAGAAATAGATTCTCTATCATCCTGGGGACCCCAGCTGAACTTCCAACCAGCACCTCCAATTGCCCACGTGCCCAATCCAACAGTGGATAAGTTAAGATCTGTCCAACCTAGTTTTCTTGTTTGCATAATCTTGCTCCTTTTGTAGACGCTATGTCACCTAATAACTTCAAAACACACCTGCTCAAAATTTGCCTGGAAGATGCGCCAGGAAGCCCTCAAGAGAACATTTCCACAAGCTCTGAGGACGAGCTCTTTGGAAGGCCTGGGAGAGACAGCCTCCAAAGCAAAGTGCTCGCAAATGATAAAAAATCTTCCAAAATCCCCTACCCTACTGAACTTACCTAACTTGGCTTAAATGCCCTGTATTTACATACCTGAAGAGATTGTCCACAACTGGTGCAAAGCAGAGTATGGATATAGGCAACAAAAAGCAACCGTGAACAAAATTCTCTCACCTGAAATATGGAAAAGAGCTTCAGAAACTCCAAAAACAGAAAAACTTGCTCTTATTGACAAAATGAAGTACGATACTTCTTAGTCAAGGGCGTCCGTATCCCTGAAACCAATAGCAAGATATTAGCCAGCCGAAACAGCTCAATGAAGGAAAATCAACAGGCAAAGCTCTGGCAAATAAGGATGGGAAAGACCGGGGAGATAGCAAGCTTTTATGTAATTTCGGTCCACAAACCCAGGCTGGTTTTTGAATCTCACTTTGGCAGACTCAAAAGGAGGTTCGAGATAATGCCCTCCAAGAAACAAGATCCCCCGACGTTTTACCTACTCGAGGGAGAGAAAGCCGAGGTAGAAAGAGCCACAGATATGCATGGCTTCAGCCTCAAAGGTATTACCGGAAAGCACATAATCTTGAAGGTCGAAAATCCGGAAAACAAAAATCTTTATGAAATCTCTTTTCTTAATCCCCGATTAAGGGGCTTCTGGAGAAAAAAGTACGTTTTCTCCAGAAACAAGAGGGAAGCAGCCAGCTTCGCCCAGCAATTCAAGGAAGACTATCGCATCAGTATAAGAAAAGCAGCTAAAATTGACGGCTATCCCCTGGAAGCTATGGAAAAAGACCGGATAGTTCTCAAAAGACACTTTTGAAAAATCCTGGAGCTCATTTCTTAGCTTTCCAGAAAACTCACAACTTCTTCTGCTATGTCCTCAGACCTCAGTCGAAATTTCTTTTTCATCTCCTCATTGGTGCCAGATTTCCCAAAAACATCTCTCACCCCTATTCTTTTAAGTTTTACGGGGAACTTTTCTGAAATAACCTCAGCTACGGCTGAGCCCAATCCTCCAATAATATTGTGATTTTCCACAGTTACTATTTTTCCCGTCTCCTCGGCTGCCTTTACAATAAGTTCCTCATCAATGGGTTTGATGGAACTCATATTAATTACTCTTGCCTGAATACCTCTTTTCTCTATCAAGGAAGCTGCCTTTAGGGTATCCTCAATCATTATTCCTGAAGAAATCAAAGTAACATCTTTTCCTTCTTTTAAAACCAACCCTTTCCCCAGCTGGAATCTATAATCCGGGGGAACAATTGAAGGCATAGGATCTCTTCCTATTCGAAGGTACATGGGCCCATCGTATTCCGAGGCAAATTTAACCACCTCTTTTGTCTCTAATCCATCTACCGGCTCAATAACTACCATATTGGCAAGGGACCTCATAATAGCTATATCTTCCAATGATTGATGGGTTGCTCCATTTTTCCCTACAAAAAGTCCCACGTAAACCCCCACAATTTTGACATTCAATCTAGGGTAAGCTACAGAGATCATCACCTGGTCACAAACTCTCCTTGAGGCAAAACAGGCAAAAGTTGTGGCAAAGGGGATAAAACCAAGGGTACTCAGGCCTGCAGCCATTCCAATCATATTCTGCTCAGCAATTCCTACAGCTACGAATCTTTCCGGAAAACGCTCTTTAAAATAGGAAACTTTGGTAGAAGGAGCAAGATCTGCATCCAGGACTATGATATCAGGATTTTTCTCCCCTAACTCCACTAAAGTCTTCCCGAAAGCTTCTCTGGGAGCTATTTTTTCAGACATCTTCTAACCCTCCTTCATCTCTGACAAAGTAAACTCAATTTCTTCGGTAGAACACCTTAGCTCTTTAAGTGCCTCTTCAACCTGCTGAGGAGACATTGAGACGGCATGCCACTCAACCCTATCCTCCATAAAAGAAACCCCATAGCCTTTTACGGTATGAGCAATTATTAAGCTGGGTTTTTCTTTTATCTTTTTTACCTCATCCAAAGCATTCATAATCTGAGTAAAGGAGTGACCGTTTATCTGGATCACATGCCAGCCAAAAGAGGTCCACTTATCATAAAGTGGCTCAAGAGGCATAACCTCACTTATTCTTCCCGAAAGCTCCAGCTTGTTATAGTCTATCATAGCTACCAAATTATCGAGTTTGTATTTGGAGGCACTCATAGCTGCTTCCCAAACCTGTCCTTCCTGAGACTCTCCGTCTCCCAAAAGAGCATATACCCGGAAGGTTTTACCTTTTAATCTTGCACCTAAAGCCATCCCCACTGCTACTGATAAACCCTGGCCCAATGCACCTGTGCTTATCTCCACTCCTGGACAAAGTCTCATATCGGGATGACATTGGAGGGAGCTATCAGGCTGGTGAATAGATGCTAGCTCATCTTCGGGGATAAATCCTCTCTCAGAAAGAACAGCATAGAAAACCGGTGCAGCATGACCTTTAGATAAGACAAAGCGATCTCTATCCTCCCAGTCGGGATTTTCAGGATCAATTGTCATCTCATAAAAATACAAAACAGTTAATATCTCGGCAATGGA
>JABUBK010000297.1_pt1 | contig 11652 bp, 10 predicted proteins | sample 7332671 | NCBI WGS metagenome assembly JABUBK01 (sample SAMN07256342, study PRJNA390944) | subsurface metagenome | isolation source: Methane hydrate marine sediment | place: Pacific Ocean: Eastern North Pacific, ODP site 1244 | collected 2002
ATTTATTATTAATGCCTACAAAGAGTGGATTTCAGATGATGTAAAAAATGAGGTGATTATACCTTACGTCTCAATGCATGGAAGTACAAAAAAAATGGTAGATTATCTTGTGAACGCTCTAATGAAAAGAGATATTAATGTAAAGCCGTTTAATTTAACTGTAACAGATATAGGCGAATTAGCAATTTCATTAGTAGATGCTGCCACAATTGTAATAGCTTCTCCAACTGTTCTTGTTGGTCCACATCCCTCGGTTGTTTATGCAACTTATCTCGCAAATGCATTGAGACCAAAAACCAAATTCGTCTCTATTATAGGGTCATATGGATGGGGTGGTAAGATGGTAAAACAGCTTTCAGATATGATTTCCAATTTAAAAGTTGAAATAATTGAACCCGTTGTAATTAAGGGATTTCCCAAGGAAGATGATTTTAAGGAATTAGATAGATTAGTAGATGATATCCTGAGAAAACATAAGGAAAACAATATTGTTTAAGTTTAAACATAGAACTAAAGAATAAGATTTTTTTATTTTTGGAGGTGTAGAATGGTAAACTTTAAAGATTTATTTAAAAGTGCTGATTGGAAAACTGAAAAGCATATTCCTGTGATTGAGGCGCCTGATAAGGTAAAAAAGGGTGAATTTTTCAAAGTTACTGTAACAGTTGGCAAAGAAATTGCTCATCCAAATACAACTGAGCACCATATCCGATGGATTGATATTTATTTTAACCCAGAGGAGGAAAAGTTCCCTTATCAAATCGGTAAATTTAATTTTATGGTGCATGGCGAATCTGTTAATGGACCTAACTCAAGTACAATCTATACTCATCCTGAAGTAACATTGAGTTTTAAGACAGAAAAGCCAGGAGCAATTTATGCATCTAGTTATTGTAATATCCATGGTCTCTGGCAGAATTCTAAAAAAATTGAATTAGAGTGACAGTTAAGGATATTGAGTTTAGAATAAAAATTAAATATATAAAATTATGGAAAAAATGAAAGAATTATCTGTTCTTATTGGTGGAAAAGCTGGAGATGGTATAAATTAATCAGAATTGTTTCAGAAAAGATAATCGGAAATTTCAAAAATAAGAAATAACAAAAGTATAAAGGAGGGAGAAATATGAATAATATTAAGGAAGAATTAACAAAAATGCTTAATAAAGCACTTAAATTAGAACATGCTGCAAGAATTCAATATCTTACTCATGCAGAGCTAGTAAAAGGTGCTGGTGCTGAGAAAATAATTGAGAGGTTGAAAGAAATTGCTTCAGATGAACAAGAACATGAAGAGATATTCCGAGAACTCATAGGAGACTATTTAGGTGGTAAACCTACAATGGGTTTGGCAGAAACATTTGAAGCTAAAGACACCAAGGAAATTCTTGAAGTAAATTTAAAGGGTGAAAAAGAAGCAGTTGATTTTTACAAGAGAATATACAAAAAAGTAGTTGAAAATAAGGAACATCTACAATATGAGTACGAGACATTAGAACATGGTATTCGACATGTCATAATGGATGAACAGGAACATATTGTTGAACTGTCCCTATTGCTTGGATTATAAATTTAGTGGATGTGGTCAGGTCTTGTAATATCACATTTGACAGGTGATTCATTGGATAGACTCAAGTCTTGAAATATAACATATGATAATTAAACTTTTGTAGTTTAATATTACTTATATTTCCTTTATTTTGTCTTTGCTTTTTCAGCAATTCTGCCTATCCATATTGTTGCAAGGACTACAATTATCGTAACTAAAACAGCATAAATTATTAAAGGTCATAGTGTTGCTGCTTCTCCATAAATACATACAAAAATTGCCTTTATTGCATAATTCCATGCAAAGTGCTACAAATAGACCAAATGCTGCTGTAATTAAAGCAGCCAATTTTTCTATTACTTCACCTTTCATTAATAATGATATGATAATAATAAAATTTAACTAATTATTTGTATCAAAAAATGTTAAAAAATTTTTTATCTTGATATTTTCAAAATATTTGTCAAGAATGATAAAAATATTTAAAATGAAAAATATCATATGTGTTTATAAAATATTCAAAGCCAAATTTTTAAAATATCAAATTTTTTAAGTTTCCACACATTCTAATATTAAATAGAAAAAAGGAGTGAAAAATGGAATCAAAAAAAACTATTGGTTCATTTTCTTTTATATTTCATAGCCATTTACCCTATGTAAGGAAAGCAGGAGTCTGGCCTTTTGGAGAGGAATGGCTTCACGAAGCATTAAGTGAAACATATATACCACTTCTTGATGTCTTTTATAACCTAATAGAGGAGGGAGAAAAACCTAAAGCTACAATTGGAATTACACCAGTACTGGCTGAACAACTAAATGACCCTTATCTTTCTGAAAGATTTCAAAAATATATGGAGATTAAAATAGAGGAATGTGAGGAGGATATAAAAAGAAATGCATCAAATCCAAAATTAAGAGATTTAGCTATTTTTTACAAGGGTTTCTTTAATGAAATCATTTCTTCATATATAGATAGATATAACTATGATGTAATTGGAGCTTTTAGGAAGCTTCAAGACGAAGGGTTCATTGAAATAATAACTTGTGCTGCTACTCATGGTTATTTACCACTACTTGGCAGAGATAGCGCAATTAACGCTCAGATAAAAGTTGGAGTTGAAAGCTATAAGCGTCTTTTTGGAAGAGAACCAAAAGGAATCTGGCTTCCCGAGTGTGCTTATCGACATGGATATGAATGGATTTCACCTGTTGAAGGTGAATATGCACAGAAAGGTTTTAGACCTGGTATTGAAAAATTTTTGATTGAAAATAAAATTAAATATTTCATTGTTGATACTCATACTATTGAAGGCGGAAAGACCATGGGTGTTTATGCTCTTCGATTTCCAGTACTTCAAAAACTCTACCAGCAATCTGTAAGAGAATACAAGGAAATTAAAGTAGATGAACCAAAAACTACATTTTCACCATATCTTTTAAAGTATAATGATGATTTTATAGCTATAGTAGGCAGGAATGAAAAAGCTGGACTTCAAGTATGGTCAGGGGAATGGGGATATCCAGGAGATGGATGGTATAGAGAATTTCACAAAAAAGATTCTATTAGTGGTCTTCAATACTGGAGAGTTACAGGGAGCGATGTTGATTTAGGTTCAAAAGCGTTATACGAACCTAATATGGTAATGACAAGAGTAGAGGAAAATTCTGACCATTTTGTTCACATGGTTTATTCTTTATTGAAAGATTATAAGAAACAAACAGGAAAAAATGGAATAGTAGCTGCTCCATATGATTCTGAATTGTTTGGTCACTGGTGGTTTGAAGGTCCTAAATGGATAAAACAAATACTAAAAACTATAGGCAAAATAGAGGAATTAGATATGACCACAATTAGTGAATATTTAGAAAAATTTGTACCAGAAGTTACTATTAGAATTCCTGAAAGTTCATGGGGTGAAGGTGGTCATCACTGGGTTTGGTTAAATAAGGATACATATTGGATTTGGCCCCATATTTATGAGTCAGAGAAAAAGATGGAGGATTTAGCAAAAAAATATAGGAAGACTGATGATGATTTCATTAAAAGAGTTCTAAATCAAGCTGCTCGAGAATTATTATTATTAGAAAGTAGTGATTGGCCATTTCTAATTACAACCTGGCAAGCAAGAGATTACGCATCAAACAGATTTAGTGAGCACTTAGATAGTTTTAGAAACTTAGTTGATGCTGTTGAACAGGGAAGAAAAGATAAAGAATTCAGAAAATATTTAGAAACTATAGAAGAAAAAGACAAAGTATTTCCCAATATCGACTTCACAATATACGCAAAATATTAAAAATACAAATCTGTCATTCCTTCGCTTTGTTCAGGATGACAAAATGATAAACACTAATTGTCATTCTGAGGGAGCCCTTCGACTTCGCTCAAGGGTAAACTTTAGCGACCGAAGAATCTCATAGTGAAAAATTTTTATAAATTTATTATTTAGTAAGTTATAATATTTTTCTATCTATTTAAATTTCTAATTTTCTAACAGAAATAGAATAGGGAGATGATGAAAAAAATAATTATCTGTTTGTTAATTACAATCCTTTTGATATTTTCAGCTTGTAAAGTTAAGCCAGAAATTGTGGAAACAGAGGAGGAAACAATAGAAACTGTTGAAGAAGAGATTATTGAGAAAGGAATTTATGTTAGCAATAACCTACCGGGAAAAACATTCTCACTAAAAATTCCAGAAAATTGGAATATGCAGGAATATCCTGAAAAAAATATTGTTCAATTTAGCCCACCAATTGAAGAAATGGAAGGAAATGATGCTATCTATGCAATTTTTGCAGGAGTATTTGAGGAATTTCCACCAACAGATTTATCAGAAATAGATTTTCCCAATACATTAAAAAATGTATGGTCTTCTCTTGAAAGTGAGGAGGGTCCTCAACCATCAAATTTAGGAGATTTTGATGCAGAGAAGTATGAAAGAAGCTACAAGCATTTGATGTCTGTAAAAGAAAATATAGATAAAAGTATAGATGAAACTAATAAGAACAAAACAGCATTAGAGGGCGGGATTATTACTCATCAAGATCAGTATAAATATATTTTGGGTTACTATTATGTGGGAGATGATCCCCAAGAATTTAAAGAAATTATAAATCAAGTGGCAGACTCATTTGAATTAAATGTAAAAGGAGAATCAAAGATTGACAAGAAAAAAGTTTCTGAAAACTTTTTAAATATTTTATTGCTTGGAAGAGATGCGAGACCAAATGAAAGAAGTGTCTGGTGTAGAAGTGATATAAATATTATTCTTCACATAAATTTAAGTAATGGTAGCATTGCTCTTATTTCTATTCCAAGAGATACAAGAGTAGAAATACCTGGACATGGATATACCAAGATAAATTCTGCCTATGCCTTAGGTGGATCAGAACTTGCCATCAAGACTTTTAAAAATTTTACTGGACTAAAAATTGATTACTATATCTCTATAGATTTTTATGGGTTTGAGAATCTCATAGATAAACTTGGTGGAGTGATAGTAGAAGTAGATAAAAGATTGGTTGACCCGTTTTCTGGGGTAGACCTTTATCCAGGAGTTCAGACTTTAAATGGTTCACAGGCATTGGCTTATTCAAGATGTAGAAAGGGACCTTGCGGTGGAGACTGGGGAAGAATGGATAGGCAAAGACAGATGTTAATTAGTTTAGCTCAAAAATTCCAAGTAATTGAGACATGGGTCCAACTCCCAGCATTAGTTAACATGGTTTTAGAAGGTAAATTAATAGAGACTGACATCAAATTATTAGACTTAATAAAATATTCACCACTATTTTTCAAAATTAATACAAAATATGTTAAAAATTTCTACATTCCAACTAGTTCAGCTACTATTGACGGAGTATATTATTTAATTGCTGATGAAGAACTTATAAAAGATATATTGCTGAATATAAGTAGAAAATAGCTTGTATTATTAATAGCAGATGAGCAAATTATGAAACAGTTATTCTCTAAATATAAATAAAAAAAATATTTAACAGAGGATTTTTATTGGATTCTTCAGTCAGTTTATCCTGAGAGAGATTGCCACACCACTGGAATTTATCCTGAGCGTAGCGAAGGAGCTGCTCGCAATGACAACCAGAACCTCTTCAGACTCCGTCCTTGAACGAAGTGAAGGAATGACAAAAAATGTTTTGATAATATACCTTAAAGTTATGAGGTATTTAGTGTTTTTAGCTGTGGATGTATAGTTTAATAAGGGTTTCAAAACCGGGAAATTCTCCTTCTCTTGGCTCCTGCTCAGAGACCTTACATTTTCTACCTTCTTTCTCGCATTTCTTATCAGTGTTGATAACTTCAATATTTTTAAAACCCATTTCCTTTAATTTTCTGATAGCATCATCTCTTCTCATACCTACAAAGCTTGGGAAAGGATTTATAGAATCAAAAAGATCATCCATCCTATCTGGTTCGTCTCCAATACGAAAACTTTGCATCCTGATTAAATCAATTGGACAATTTGGTCCAGCTGCTAATCCAGACTTTGTACAAACTGCAACTGGAAATGTTGGATCTACAGGAAAAGAAAAATCTTTTACGGGTACATCTTCTAAAGCTTCTTGCATGAAAGATTTCCATATCATTGCTGGATAAGTTCCGCCCTGAACAAGGAGTCCTCTTAACCTTTCCATTCTTATATTTTCTTCAGGATGTCCAATCCACACAGCACAGGACATATCTGGTATATATCCAACAAACCAAGCATCCCAGTGTTTTTGTGTAGTTCCCGTTTTTCCAGCAGTGGGTCTTCCAATATTTGCCCTTACCCCTGTACCTCTTTGAATTACCTGTTCTAAAATTTTTGTCATTCTATATGCATTTGCTTCTTTTAATACCCTAATTCCCTCTTGAGGTTCATGTTCATAAATAATATTACCATCTGAATCTTCAATTTTAGTTATTGAGACTGGTTTTATATATACGCCATTATTTGCTAATGTTGCAAAAGCTGCTGCCATGTCAAGTGGAGATACACCCTGTCCACCAAGCGCAATAGAAGGATAAGCTTCAAGTTCTGTTGTAATTCCCATACCCATTGCGGTTCGAGCAACAGCATCTGATCCAACATCCATTATTAGTTGTGCATAAACAACATTTACTGATCTTACAATTCCATCTAAAATTGTCATCTTCTTTTCTTCAAATTCTGCTTTTCCATAATTCTCTACTTCCCAATCAGCAGCACCAGGATTTTCTAATAATATCGGTCCATTTGGATAATATGCCACATATGGAGATACACCTTGTTCCATAGCAGTAGCTAGAACGAATACCTTGAAAGTTGAACCTGTTTGTCTGTTCTTTTGAACAGCTATGTTAAATTGACTCTTCTTGAAGTCCTCACCACCAACCATGGCTTTTATGAATCCAGTTTTTGGATCAACTGCTACTAATGCTGCAGTAGGGTCACCCTCTTCATATAAGTGCTCTTTTATAGCTTCCTCAGCCAATTCCTGCAATTCTGGGTCAATAGTTGTATAAACTTTTAAGCCTTCATTAAAAACTTTATTTACACCATAATCTTCTATCAATATTTGTTTTACGAAGTCTGTAAAAAATAATGCGAAATCCGTTTCACGAAGCTTTTGAGAGATGACAATGAGCGGTTTCTTTTTGGTTTGTTCATATTGTGTTTTTGTTATGTAACCAAGTTCATACATCTTATGGAGTACATTATTTCTTCTTTCCAATGCTTCTCTATATTTTGTATAAGGAGAATAACCAGTCGGATTTCTTGTTACACCAGCTAAAAAAGCAGCCTCATTTAAATTCAGGTTTTTTGCACTTTTTCCAAAATAATTTTTTGCTGCAGCTTCAACTCCATAAGAACCTTCACCATAATAAATTGTATTTAGATAAAGTTCTAATATCTCATTCTTCGAATATCTTTGCTCAAGCTGATAAGCTAAGTATGCTTCTTTTATCTTTCTCCAATAAGTTACTTCTGGTGAGATGTACGAACACCTTATATATTGTTGGGTGATTGTACTACCACCTTCAACTATTTTTCCTTCTATTAGATTCATTGCAAAAGCTCTCATAATAGCTTCTATATCAAAACCTGGGTGTTCATAGAATCTCTCATCTTCTCTAGCAATAGTAGCATCAATCATATATTTGGAAATTTCACTTAAAGGTATTATTTTTCTATCTTCCTCAGCATGAAGATATGTAAGAAGAGACCCATCAGAAGCATATATTTCAGTAGTCAGTGGTTGCTTCCTTGGGGTTAATTCATCCATATCTGGTAGATCAGCAACAATTTTAGCTATTACAAATATTGGGAGAATTAATGAAATTATAATAAATATTAAGACAATAATTAAAAGAAATCCTAATATCTTTATAATCTTTGCTCTTTTCTGTCTTTTCTTCTTATTTTTACTTCTCGCTATTGACAAATGTTTCCCTCTTGTTATATTTTAAAAATTTTCCTAAATATCTAAGACAATAAGAATTAAAAAAATTATAACCCATCCATTAATAATTTTGTAGACACTCTAAATTTTGTTGATTTTTTTTAAATTTTATGTTATGGTAAAACAGTTTATTTTTAGGTTAATTTTTAGTAAAATAAGTAAAATATTTAAAATTTTAATAAATATTTTTGAATTTATAATAGAGTTAAAATCCATTATAAGAAAAATTAATAATAATCAAAATATAATAAATAAGTTTTTAGATTCTTTAAATAAATGGTTTAAAGAGAAGTATTAAATGTAAAACTGGAGGTAAAAATTAATATGGAGTCGCTGACAAAATCGCATATATATGCAGTATTTAAAACAATAATTTATTTATTGCTACAATTTTTTATCCTTATTTTTTGTTTAATCTTAACCCTCAATCTTACCCAAAATAAAAATTCTTTACTATCAAAAAAAATTCTTCCTTATGAAATTTCCAATTTAACTTATTTTAGTAATTGGAAAAATTTATCTATTAAAACTTCCCAAAAATATGAAGAGAAAGACAAAATTGAAGAAAAAGAATACATTTTAAATATCAAAATAAAAAATGTAAAAAATAGAGAAATATTAAGTGTGGAAAAAGAGAATAGTTCCGATTTAAAAACTGCTCGTGCTAGTTGGTATGGATCAAGGTTCTACGGAAAAAGAACAGCTAATGGTGAGCTCTTTACTAAAAATATTATTTCATTTGCTCACTGCAGTATGTCATTTGGAACAAAAGTTAAGTTTTACTATAACGGTAATATAGTTATTGCACATTGTAATGACAGAGGTCCTTTTGTAAAGGGAAGAGAGTTTGATCTTTCATATAAAGCAGCAAAAATATTAGGACTTAATGGTGTCAAATTACTAAAATACGAAATACTAGATGATTTGGAAGAGGAAAATATGAATTCTTATGAATTCTGTTCAATACTTGAGTAGATATCTGGGAAATATTTTTTATAGATTTTTATGTTAAATCTCTTATTCAATTTGATTTCTTTTCTATATTTATGAAGCTTTGGTAGACTTATCTTTGCTATAACTTCCGCTTCCTGATTAAAAGTTTTTGCTTGTGAGATAATACCATTACTATTTGAAGTCAATTCAAGTGGTGCAAAAACACCACTTCTTCCAGTTAAAGTTAATCCCATAAATTTTCCGACCAAACAGGAGCTTATACCATAACAAGGAGTTTCTTGAACTCTTGACCAGATTCCTCTTGAGGCTTTCCAGATATTATACTTTTCAGGATTAGCAATAGGTATAGCAATAATATCTGCTCCTTTTAAGTACGCTATTCGAAAAGTCTCAAAATAAGTTGCGTCCATACATATAGGAAAAGCTATATTTCCTATTTTAGTAGAAAAAACATTTACATCATTTCCAGGAGTAATTCCCCACTCATCTTCATAGAGAAAGAGGTGGCATTTCTCTTGATTACCGAGGATATCGCCATCAGGCCCACAAAGATAAGCTATATTTTTCACCTTTCCATTCTCAGTTTCTAACATAGCACTACCAGTTATTATGTATACTCCAAAGGATTTTGAGAGAAATGGAAAGACTTTCAAAAATATGTTTTTAAAGTAAGGTGTTATGAATTTAAGAATATCAATAATTTTTACATTTTCTCCAAAGCTTTCACTTATGACTTCTTCAATATTTCCAAAAGGTTTATTACCAATTTTTTCTCTATTTTCCTTTTCAAACAAATCTTTAATTTGTGGTATCACTCCAAACAAAGGAGTGAGACTGTCTTCTGGAAATACTATTAATTGTGCCTTATTTTGCACTGCAGTTTTAATAAACTCATAGATTTTATCCAGATATATCTCCACTTTATTTACAGGTTCTGCTCTCATCTGAATAGTAGCCAAAGTTAATAAATTTTTATCAATTTTATCCAAGTTTCCACTTCTTTTTATATTTTTCTTTTTTATATGTTTCATCAACTTTCTTGGTGAGAATTTTCTACTTAGATAAATTTTAAGAACACTTTCTCTAATGTTTAATAAATCCAACATATTAACTCACACTATTACATACATTTATTAAAGATTATTATTCAATTTGTCATTGCGAGCGATAGCGAAGCAATCTCATATTTTAATAATTATGAAGTACTATTTTAATGGGATTCTTCAGTCGCTAAAAACTCCTTCAGACTCCGTCCTGAGCACAGCGAAGGGATGACAAAAATATACGCTATGTCTTATTTCGAGACTGACTCCATATTTTAATCTGTCTTCTCATATAAATTTGGAAGGTATTTTTTATATAAATCAGGATTTAAAAACTTCTTTATTGGATATTTTTTTCTTATATTATCTAACTCAGATAATTTAACTTCAGCTATAACAGTTTCTTCCTTATCAAAAGAGCTTGCTTTAGCTATTATTCCTGAACTATCATCTGTTATCTCACATGGTCCAATAATAGATGCTCTACCCTCTAATTTATCATTTCCTAAATTACCTAATAAAAAAGATTCACAAGCAAAAATCTGATTTTGCTGAACCTCTCTCCAGATTCCACATCTATATTTAAAATCATTGTAAGGATTGAAGGATGAAATTTTATATTTATTTGGTGCTATTAAATATTCATTTTTGCACTTATTTCTTGAAAATTTTGATATATTTTCTTTTTGTAAAGACCTATATTTTAGCTCATCATCATAAGGTTTAGATTTATTTTTTTCTTGCAAGGATTTATACTTAGACTCATTATAAGTAGATTTGGAAATATTTGAAGATGATGATAATTTACTCTTAATTTTATCATTAGGAAGGCAGAAAGACTTAGTTATGTTTGAAGCAAGTAGAATTTTCACTCCAAGCAAATTTAAAATTCTACTTACTTCAGGAAAATAAATCTCACCTCCAACTAAAATACCAACAGAACCTAAAACATCTTTGCAAAAAAGTAAACTTTTACCCAGTATGAAATTAAGCTCATATTCCCAGGGAAAAAGGTGAGTGGATTCTCCCTCAAAGACGATTCCATCATAAGGGGATATAAATGCAATTGATTTTTTATATCTTCGATTCTCCATTCCCAACCATCCTCCAGAGCATATAAATATATTATATTTTCTTGCTAAATTTATGAGCTCTGTAAAGATTAATTCTTTTGCAAAAAAATTCTTACTCTCAAAAATTCTTACAATAGCTTCATTTAAAGATGAAACTGAATCAGTCAAATTAGAATCAGAACCAGATATATAGTATGGAAGTAGATTTAAGTCCATATAATCAGGAAAAACTATAACATCTGCATTTTTACTAGATGCCTCTAAAATAAGTTTTTTCATATCATTCAGGAGATCATGAGGATATTTTTTATTTCTAATCTCCATCTGCACTGCTACCAATTTATAAGAATCCTTCACATCTACTCCCCTTTTTTGTTTTATAATTATTTACTTTTTTACTAAATATTTATTTTTGTCATTCTGAAGGAACACTAGTGACTGAAGAATCTCTCTTAAAAAAGATAAATATAATAGAGATTCTTCACCTTTCCCTCCCCTTCGTTATACTCAAGGGTCAAGGACAGGCTTTACACTCAGGGTCAGAATGACAAAATAAATTAATTCTCAATTTTACTTCATTTTGCTT
>JABUBK010000298.1_pt1 | contig 11651 bp, 12 predicted proteins | sample 7332671 | NCBI WGS metagenome assembly JABUBK01 (sample SAMN07256342, study PRJNA390944) | subsurface metagenome | isolation source: Methane hydrate marine sediment | place: Pacific Ocean: Eastern North Pacific, ODP site 1244 | collected 2002
CAGATACTCACGGCTCATGTCTTTAAACCGTATCCTATCAAATCTACGTATATTTAGGAATCTATTTTCAGCTATTTCTTTTTGGTGATTTAGCACATACACCTTCGGTTACATTTTAGATGATTCAAATCGCTTTATTTTTTTTGGTTATCTTGTATAATAACATTCGATATAAATCACAAATGCTGAATTGTAACAAAGTTACTTGTGGAAAGTAAATGGATCAACTCCTAGCAAGACAAATATGCTTCATGTATTATGAGAAAGATATGACCCAACGGGAAATAGCAGACAGATTCAATTTATCTAAGATGGGGATATCGCGGATGTTACAGAAAGCTAAAGAATTAAAGATTATTAGAACAGTTATCTCTTTACCTTTTGAATTAAATGAGGAATTCCAAAAGCAAATAAAAAGAAACTATAATTTAAAAGAAGTCATAGTAGTCAAACAACCTCCTTCTAAGGTAACTGATGTTCGTGCATTGTTAGGTCGTGTTCGGGCTTTTTATATGGGTATTTCATCTCTCGATGACTGTGTAGTTGGTATGGGTGTTGGGAAAACCATCGGCCACATAGTGAACGATTTAGTTCCAATGCGAACAAAAAATTTGCATATTGTTCAATTAATGGGTGGATTAGCTGATGTTGGTGAACAAAACCCTTTTACAATTGTACAAGAGACTTGTCGAAAATTACAAGCTCAAGGTACTTATTTTACTTCATTTGCGTTAGTAGAAAATGAGAGGATGAAGGATTCGATTTATAATTCTTCTATGGGTTATCAGACAAGAGATACGTGGAAAAAATGCAAAAAGGCTTTATTTGGTGTGGGAGCTATTGAGAAAGGGACGTTACTCTCCCCAAAACTGGTGAGTATAGATGAACTCCAAAAAATAAAGCAATTGGGTGCAATTGGGGACATTCTGGGACACTGTTTTGATAAGAGTGGAAATTTCTTGGATACTGATTTTGAGAAAAGATTGGTGAGTATCCCTATACATATGCTAAGAAACATTCCCGAACGCATAGCAGTTGCAGGCGGCGAATTCAAAGCTCAGGCTGTTCAAGGATTGTTACGTTCAGGCCTAATAACAGTTTTAGTGACTGATGAAGTAACAGCAAGGAAACTACTTTAAGGGATAAGAGTTCAAAAAAAATCTCTGGAGGGGAATAATAAAAGATGGGTGAGGTTCGGTTGGAGAATGTTTGTAAGTACTTTGGAAACACTAAAGCGGTTGAAAAATTGAGTATGAAAGTAGAAGATGGAGAATTTATAGTGTTATTAGGACCATCTGGCTGCGGGAAGACAACCACTTTACGGCTCATTGCCGGCCTGGAGGAACCTATCAGTGGTAGCATTTACTTTGATAATAAAATTGTAAATAGGCTTACACCTAAAGAAAGGGGCATTGCTATGGTGTTTCAAGATTATGCCCTTTATCCCCATATGTCTGTTTACGATAATATGGCATTGTGTCTCAAGGTGGACAAAATTCCGAAGAGTGAGATAAAAAAAAGAGTCAAGAAAACGACAAAAATCCTTGGTCTTGAGCAACTTTTGAATCGTAAGCCTGGTGAACTCAGTGGTGGCCAGCAACAAAGAGTAGCTTTAGGCAGGGCTATCATAAGAAATCCCTCCATTTTTTTATTAGATGAACCATTATCTAACTTGGATGCTGTTTTGCGGATCAATATGAGAGCCGAGCTTAAGAAACTTCAGGAAAAGCTAAAAACTACAACAGTATATGTAACTCATGACCAAGCAGAAGCAATGATAATGGCCGATAGAGTGGTGGCGATGAAAGGGGGAAGAGCACTCCAAATAGACACGCCTCGAAGAATATATGATCATCCAGCAAATAAATTTATTGCAGGATTTATGGGAAGTCCGCAAATGAATTTCCTGGAATGCAGGTTAGTAGAAAAAGGTAGCATGACGTACTTAAATATAGGCAAGTTCCATGTAAAGCTTTCAAATAATTTCAGCAAGAGAATAAAAGAGGAAACCAGGGATTCGGAAGTAATAATGGGAGTTAGACCAGAGGATGTGCTGGTTTCTTTAGAACCCCAAAGAGACTTCTTGGAGAGCAAAGTTTATTTCTTCCAACAAATGGGAAATGTTGGATATGTTAATTTAGAAACGGGAAGTGATATAATTACAGCTATGGTTAGTCCTGGCTTTGAAAGACGTACAGGAGAGAAAATATTTATAAAATTTGACGAAAATCGCATCCATATTTTTGACAAAATTAGCGAGAAGACAATCATATAATTAAAGGAAATAATAGGACAGAGAAGGAGGTGAGAAACTTATTTTAAGGGAACAAACTAGTCTAAGGAGGAAAGAGAAATGAAGAAAATAGTAAGTTTGATAGCGATAGTGGGGGTATTAATGAGTTTTGGAATTGCTCAGGTGGTCCAGGCAAAGGAAAAGGTGGAATTAGAGTGGTGGTCACCGCAAGCGGCACAGCCAACCCAGGTTGCGTATTATGACTACATTATAGCTGAATTTGAGAAAAAATATCCCTATGTTGAAATAGAAAAACTGGATATGATTGATGAGGATTTCAAAATTAGTTTGAGGACAACAATGGCTGCCGGGATTCCCCCCGATGTATGGTTTTCCTGGGGAGGAGGAATTCTTAAGTCATATGTCGACGCAGGATGTGTGGTAGATTTAACTGAACTGTTGAATGAACCCTGGGCTATTGAGGTAATTCCTCGCGCGCCGATTGCACAGCGCACCTTCTATGGCAGAGCTTATGCTGTTCCAACACACCTTTGGGCGGGGCATTTTTTTATCAATACGGATCTCTTTGATGAAAGTGGAATTGAAGTGCCCACAGAGCCTTGGACCTGGGATGAATTTAAAGAGGCAATCGAGACCTTCAAAGCCAATGGTGTAATCCCGATTACACTGGGGGGCAAAGAGAAATGGGAACTATCCTTCTACTATATGTATCTAGTGGATAGAATTGGTGGTTCTGAGATATTTACTAAAGCTCTAAATCGTAAACCTGGCTATAGCTTTGAAGATCCTGCCTTTGTTGAAGCGGGAAAGAGGACACAGGAGCTGGTCGAACTAGGTGCCTTTCAAAAAGGATTTTTAGGGGCAGGCTATTCAGAGGGCGAAAGACTATTCAGTGTAGGCGAAGCAGCAATGTACCTTATAGGTTCATGGATGGTATCTGCTTTGAGGGCGAGTTATCCGGAATTTCCTCTGGATATTATCAAATTTCCAACCATTCCGGGAGGTAAAGGTGATCCAACTATGCTTTTAGGAGGAGTGCAAGGTAGTTGGGCCATATCAGAGGCAAGTAAATGCAAAAAGGAGGCAAAAGAGCTATTTCGGCTGTTGTATACCCCGGAGAACATAATAAAATTTGCTCAGCAAACGGGTGAGCCAATAGTATTTAGTGTAGAGCTGCCTCCAGGTACATATGATCCAGCTATAGAAAAACAATTGAAAGACGCAGCGAAAGCTAGCTGGCTACAATTTGCTTACGATCAAAGCTGTCCTCCTCGACTTGCCAGCGTTCATCTTGACAATGTAGCTGGTCTATTTGCTGGGACAGTAACACCTGAGCAGATGGCCACTGCTCAGGAAGAATGTGCTCGAGAGTTGGAAAACGAGGGAATACTTCCTTTCGAGTAACACGATTCAGAGATAGAATAAGTATTGGGGAAGTTAAAACTGGGGATAACTTAAAACGTTATCCCCAGGAAATTTAGAAAGAGGATTAATTTGATAGGTAAGAGATTTTCTTTCTCTTTAGCGGGGGAGGTTTCAGAATGACTTTTATCCCAGCAAAGAAAATTCAATTTATACTTAAGGGTAAAAAAACAGCCTATCTACTGCTTCTGCCAGCTCTTATAATTTTTATTATTTTCTTTGTTTATCCCAATGCTCACGTATTTTATCTAAGTCTCTTTCGATGGTCGGGAATATCTCCCCAAAAGTTCTTTATAGGATTTGAGAACTATAGAAGGCTTCTCTTTAAGGACACCATCTGGATAAAAGCTGTTATAAATACTGCCATTATAGCTATCCAATCTATTGGTATCCAGATACCCGTAGCCTTAGCTCTGGCTATAGTCTTAAACAAAAAAATTAGAGGAGCGGGGATATTCACCAGTATAATTTTCCTTCCCTTACTAATATCATTGGTTGCTATAGCTATGGTCTGGACCTGGATGTATGACCCAAGTTTTGGCATAATAAACAAGGTTCTTGGGAAGTTAGGGCTAACTATACTTGCTCGAGAGTGGTTAGGTGATATGAGCACAGCCTTATTTTCAGTTATAGTGACTATTAATTGGATATACATTGGTCTATATGTAGTTATCCTCATGGCGGGCTTAAAAAGCATTCCCAAAAGCATATTTGATGCAGCAAGAGTAGATGGCTTATCTGAACTACAAACTGCCTGCCGTATAACTATCCCCTTACTAAAAGAGGTCATCGCTGTCATCATAATTATGTGTATAACCGGTGCCTTTAAGTCCTTTGACTTAATCTGGGTTATGACCTACGGTGGTCCGGCTCATGCTACTGAAATAGCCGCTACCCACTTATACAGGATGGGCTTTCGGAGATTAGAAGCCGGGTATGCGTCTGCTATAGGAGTTATTATATTTTTTATCTGTTTTATCACGATAGTGATTCAATTGAGAATTATGCGGATAAAGATTGCAAAATAAATATATGTTGGAAGTAGAAAGTGAATGTAAAACGGAGGAAGAAGCTTAAGCAACTGACTATATACATTTTTTTGATAGTATATTCTATCATAATTTTATATCCTATTCTTTGGTCTGCCAGCAATTCACTGAAGACAAATAGAGAAATATATGCCAGTCCCTGGAGTCTTCCCACGCAGCCTCGATGGCAAAATTATGCCGAGGCCTGGAGTGGCGGGAAGATAGGTAATTGCTTTAAGAATAGCATCATAGTAACTCTCCTTTCCATAGCGATTATAGCCATTATTGCCCCTATGACCGCTTATTCTCTGGCAAGATTAGAGTTTAAAGGTAAAAAGCTAATTTTTTACCTATTTTTGGGAGGAATGTTCATAGCTCCCATTGCAGCCTTAGTTCCCTTACTAATTCTCCTTAGAGATCTGCATTTAGTTGATACTTATTTTGGCTTGATTTTTCCTTATATTGCCTATGGGCTATCACTTTCTATTCTTATACTTAGATCCTTCTTTGTGACCTTACCCCGTTCCTTAGAGGATGCAGCCAGAGTGGATGGTTTATCACCCTTTAAGATTTATTGGAAGATAATGTTACCTTTGGCTTTGCCATCTTTGTACACGGTCATAATTTTACAAACCATATTCGTCTGGAATGAATTTCTCTTCGCTCTGGTTTTTATCAGATCTTTGGATATGTTTACCTTGCCCAGGGGGCTTATGGCCTTTAGAGGAACCTATGTTACTATGTATGGGCCATTAAACGCGGGAATAATGATCGCTGCTCTACCCCCTATTATCCTTTATATTATTTTTTCAGATCGTATAAGAAAGGGAATGGCTATAGGTTTGCAAAAAGGCTGAGATACAGTTGATTACGCCTCAAATCATTTAAGGATGTAAGAAGGTAATCGGAATAGAGGTTGTCGGATGGTAATAGGTAGAGCTGATTTACTATAGGGCCATTTGTCCCTATAATTAAGATCATTGATAAATGAGCTCATAGTAAATCAGCTTATCTTTTTAAGGGAAAAAGGAGTAATATCTTTCAAATAGTTTCTTCTTTGAGGCAGGTCTCATTGTCGATGGTCTCTTAGCGGATGTTTCTTCTTGTAGATGACTCAGTGATCCCTAAATATCTGTTTAAATGCTCTCTTATTTATATATCAATTCTCATTCCTGTGAGTCATACGATTATTATATTATAACTCATAGGGGTAGATTAACAAATTGGTTCAGAAGAACCCCGGGGAACACATATACTTTTCTATACCTAGGCAAAAAGCATCTACTATTCTAGAAATAAGTCTCAACAGGAGAAGGTTGTATTGAATACTTATACTTTGAACTACCTAAAATCTCAATCGTTGAAATGCTTACATAACAAGCAAAAGTAAAGTTCTTAATGAAGGATTAGTAGTAGGAATGATGGACAAGAGATTACTAGGAGGTCTTTATGTCAGAAAAACTCCTTAAATTCCCTGATAATTTTTTATGGGGCACGGCAACTGCTTCCTATCAAATCGAGGGAGCCTGGGATGAGGATGGAAAGGGGGAGTCTATATGGGACTATTTTTCCCATATTCCGAGGAAAATATATGGAGAAGATACAGGAGATGTAGCCTGCGATCACTATCACCGGTATAAGGAAGATGTGGAGAATATGAAAAAAATAGGATTAAAAGCCTATCGTTTGTCAATCTCCTGGCCCCGGATTATCCCGGAGGGAAAAGGAAAGGTCAGCAAAACTGGACTGGATTTTTATGACCGTCTGGTAGATGCGCTTCTTAAAGCAGATATTGAACCCTTTATCACTCTCTATCACTGGGACCTGCCCCAGGCTCTTCAGGAGGAAGGGGGATGGCAAAATAGAGATATTGTAGGATATTTTGCAGATTATGCAGCTTTGATAGCTCATTGCTTAGGAGATCGTGTTCATCACTGGATTACCCACAATGAACCCTGGGTAGTTTCTTTTTTAGGGCAAGCTTATGGTGTTCATGCTCCAGGGATAATGGATTTTTCTGGTGCCCTTCAAGTCTCTCATCATCTCCTTTTATCCCATGGTAGAGTGGTAGAGCTTTTGAAAAACCTGGGAGATGAAAAAACCAAGGTAGGAATTACTCTTAACCTTGTTCCGGTCTACCCTGTTTCCAAGAAAGAAGAGGATATAGAAGCAGCAAAAAGATGCGATGGGTATATTAACCGCTGGTTCTTAGACCCTGTCTTTAAAGGTGCTTATCCTCCTGATATGCTGGAGTACTACCAGGATAAAGCTCCCCAAATTCTGCCTGGAGATATGAGCACTATCTCAAGAAAGGTAGACTTTGTGGGAGTTAACTATTATTCTCGCTGGATAGTTAAAGATAATCCCAGGGGGAAGATTTTAAAGCTCTCTTTCTCAAAACCTGAGGAGGCTCAATATACTGACATGGAATGGGAAATCTATCCTCGAGGGATTTATGAAATTTTAAGAAGAGTCCAGGAAAATTACTCTCCCCGGGCTATTTATATAACTGAAAATGGAGCCGCATTTCCAGATAGGTTAGATAAAGAAGGTAAGCTAAAAGATGAGAAAAGGATCGATTACCTGCGAGAACATATCTTATTTGCTCATAAAGCAATAGAAGACGGGGTGAGGTTAAAAGGGTATTTTGTCTGGTCACTTATGGATAATTTTGAGTGGGCTTATGGATACTCCAAACGTTTTGGGCTAATCTATACAGATTATCCCACTCAAAGGAGAATCTTCAAGGAAAGTGCCTCCTGGTACAAGAGAGTAATTAAGAATAATGGCATAAGTTGTTAACCTTTTAACTTTACTTTCGCCAATCACCAAATCAGGTTTGGGTAGCTGATATTACCTACATCCGAATTCTCACAGGTTTTGTGTACCGGGCCGTTATCTTGGATCTTTTCTCCCGAAAGGTCATTGGATGGCATCTATCAAGACATCTTGGCCCTGCCGGAAGAATCAAAACCAGCTTTTTGCCTTTCTCCAGAGCCTGTCTTATTCTGGTGACTATATCTAAGGCAAACTCAAAGTAAAAATCCTCTGGTTTCTCGATAATCTCGATTTTAAACTTAGGATTGGGATGGTTGCGGATCTGCTCCTTTTTAATTCTTTTTACCCTTTTACAGACCTCTACATCTCTAAATGGAATAAAGTTAGTTAGGTCAAATTTGAACCCCTGCATTTCCTTTTCCTCTTCAAAATTTTTCTATCGGCATCTATCTTAATTTCTTCAGGTGTTCAAAGAATCCGAGACTTGATTCACTTCTTTTCTTTAAATTGTGGTAAATGATTGGCATGAGCTGAAAGCATCTTTTCACACATTTTCTCAGCATCTCTCATTGAAAGAACCCAAGGATGAGCTAACAGGGCTTGTATAACTAAGTTTTTATCACCTGTTAGAGCTGCATCTACACTCAGCTCCTGCCAGTTAATAAGAGAAGAGGTCAACCCCACTACTCCCTTAGGGACATCACCCATACAGAGAGGCTTTACTCCACTTTGATCCACTAGAGCAGGAACTTCAACAATAGCTCCTTGAGGCAGATTAGTAATACAACCTTCATTAGGAATGTTAACATGGAACTCTTTTGTGTTGTTGGTAGCAATGGTTGTGATAATCTGTACTGCAATATCACCATGGCCAACATGAGTATGGTGTTTGTTTGGATCCATATAAATCGGGATTTTTCCTTCTGCCATCGCTTCAAAATTCTTCCAGTGCTCAGGCAGGTCTCTTGCGAACATTTTGTAGAGTGAATGCTTTCCCGCTCGATATTCTGTTAGTGCATCATGGTGGTTAAAGTATGGGTAAAGATAATAAGAATTAGCTGGGAAGATCCCATATTTTTCAAAAATGAATTTCGTGAACTCCGTGTAGTAACCCAATTCAGAAGTTCCTTCTCCACCAACTTCAGATAAGCTTTGTATCTTTTTCCTCAATAAAGGATACCCGTCTTCTCCTTTAATATGAACTTCTATAAGCCAAGTGTGGTGGTTAATACCAGCAGCTCTGACTCGTAATTGCCCAAGATCTACATGTAAAAAGTCAGCCATTGAATACTTAAGCCCATTCCCTCCCCCATCACATATAGAGACAGACTTTACCTTAGTTTTACGGCGAATTGCATCAGCAACAAAATTTGTCGGATTAACATAATTGATCACCCATGCCTCAGGGCATATTTTTTCAACTTTTTCGCAAAGCTCAAGTACTTGAGGAACTGAGCGAAGAGCAAAGAAGGTTCCACCCGGCCCTGTTGTCTCTTGTCCCAGAATATTATACTTATTGGGTATTTCTTCATCCATTTGTAGACTTTCTATTCCACCAGGACGAAAATTTGTAAGAACAAAGGTAGAATTGTTCAATGCTTCTTCTAAGTTAGTAGTTTGAGTAACTTTAAGATTTGTACCTGCCTCACTAACCATCTTTTCGGTTAACTTTTGCATCATGGGCAGCCAAGAGGGATTAATGTCCATCAAGCAAACTTCACTACCTGATAAAATTTCTTCTGTGTGAGCTAAGGAATACAAGATTCCGGGGACATAGGCACTTCCCCCTCCTATAATTACAATTTTTTCTTTTGCCATTATTTCTCTCCTTCCGAGCATATTATTTTTTGGTAATATGGACTACCTTTTTCCCAATATCTCAAGGCAGAGTTTTCAGGTTGATTACCCTTTCACAGCTCCAAGTGTAATTCCTTTTATGAATTCCCACTGTAGAATTAGAAAAAGTGTAACTAAAGGAATTATGGCAAGAAAAGCTCCTGCCATTAGTATCCCATATTGCATTCGATGGACATCAAATAAATTAGCTAAGCCTATAGGTAATACGTAAAGATCAGGATTATTAGTAACGATAAGAGGCCACAGAAACCAATTCCACGATTCTACACCTAAATAGATTGCTAGAGTAGCCAAAGCAGGTTTTGTAAGAGGCAAAACTACTTTAATGTAAATCATAAACTCAGAACATCCATCTATTCTAGCAGCGTCCAGTAATTCGGAGGGCAAAGAAGCAACAATGTATTGCCTCATCAGAAAAATGCCAAATGTGTTGGCACAGAATGGAAGAACAATTCCGTGATAGGTATTGACCTGCCCCCATTAATAGTACCACTTGTTAAGTTAGAGTCAACGGAATGATGGCCTCGGGAGAGCAGGTGGTCGGTAATCAAGAGCACTGTGCGGGCGTACCTGATTGTATTCCTTCCGCCACTCTTCAATTAGTATCTTCGCTTCAGTTAACGTGGTGAATATCTCCCGATTTAGTAGCTCATCTCTTAGTTTTCCATTGAACGACTCTATGTATCCATTCTCCTAGGGACTCCCTCGTTCAATGAAGAGTGTTGTGACTTCGAGATGGTTCAACCATCTGCGCACTGCCTTTGCGGTGAATTCCGGGCCATTATCAGAGCGAATGTATGCAGGGATACCTCTGAATACAAATAGATAAAATAGCCGCTCAAGAACATCCTCGGAAGTTATCCGCCTCTGAGTAAGTATTGTGAGGTACTCTCTGGTGTACTCATCGATGATAGTGAGTATCCTGAATGCTCTTCCCTCAGCTGTCCTTGCCATCATAAGATCATAGCTCCACACATGGTCCTTATATTCAGGCTTGAGCCTGATACATGAGCCATCATTGAGCCAGAGCCTTCCCCTCTTTGGCTGCCTCTGTGGTACCTTCAGACCCTCTCTTTTCCAGATTCTCTCTACTCTCTTGTGGTTCACTTTCCAACTGTTTGAGTAGTGCTGTTATCCTCCGATATCCATACCGGCCATACCGCGTTGCTAGTTCAATGATACGAGCTACTAATCTTTCCTCATCATCTTTGGTGCGTGGACTGTGACGCTGTGTAGTTCTGGCCTGTCCCAATACCCGACACGCCCGTCTCTCAGAGACTTTAAGAGTCTTTAAGATCTTACCTATCATCTTGCGTCTCTTCAACGGGCTTAGGAGTTTCCCCGGGATGCCTCCTTGAGTATCGCATTATCCAGAGAAAGATCTGCCACTAGTCTCTTGAGCCGGGTATTCTCCTTCTCAAGCTCTTTGAGTCGCTTAACCTGTTCAATCCTCATGCCACCGTATTCTCTTCGCCAGCGATAGTAGGTCTGTTCGGTTACCCCTATCTTCCTCGCAGCTTCACCTACTGTCGCTCCTTGACTGAGGAGAACTTCTGCTTCCCGGACCTTATTGATGATTTGTTCAGGTCTGTAGCTTCTTCTCGTCATTTCAACCCCCCCTTTTTTTGATCCCTGGTCTAACATAATAACTGGACCGATTCTAGGGGGGCAGGTCAAGAGAGCCCAAAGATACATAGATTGCTCCGAAAAACCTTTAGGGAGGAGTGAGCTAATAACAAACAATTCAACAGAGCTTACGCGTGTTTTATGTTCTTACCTGATCTATGCCGAGAGCGGCGTTGCGGCAAGATTTTCTATTGAGGGAGGCTCGAATTTTGGTGTCCATATAGGTGTCTATAATTGGTACAAAAAGGGGTGAATTTAGACTAATAGGTATGAATACAAAAGGGGCTGGAATACCGGCAGGACTTCGACTTTCTACGTCTGTTGCTCTTTTGGCCGGTTACTAAATTCTCATCCTGAATGCTGCGCGTCTACCAATTTCGCCACTTCGGCGTTTCTATATTCATCTACTGGCAATGATTTCCGAATGTCGATTTTTTGCTCTTTCCTTCTTTCTCCCCGTGGTGTCCATATAGGTGTCCATTCGTTTCCCTAGAACTTCTACTGCTGCTCTCTTATGATCGGGAGAAAGATGGGCATAGCGAAGCGTCATGTCAATTGTTTTGTGTCCGAGCAGTTCTTGAATGGTCTTTAGGTCTACCCCGGCCATGACCAGTTGAGAGGCAAAAGTATGCCTCAAATCGTGGAACCGCACCCTCTTAATTCTAGCTTTGTTGGCAGCCTTGTTA
>JABUBK010000300.1_pt1 | contig 11614 bp, 17 predicted proteins | sample 7332671 | NCBI WGS metagenome assembly JABUBK01 (sample SAMN07256342, study PRJNA390944) | subsurface metagenome | isolation source: Methane hydrate marine sediment | place: Pacific Ocean: Eastern North Pacific, ODP site 1244 | collected 2002
GCAGAGAATGAATATGAGAAAGGTTTCGCTCCTTATCATGCCGCCATCGAGCGCGCCGATCTTGGGCCCCGATTCCCCAGGCGGGACCCCCGGAATTTAAACCGGGTGAAAGCTGTGGTCGACGCGTTAGTTGCTGAAAAACTCAAATAAGCACTTAACCACAATATCTTATGGTTTTACGAGCTGGATCAGGGATCCGTAACCACAATATCTTGTATAAGGAGGTTGTTTAGTGGATGTCACAACGATATCATTAATTCTTGGCGCTCTTTTAGGGATTTCCGAGCTGTTATCACTAATACCGTCAGTCAAATCTAACGGTGTATTTCAGATGTTTTGGAATACATTTAAGATTTTAGCAGGTCAAAAAAACAAGGAGGTGTAACCATGGCATTGTTACAGCCATTTGCAATTAAAACGCAGCTTGGCAATACCGACCTGGAGTTAACAGCCGGGCCCGGAGAGAGCTTTCTTATCAAGGACATCATCACTCATTATTGTGCAGAATCCTACTGCACGATAAGGATTGACAAAACCACCGTTGGTTATTTTCGCCAAGGCGGATCTTGCGGCGCTCATATTTTTAGAAAAGCCGCCTGGAACCGGCACAGCCACGGCATCACACTTAACATCGACCAGGGCCTTGATGAAGACGATATCTACAAGGTTAGAAATGTCGTCGGTGAAAACACCGCGCTTGGCATGGGGGCAAAAATCGGCAATAGTGTATCTGGTAATTACCGCTTTAATGAAGCCGTTCAGCAAATGACCGGTCATAGAACCGAAACCCTTTTAGAGTATCTTTCAAAGCGCGGGGATTTTAAGGGCTTCCCGGTTGCCGAGGGAGAGACTTTCAAGATTACCGGGGCAGCCCGGACATACTGCAAACAAATTGTCGTTTATGAGATTCATGAAGCCGGCGACATGGCTTCGAACATGGAGAACGGTTCAAAGGCAGATTCATATCTGTTTCTTAATTATGGAAATTGCGGCGCTACTATTAACGTTAATGGCGATTCTCTTTTTACTACCAGTATAAGCCCTGCCGAGTTCCCTTCATTTCCTTTCGGCGCTGTAGTTCCCGCGAAAAACCAGATTGAGTTATTGGGGATCTGTGCCACACCTTTTGCGCCCAAGGAGAATGATGACACTAATTACATTTACACCCAGTTTATGAAATTTGTCAAAGACCGCGAGGTTTTGTTTGATGAAGATCGCCAGGGCATCATCTTTGAGAATCGTCAGCTTTCTCTTACACACCGCACCGACTCTTACGCTCAGGGCATTTCGCTCATCGGGAACAAAAGCGAATATGACCTCAATGACCCTTTTATGTTCACGCCCCCCCTGATTTTTGCGCCCGGTGATGAGCTCGGAATTTATCTTACAACCGTTAAAGTTTTGACCGGGCAAAACATAACAGTTGACGAACATGAAATTTGCTTGATCCAGCGCGTAACCAGGTTAGAATAAGGAGGTTTTTTAATGATATACTTTCAAGCATTTGATGTCGAAGCGGCAGCAGCAGCTACCGAGTTCGACGACGGTCTTAAATCGACCGCCGAAAACCCTAAGCGGCTATTGTCTGTTCTTGTTCAGGTCAAAGAACTGCCCACCGAGGATAGTATGTTGCAAATCTGGTTTGAGAAGGAGAAGATTTCCGAAGTCCCGCTTCTTCTCATTGACAGTCCTTTCGCCAGTGGAGTTACAGAGCCTTTCTCAAAAAACCGACTCAATGAGATTGAGGTCGGTTTTGATATTCCTATAGGCGCGAGCGTACAAATTGCGAGTAAGGCCGTTACGGGTACTCAAACAATCCGCGGCGCTTACAGGTATGAAATCACCTCTTAACGTTTAATGTTTATAAGGAGGTGTTTTCATGGAGAAAAGAAATTACATTCCCGGTACTGAAACGACCCGCAGGAGACCCACGCCCACCGAATTTGAGCACCTGCGCCGGTGGCTTGCCGTCGATGAAAAATATATTGACATCACCAATATAACCAACCTTAAAAACATCAATCAGCAGTTAGAGATGACATCAAAGTTATTTGTTAGTAATGTCATCTCCCGCGTTATCGCTCAACTCCTGGGAGCGTACGGCGACGGTTTTGTTACTCTTGAGGGCACCGCCGCCGGTGAGCTTAAAGTAAAGCTCACCGCCGCCGATATAGCTTCTCTTATAGCGATTGAGCTTGCAGCAGGCACGAACCTAATCGGCAAGGTTGAGATTGCCGGCACATCCCGGACCGTGTTATATGCCAAGATCGACTTTTCAACTGACGGCAATCATGAGATCGTTGCCGCCGTTTCCGGCGATCGAATCTGCATCCAAACCATTATGTTCACCGTTGCCGGTGAAACAAACATAACACTAAAGACCTCAACCACGGCAATGACCGGCGCGCTTGACTTCGGAGGGACCGACGAACCCAGGGGCATGACTCATAATCTGGGGGATTTTCCGCTTAAAACCGTAGCCGGCCAATCGTTTCAAATTTCATCATCAATAGCCGTGCAGGTTTCTGGTTTTATTACTTACTTTCTGGAGTAATTAAGGAGAATATCATCAATGGCCGATGGCGATCTCATTGCCCCCCAGGATACCTTTGTTTGGAATGCCGTTGCCACTTACAGACCAAGGGCGGTCCATGTTTACGGTGATGTTTACGCTTTTTGTTATGAACAGCACCCCGCCAGGGGCAGGCTGGCCACGATAGACATTGACTCCCTTGGCAATATCGGCGCTTCCTTGCTCGGCAATTTACAGTTTGAAGCCGCTAACTGCAAAACTCCGGATATTATACACATCTCCGGCAATGTTTTTGCCATTGCTTACACCGGCGTAGATACCGACGGCTTTTTGAAAACCTTCACGATTAACAATGACGGTTCTATTGACGGTACTCCCCTGGACACTTTCGAGTTCGAGACAACCCACTGTTTACAGCCTAAAATTATTCATATCGCAGATACGACATACTGTATATGTTACGCCACCGCATCGACCGGCGAACTGGCCACCATAACAATATCGGACGCCGGCGCGATTACCGATCCCGTTTTAGCCACGAAAACATTTGAGGCGAATGCTACCCACTGGCAAAAACTTGTAAAAGTTGCGGATAATATGTTTGCGATATTTTATAACCGAGTCGGCTTCCCTAGTTATGTAAAAACCTGGGGAATATCCGATGCCGGCGTCTTTGACGTTGCCCAGACCGACAACCTCGACCTTGGCGGCCTGGCTGTGTCCGAATGCAATGCCTGTTTTGTCAGCGGCAATATTTACGCATTCACAATGATTGACATGGACACCAAGGGTTATCTTAAAACGGTTGATATTTTACCGGCCGGCTCAGTCGGTTCTATTAAAGATACGTTTATTTTTGACGACGACGTTGGCAGTTCCGTTTCACAACACGTTTTACGGTTATCCGATTATATTATTTGCATATCCTATGCGGGCTCCGGCACTGACGGTTTTATGAAGACCATAGAGATCAGTTCCGTTGGATCTATAACCGACCCGGTTCTCGACTCACTCGAATTTGACACGGATAGAGGGGCTCACCCGTTTTTATTAACTATTTCGGGTAATATTTACGCTGTTTTTTACCAGGGACCAGACACTTACGGCACAATTAAATCACCGGGCATCGAGACACCCACACAGCCTGCAGCGCAACACTTACTTTTAATGGGGATAGGATAAATGGAGGATAGGTGGGTTGATATGATCCCCCCGGAGGGGGTTGATCTTAGTTGGGCTCCCATAGCCTTTTATTTGCTCATCCCGGGAAAAAATCTTCATCCGGAGGATCCCAGACAACTTGCCGTTTATGTCAACTGCGTGGGTTTTTTTATCCCATGGTGGAATCCTATGTCCTTTGAACCCAAGTGGTATACTAGATATCCCGGCGCCGTGGGTTTGTTCGAGAGTTATTTTTGTACCGAATCACGTATGAAGGGTTTTATGTCCGAGGTTTTTGTTGATATCAGGTCTACTTCACTTCTTGCCAGGGAATGTTGCCCCCCTCAATATTTATATGAAATTTTAGGTACGGAAGGAGTCCCAGATTAATACCTCGGCGTTTTTACAAGGCGTACTCGGCGGTCTTGTGCCTGCAGTTCTAATGGTTATCGTTTATTTCGTTTCTTTATCTGTTCGCCTTGCAAAGATCGAAACTCACATAACTTGGATAATTAAGGTTTTAGAAAAATGCCTACCACCCTTAAAGAACCGTATCCCCTAGACTGGAGAGGCAATCCACCGCACATGCTTCCCCCCGACATCCCGGTATGGTGGAGATTTCTAGATACCTGGGGTCATGAAATTATAAACCTTTGGTATGACTGTCTACTCGGAGGTCCTTTCATTTCTCCGGAAGAAGAAAAGGATCCCCTGAAAAAGTCCTGGAGATATGTTAACTCCAAACGCCCTGACGCGATCGCAGAAACCAAAGACGAAGTTTGGATTATCGAAGTTGCAGCGAATCCGGGCCTCCGGGCAATGGGGCAATGCATTGCGTACCTTTCTCTTTGGGCAGAGGATCCTAAGATCAATAAGATAGAGCGATCTATTCTAGTTGTTCAGACCATTGACACCGATCTAGGAGCTGCTTGCGCCCGTTTTGGCGTTCGGATCTTCGTCGTCTAGAAAACGACTCCCTCAGATCGCCGTGAAGCCGCTTTCTCATTGACACCAATACTAGGACATGCATCATTATGGCCGATTACACCGCACCTTTCCACATGCCGGAGTTTGCAGATAAAGAGTTTTTAGAAAAGAAACGCGGTTATGTTCAAGATCATGGCTATTCGATTACCATCCCTAAGTTTAGGGACATCGTTCATATTGGTTTGCACAAGCCCATGTCGACGCAAGAAAAGGTTTTATGGTATTCAGGTCGTAAAATGGAGATCGGGAAAAGCAGACAGATTGAGCTATACTATCAAAAAGAACGCTCCAGGGAGCGCTATCAAAAAATGATGGCTAGCCCTATTCCTAATGTTATTTCTTCAATCACTTCCGTTTTAACTGCGATCGACGACGTACAAGACGCGATCATATCGCTTGCAGCGATCGGGAGGATTGCTTGCTTCTTTCTCCCTAAAATTATTACCAGTATGCTTGCCTGGCCTATCGGCCTGCTTTGGTTTATCGCAACTATCATGGGTCTGCTTATTGCTCCTAGCGCATGCGCTCTTAATCCCATGGCCTGTAAGCGGTACATTCGCCAAAAGTTGGCCATGAGATCTAAAACATTAAAGGGCAAAAGCAGACCACTGGGAAAACGTGTCACAGCAGCCGCTAAGTATGAGGCCGCCAGGCTGAAAGCCGGCGTCAAGGGTTATGCAACAAGCGGTAGTTTTATGCCGTCTTTTGCCGAAGGTATACAGATGGCGCAAGTCACTGATAGCATTTTCGGCATCGGGATTTCTATCGGCCCTATATTTGGCATGGCCTATGATCTCGTTTCCGGTGGGGTCCGGTGGGCAAGGGGAGAACAGGTTTCTTTTAAGAATTCACCGAGCGACGTAGAGGTCTACCGGAAGGCGTCTGATAAATATAATGACTATGCCCGGTGGACCAGGCCAAAAACGAAAATGTCACGCCCTGAGTTTTTATCCTGGAAAGAATCTAAAATTGCAAGCGGAACCTGGGGCATCAAATCCAAACAACATGACGCTGTTCACCAGGCCATGAAATTGCATCAACATAATTACGGTATTAAACGACATACCAACTGGCAAGAGGAAACGCTTCTTTATACAAATGCGGAGATTGCGAGTCAGGGCCTACAGTCGATTTTAAATCACTGGGATCCTGTTCTTAATATCGAAGGCGCAGAGCATATCGAAATAGAGGCGTACAACGAGCCAAACCCTCTTATTGAGGATATGCTCAGAGAGGAAGGTGTTGACCCTGAAGCTCGTATCGCGTGGCCTTCCCTGGGTAAGCGCTGGGCGACATACGAGGAATTACAAACGTCTATTGCGCCGATCGCGGCCGAGAATATCAATTATTTTTCGGAAAATTGTCCGGACGTGCATCTTAGAGCGATCGCCGAGATGTCCGCAACGTCAACCGGCTTGAATGCCATTGCAAGTATGATCGGTCCCGAGTGGTTAGATATTCAATATCATGCTGCCATCGACATAGCGGAGACCCTTCTTAATAACTCTTATGCGCTCCCTTTATCGGTCACGCAGGAGCAAATGTCAGAGTTCGCTTTGTGGACACAAGATCATGAAGACGCAGGCACCAGACCCAACCTAAAAGACATTTTAGGATATGCAGCAAACTCCCTTGGCTTTGAGTTCTCTACTGACTACCTGTCAAATATCCCCTGATTTAAAAAACATCGTTCGAGATCCAGGGCAACACTTTTTAATTCCCTCGAGGGAATCGCGCCGCCGAGATCCCCGTTAAAGATCCGGATATATTTTTTCTTCCGACATAACAAGGGAAAAAGGAGAGGGCGTAAAAAGACACGCCCCTTACATATCTAAGGACTATTAAAAACTCTAGGGGAACGAAAACTAAGCATGCTTTGGGAAAGAAAAGCATACTTAGTTTTCTATATATATTAATATATAGAAAACTAAGGAGGTGGAGGGTTCCGGCGTGTATCCCCTAAGCACCTATGGCATGTTGAAAAAAGACTCAACATGCCCTACGTGCAAAGGGGCTATACGCCCAGGCGGTCCATACCGTGCTTATGACCCCTAAAAACCGCGGGGTCAACGCACGGCATGGAGCCTTTCCGCCTGGGCCACGCCGGAACCCTCCACCTCCTTAGTTTTCTATATACCAAAGGGGCTCCGCCCCTCTGGACTCCCCTTTTGCCCCCCTTTCATCCCCAAAGGGGAAACCAAAGAGGCTCCGCCCCTCTGGACTCCCCGCAAGGGGATTAGCACCCCCTTAACCCCCCTTTCCTAGGGCTCCGTTGTTATTTCAATGGCTTTTTCAAGAGTAATCTTCACCTTTCCAGGTTCAATTTTCTCTTCGACTTTCTTCCATCCAAAGCCGGCAACCAGGTTGACAACCCTTTCAATATCAATTCTGATTAAATCAGGACTCATTTTACCACCTCCATCCCTTTTTTTATTGCAGACCCACATCCTGGACACACTCTCATTACTTTCATTTCGTTTATGTCAACCGGAGCTAAACACACATCACAGGGGAGATATGTCGGTCTAGGTTCACAGATTGACAGTTGCTCGAACGGTCCCTTATCGCTAGCGCCCCCTGATCTTCTTTTACTATCCTTCCAATCCTTTGCCCAGCCCCTTGCTACTTCTTTTGAGCATCCGTTCTCAATTGCAAACATCAGATAATAATCAAGAGACGCCAGGTCACTTATAGGCCATAATTCTTCCGCAACCGTCATAGATACTTTTTTGCTGTGAACTGCTTTTTGTAATATCGGCGGCATTCTTAAAAGATCCATTCGACGCTTGATTGTACCGGGCGTCTTACCCATTTTTTGTGATACCTTTTCAAGCGTCATTCCATATTCTTCTATTAAATTCTTATAGGTTGCAGCTTCTTCTATCGGCGTCAAGTCGAGCCTGGCTATATTTTCCGTAGCTCTTGCCAATCCTATTTCTGCAGGGCTCATTTTCCTTATCATTGCCCTTATTGTTGATACCCCTAATCTTTTATGCGCTAAATATCTACAGTGACCGTGGACGGTTTCAAAATCATCACCGTCAATCGCAACCAGAATCGGTTGAAGTAGTCCTATTTCAGAAATCGACTGTGCGAGTTCTTTAATGTAATCCGGGTCTATGTCCATCCGCACCATTGCTTTTGGTTCTTTAATCTTATCCAAAGGGATATCACTAATCCTTTGACTCTTTGCCTTTGCCATGCACAAACCTCCCTATTGTTATATTTTCCGGGTCCCTGTCGTCTATTACTAAATATTCAACTTCGTTTATTTTATGCTCAACGCAAAATGCCTTTGGTAGCGTAATCCTGTGTTGACCCGCCGCTTCCGTGACCTTTACAATATACATTATTTAATCACCCCCTTTCTTATAAGTATATTCTCATTCAGCCTTTTATCCTTGACAGGTTTTTGTGTCAAGTGTTAAGTTCGTTCGAGCACTTTAGCTTAATTTTTTACGGCGAGGGGGGGGAATTTATTATCAACATCATATTTGATGTTATTTGATCATATATGATCTTTGAACCATGTTCGATTCAGGACAGACAGCTATTGTGGTTATCTTTGTAGAACTCTATTTACCTGGCCTTAGCTATCGCACGTTAATTGCTGTCTTTTGTACCGGTGATGGTATTGACAATTTTGAGCTGTTTGATTGACAATATGTGTCATTTACTTCCTATTTTATTATTGTGTTACTTTGTGGTATATGTTATTTTGTTGTAATTACGGTGGTTTATAAATGTTTCACGTGAAACGCTTTTCTGGCATACGGATTGCATAATGTATATGTAACCGGCAATTAAGCCGGGGTAAAACAAGGAGATTGAAAAATGACAACTGTTAAAGGTAGTAAAGGTCGGAAATATGATGTTGAGTGTGAGCTTTTTGGCACTCGGAATTTGGTGCATCGTTTGTATTTTGGAGGGATTTTCCTGGCGTCAACAGACCAGCGCGGGCCAGACGGTGAGCTAAGCTCCTCGCTCGAAATAACGATTGAGCGTGCTAATAAGCGTGTAGATGATTTGGGAATTGAAATAGATGATTAATAAGGCGTTTTTTATATGACCTGGGCATGTCAGTAAACTGCCCGAAAGGAATATTATGTTTAAAGACAGCATCGACGCAATGACACAAGGTTTTAGAGCAACAAGTAAAGATAAGGCTTTTTGGGAAGGTTTAAGGCTTGCTTTCCTGTCACAGGTTACGTCAGCCATGAAAAGAGATCGTTTTAATTTGGCGTCTGTTTTTGCAGCCCAGGCGCAGTTTTGTAGAGAGGCGCTTGAAGCAAGCCAGCTACACTATATTGCTAAAAGGGATCTGGATCTTTTAAACCGTAGTTTGTCGGGTGGTTGGAAGGAGGTGTTTTAGTGGATAGGGAGGATCTTTTGCTTCATGTTGAGGTTATGGTGGATCATGTTGAAAGTCATCACTTCCCGCGTATTGGTGGGCGTTCGGCGTTCCTGAAAGAAGCCGGAAATGTTAAGCAATTTGTTAGGACGCATAGAGTCGAAGCGGACTTAATCGCCGCTATGTTTAAAGAAATCAAATCTAAGTTTGACATACTTGTCGAAAGGACGCAGAAAGATGAAACGAAAGCTTAGTTATTGTTTATTTTTGTGGGCCTGGGCGTTTGCCCTGCCCTTGGCAGCCCACCAGGTGGACTGGGTGACCGCCAACCAGGTTACTTTGTCCTGGCAGCCCGTAACAACTCTTGAGGACGGCGCCGTGATCCCGGAGGGCGATGTTATTATTTATGAAACCTTTTATGCACCTGAAATCGGCAATAAAAACACCGATTTAATTAAAGTAGGAGAAACTATTGAAACACAATATGCTATCACTTTTGACCTGGAGGGATGGTTTTTTGTTGGCGTACGCGCGGTCAGGTTAAAGGCCGGGAAGCCCGTTTCATTTTCAAAGATATCCTGGAGCGATAATCCGGATATTATGAAGGACGGATTGACCCAGGGAGTAATTTTCTTTAGGCAGCCTTTAAATCCTTTTAGTCTTGTAATTAAATAATTTGGATATTATTTATAAGTGTCCTGTTTGCCATTGGACCGGTAAAAAACTTAAGTGGAGGTTATCCCCTTCGGGTAAGATGATTATTGAGTCTTGCCCGTCCTGTGGACTTGACAGGCCATCTTTAACCTATACCGTAAAGGGGAAGTTTAAATATGTTGTTAAAAACGGGAGTTGATATTTCACGGTTGAACCGTGAAATTAGAAGGGCTTTAGGCACTATTAGCGTTATTTTTTGGAAGTACGGTCATGAGCTGGTTATTACTTCAACTTATGAGGGTGATCATTCCCCTGGCTCCCTGCATTACTCAAATGACGCAGTGGATATCCGCGCCCCTGTTAACCGTGCCGGCGAGATATTTGCAGAAATTAGGGAGCTCCTTGGAGTTGATTTTGATGTCGTGGACGAGGTCGATCATATTCATATTGAATATGATCCAAAATAACCGTACATAAGCGGAAGGGGGTGGTCTATGATCTGTCTTTGAAAAATCGGGTTATGAAGCGCAGAAAAGGCGGTCTTGGCGAAAATGCCAGGGCCGCTTTTTTTTAGGGGAATGCACCTTTACACCGGATTGCAAATAGTTTGCAACAGAGATTAAGTTACTCTCTATTAATTCTATTAAGACAGATAAGGAATCGAAGCCAAGCTGTTTTTTTTGGCATTCGATATTTCTTTTCTTCGGGCTTCGATACCAGAATCTTAAGCCTTTTATTTCGGGCATTTATCTCATTTAAGACCATTATATATTTATAGATAACTATCTTTAAATGCATATATAAGAGGGTAATTCGATATTTGACACGTTATCATTTTTAATTATATAGAATTCACTTCGTAATGAATATTTTAAATCATTTTTACCTTATTATGAAAATACTCGTAAAAACTCATTATGCAGTATTACGAACCCTGTACCAAATTCAGAGAAAACACCGCCGTACGTATTCGTGGGTAAAACGCTCAACTATCCGTAAATACCTGAAAAAGTTTTACGGCATTGATGTTTGTTTATCCACGGTTTCATATCATTTATGGATATTTAACCAGGCCGGCATTATAAATTCATATACCCGATACCGGCATTTTGAGGACGGGACATTTGAGAACCTACCATCAAACAGGCAGATCACCGGAAAAGGCATTATCCTACTGAAAAGATTAGGAATTAATGTTGCTTCATGGCTATACAACTGGGCTTTTCATGGTGTAAGGCCAGCTCGGGTTATAGCCTCTACAGCCTCACCTCACGACCCAAGCATAAAAACCAGGCTACCCAGGAGGGTAGCCGGCAAGCCCGAGACCCTTAAAAACACACTTTCCGACACTTTAAATTCGTTAAAATAAAACCCTGGCACGATTTTTGCGTTGACTTGCGATTTTTTTTCGTGTTAAAGTGACAAAAATTGTCACTAATTCGTGTCCGGACACACACTTTTGACAAAATTTGTCACTAAAAGTCGATGGAAGTTAAATTTTTGACTTCCATTAACAAAAAAACACTTCCGGGCATTAACGATCTAAACATAGGAGGTTTTGTCATGGCAGAGATCAAGTCTATATCGGCAATCAGGGAAAAATGGGCCCGGGTTACACCAATGCGTACGGAAGATTATAAACTCGGCATCAGTAACCCGAAAAGAGACTGGGAAGATGAAACGGTTGCGTCAAAAACTAACTGGAAGATGGGCATCGACCAGGCCGCGAGTAAAGACCTTTTCGCCAAGGGTGTTGCTAAGGCCGGTACTGGAAAATGGCGTAAAGGCGCTCTTGAGAAAGGCCCCGGGAGATTTGCCGAGGGCGTAATGTTGGCAGAGAATGAATATGAGAAAGGTTTCGCTCCTTATCATGCCGCCATCGAGCGCGCCGATCTTGGGCCCCGATTCCCCAGGCGGGACCCCCGGAA
>JABUBK010000301.1_pt1 | contig 11583 bp, 10 predicted proteins | sample 7332671 | NCBI WGS metagenome assembly JABUBK01 (sample SAMN07256342, study PRJNA390944) | subsurface metagenome | isolation source: Methane hydrate marine sediment | place: Pacific Ocean: Eastern North Pacific, ODP site 1244 | collected 2002
ACACGGTACTATCAAACTACTATCTCATACAATACGATCTTCCACAAGTACCAGCTTGCATAAAACTTGTCTACCGGCGCCGGCTTCGGTCCTGTGACGAGCCTCTGCATACCTTCGATTATGCTCATCAGTAACAACCGGAAATAACATGGCGAACCAGTGGCTTGCATCCACCGAGAGATTGGATAATCTGATTCCTTGATATCGTCGTCCTTGTCTTCATTGACTTAACCTTCCTCTGATTCAAAATCCACAATCTCCCGGTACAATACGATAGCAGATGATACGAACCGGTTACCCCACCGAATTCAAGCACATCGAGACAGCCCCGGGTGCTCGTATTAGCAGCGATCTACGCATCGGAGTTTGGAGCGTGCAGCCTGCAGGACCAGCTATAAAGCAACTAAATGTTAGGTGATTTGTAGAATGCTGGTTCAGAGCACCCGACTGTTGTGAGACAACCTAAGTCTGGTTCGCCCACAATGAAGATTTGAAGTCCACTTCGCAATGTTGCCTAGATACATTTCTATATAGAAAGTGCATACTCCTCCTTTTCTCTTATTCACGATATCGTACTTCTCTCTGACCAAAATTTCACGACCTCGGTGAAATACCACAAAGGTCATACAGCCACTAAAGCAAGTCGAAATCAACACGCCAAGTTCAAGTAGCATTAACACAGCTTGTGATCAACATGGCTCGAGCTAAGATCATCGACGACATCGTCGACCATACCATCTGCATCTTCTACATCGTCGTGACGTACATCGCGCTCATATTCGGAATGGCACTAATATTCCTGATCTGTTTCGCGGAAGCCAAATCTGGTAGGGAGTCGAGAAGGACGGCCAGAGAGAGACATGAGGAGGAGGATGAGGCCTCGGAGCCTGCGGAATGGGTTTACCAGAAAACTATGAAAGTAATGGACGTTGGAGCGAAGAGAGTTGAGCTCCGAAGGGCGAAGATTGCCGGAAGGAAGAAGGTTGAGGATATTGAGAGTTTAAAGGGTATTGAGATGGCTGAGGAGGCCGCCCTAGCTGAGAAGAACGAGAAAGCTGACGGATCTGAATATTTGATCGAGCTTGAAGAGGGTCTGGACTGTGAAGATAAATAGGAAGGGGACTGGGCCGTGCTGTGAGGATGGATCCTTGAATGATTGAAGCCCGCTGGAGCGTTCTATCTCGATAGAAGAGGCGGCGTAGTAGTGTAGCACAAATTCAAGGGGGGACGCCAGGTGATTATTGATATCCAATTTCTATGCATCAAGTCCCATCCCTTTGACCTCGATGTCATGGACCAGTGCACTCTTGATTTCATCCTCGCCAATCTTGAGCCTGACCTTACATGCTCTTTCACCGCGATTCCGTATATCCATGACGAGCATGCCAGCATCCACAAGCTCGAAAGCCGCCGTGTTCATTGCTAGTACTCTTGGAGCTTTCTTGTCTACAAGTAGGTATTGTTGTATTGCTTCGTTGTCTGCAATATCTGCCAGCCTCTTCGCTTCGGCAAACACGTCACCCAGGGTAGATTCCGATACGCCTGTGCGCCGCGATCTCGCTAGGAGAGCCGCAAGAAGCAGTTTAGAAGCCAGGGGTAAGGATCTCAGAGCTTGCGATACGGGACTGGAGGTTGACTCGTTGATGGCTGCTTTGATAGTTGCGATAGTCACCCTTGGTAGTATCTTGCCGTTTTCTTTGCTAGCCCCGTTCTTGACCGGTGTGTCGCGACCCTTTTTTCGACCGGTCCTTGATGGTGTATCCACTGTCATCTCTGTATCAGAATCACCAGCACTATCTTGCTGCTTTCTCTGCTCTTCAGCCTGCTTCTCCGCAATTTCGACAGCTCGTCTGCAGATATCTAGTGCTCTTCGTGCGTCCCCAGACACAGCTGCAACTTTTCGACTGGCAAATTGCACAGCGTCTGGATCGACGATGTTTCCAGGAACATCCTGTAATCGAGACGTGATGATCTCCATGAGCTGTGTATGTGTGTAGCCAGAGAAAGTAATTCTGGTCAGGCCTAGCCTCGAGCTGATCTTGTTCGAGAGAGTTCGTTCTGGCAAATCCATGGTGTTTGCGACAGCCAATACAATCAGTCGGGAATGTCGAAGAGCCGGCCAATTGAAGAAGTTGTACATCACACTTTGACTGCGCGTAACGAGCTGGTCTAATTCGTCCATCAGAACGACACATGGGATTCGCCGTGGATTGGGATGGGAAAATTCGTGCTCGAGAAGGTCAAGTGCGTGATTTGGGGAGACTCTGTCGCCCTTGAGCGCCTCCCAAAGCAGAGAGTACGACTGGTGTGGTTCGGTTACTTTCATACCGTTGATCTCGACGAAGTTGAACCCATCGAGTTCATCTTGGAGGACTGCTTGATGCAAACTTGCAACCACCTCGCGTACAGTCGCAGTTTTCCCTGTTCCCGGTGTCCCGGAGATGTAGATACATGTGCCAGATCCGTCAGTAATCGCACTGTGGAGATGTGAGTAGACCGTTTCGAATTCAGTGGTGCGGCAAGGCAGCGAAAGAGGTACAGCCGAGACGTGTAAAGTAGTGCGAGCGTGAGCATAGGGTGTCGAGATCAGCTGTGATGGGGAAAGCACACGGGTACCAAGAGGTGTAATCTCAAGTGGCTTCCTGATCATGATACGTTTGTTCGTTGGAGTGGTGAATTTTGTGTACTTGGATGTTGACTTTGGTGTTACGGCGGCTGTCGTCTTCTTGCGTTTCCTTGGTGTTGCTGGTGTTGGCTCTTCGGGATCTCTGGTATGCCGATATTCTATATCAGCTTCGATGTTCGCTTTGGCCATGGGCTTCCGTTTGGTATGCTCCTGAATCCATTCCAACAGGTCGAGCAGACTCTCTGCACCGTTGTAGAGATCACTCCAGATGAATTCCTCAGAGAAGGCCATATTGCGCTGCTTGACAGCCCTTCTGCACATGATAGTCTTTGCAAACTTATTGGCAGCAGATTTTGACTTTGGCATCTCACCATTGGGATACGCCTTGTAGAATTCATCCTTGGACATGACGACTGCCTTTCCGTTGATGGCCGTAAGTGGGTTCATGTTGAAGTCAGCGGTGATGTAGGTCTCGCTTGGTAACATTTCTGGAACGTGCTTGGACTTCTTACTGGAGCCACTGAGAAGTTCATCAGGGGCACAGAACCATTGAATATGAGCACACATCTCTTCTCCTTCATCTTCATTGGTATCGGAGAAAGCACATATCAGACCAGCCCAGTCCTTGCCCTGCTCTGGCGATTTTAGTAGAACGGCGTCTCCAATCACGACCTTGAAAGAACCCATCTTAGCCCCAACTATAGTCCTTTCCTCTCCCAGCATATCGCTTGCCTTTCGCTTCCTCGAAGGAGTGGTGTCATCCTGTTGCGTGGGCTCCTTTTGATCCGCGTAAATCCATTCCCAGGGGTGGTCTTCATATCCAAGCTCGTCGTCGGAATCATCTCTATCCAAACCGCCTTTCGTTTGCCATCGCTTAGACATAGATCCTGCACCATTCACCATGGTATGTCTCCAGCGTTGCAGTACTCTTGATGTATTTGACGACACAGACGATCGAATGCTATTGTTGACAGATACTCCGTGTGTACACAAACGCGAACTGCACACGATGGGTCGCGGTCAAGACACGACGCGTAGAGTGGTCAATGTTAGATATAGAAGGTAGAGCGAGAATCAACGTGACATAATCACATGGTCGCATTCCAATCTCTTCAGTCTTTCGTGAAGTTCCTGTCTTTGAGTAAGACAAACACACTGACTTGCGGGATGATGCAGCTTGAATAAAGCGTGTTGACCGTGTCAGAGAACACACAAATCAAAGAGAAAAGCCGGCACGACCGGGGCTTCCTATCCCCTGGAACGCCTCCGTCGTGCCTTCCAAAGTTGTGTGTTCACTGTCAAATATTGCTATCAAACCAGACAATCGCAAATCTTCTGAGTTCGGTACATCACCTCACAATCCAAAAGTCAGAGAGACAAACAGCTGCTCAGACTGGCCTTGGAATTCACGGAATTGAGAGTGTGCAGTGTTTCTTGACTCTGACCCGCAGAGTTTCTGTACCGAGTACGAAGTGAAGTAAGGCTAAGGTGACCTATACTTGTCCTTGTGAGCGAAGTGAGATCTCTTCATCACTTCGCAATCTACTGCACATCATTCGAGGTTACTGTAAGACAGATCTCAGTTCCTTAGGTCAAACTTGGTCATTTTCGATCTTTCCACGACAAGTGACGGCAGAAAATTGGTTCATCACCATCATTCTATTTCCTATAAATCACCAGCATATCCCTCCTCTTCGTTCATCACTTCCATCCTCTCAAAGCTTCCTTTGGCCAACCAACATACTACTGTCTGTTGACCACATTCAAGATGAGCGAGTAAGTTCAACCATCGAAGGATCCAGACCACCGACTAATTTGCCATAGCTACGAAGGAGAATGGGAGCCTATCGCTGTTCGAGGCACTTCTCTGAATTCTTTCGCGCCCTTGAAACCTCTTGTTGTACCTCCCAATCCAGCTCACAACTACATCGTTCCCAAAGGTCGTAGCTATGAAGAAGCCGAGGAAGCCACTCGCGAACAAAAACAAAAATCTCGAAAGTCTTCTGCCATCGTTCTGCCACGAGACTATCGTAAGACCTTACAATCATTCAAACCTGCTGTCGGCCCGGGCAGACTCCCGTCCCGAGACAATCGTCTTCAACAGCCCCACGAACATATCCAGAAGAAAGCCCAGGCTCTGCCAGCGTTTAAAAGATACAAAGCAAATCCCGAAATGCCTGACGATGTCTTTCATTTCAGTCGTTCTATCAAGAACCTCACCAACATTCTAACGAAACAAAAGAATCTTCAGCCCACAGAGATCTTTCGAGATAGGCTTGCACATATCTGTATCGACACCCATGCATTCATTGCAGTCCCCCCAAATCACGAGTATGCTTGTCACATCTGGGGCGAGACAGATCATGTTGTTCGTGCCAGAGACGTCTTGAAGGCATTCGAGATGAGCGTCATTAATCCTGGCCAGTCCAACAAAGGGACTATCCCATGGGCTAAGGAAGGGGCCTTTGATGGTCGAGATGAAAATCGAATCATGCGAGAAAGATGGTCGACCCTCCAACAACAATTTCTTCAACAAGGAATGGATGATAAAACTATGCCACACCAAACACATCTGTACTGGCCAGATGGATACGATGTTGATAACTTCATCGAAGACTACGGCAATGATGTCTTGCACGATCTAATGGTCAAGTACACCTGCGTCATCAGACAGCTGCCGCATGATCGTATCACCAGGATTGGATGTGATTCACAACAAGCTCTGTTTCAAGTTCACAACCGTGTGATGGGCCTGATGAGAGAGATGGTGGCGAGGAAGAAACCTGGCCTGTACGCCATCCAATGTGAAGCACCCTCTCCCACCAGTTACAAGGACAGAGTCAAGCTCATCAAAGTGGCGATAGCTGGCGAGGCAATCAAAGTTCCATTGCTAACCGGCCAACCACTCCCACAGTCAGAACATGAGCAATGGGCACAGCTGAGTTCTGACATTAACAAAAAGTATAAGCGAACCACGAGGCTCGCGCTACAATCATGTATCAACGGCCTGCACCTGTCCCGGAAAACCCTTCAGCTACGTATCATCTTCGGCGACCTAGGTCTGACACAAGTCACGAAGGCAGACGACGGCAAAGCAACCTATCAAATAGATGATTTTCTCAACAAGATTCAAATTCATGGCACCAAAGTGTTACAATGCCCACTTCAGGAAGGGACATCTTTTCATCTCATTGACAGTATCGAATCAATGCAAGAATTCCAACCCTTCGATGTCTCCTGGGAGGTCACGTTCGACTTCTTAGGTGGCCCGAACAATCCAAACAAAACTCTTCAACTTCAGAAGGAGTTCATACCCAATATGGTGGACCCAGACGAACCATCAGTGGCAGCCACACGCTGGCTGACATTTTCTGATACTTCGATTCAGGACAAAACCGAGTTGATCAGTATTAATCACATCGACCTTGAAAGAATTGGATACCAGCTGTACCTCGGCGGAGGCACACTGTTTCAAAACCAAAACATATTGCGCGAATTGCGCGCTTTCGAGAACAACGTTAAGTTCAGACCGTCGTTGAACGGCCTTCGCTATGATGCGATCAAGCATGTAACTCACCCATACGGCAACCAAGAGCTTGTCGGCATGCGTGAAACAGCTATTGCGAAATATAGATTCAAAGAAACCAGAGGTACCTTCGAGATTCGAAGGACCGACCATTTCAACTGCAAACCCGGAGAATCCAGCCCCAATGCAAATCGAACCGAGTGGAGTGCCACATATTACTATGCTGGCTGGGATAACTTGCTTTCAGAATTCGCCAACATTGACCCAGGTCAAGATGTGGGATGGAAGCGAGATCTCACCACATTCTTCCCCAAAGTCGAGGATCCGAATAATCCACAAATTCTCCCTCAAGGCTTCAAAATTTTCATGAAGGAGGTTGACCAGATTCAGACCTTAATTTCCAGAGCCGTTGGACGTGGCAAGGAGGCCACTACCAACGGAATCACCAACGGTGAAACCAAACATTAACAACTTTTGTCAGACCACGAATGGACAAAGAAAAAAGGCAATTGTGCTAGGGCTAGATGCGACAGGTTTCCGAGGCCGAACGCATTCCTTGCCCTCCTCGCACCTTTCAAAAGCCTTCAAATTTTTCCTTTTGTGTGATGGTAAAGACACGACATGCACTGCTCGAAGGAGTACTTTGCATTCATGACCCAGCGAGTATATGGTCGTTGGCAACTCAGTGTTCTCACTGAGTATGAGGTGAGACGACGAGAAAGGCGAGCAAGTGATGGTGAAGATAGACTGAGCGTCCGCCGTTATTGCGTTGAATTTCCAAGCGTTTTGAAGTTCGCATACGCATGGCCGGCGTCCATTGAGAAAGGATTGGATCATGGGTTATGACTTGACGAATCAATGAATCTCTTCCAAAATTCCCCTCTCTTGCTTTCTTAATTGTATGATTCGTGTGTCTTCGATACTGATCAATACCAGCGTGAGAGTTGTTCTCTGGCAGCACGAGAAGCGTTCTGCATTTCTTGCATAGCAGAGAGTTTTTTTAGTGGTCTCGGGGCCGGGCGATTCATTACCATTCACCCTTGCGGGCCTCACTTCGTCTTGCATCACGAGATTCGTACTCAGCCCTGTGTGCCGCGGGAGACTGTCGAATACGTACCGCCCCTTTGAATACACATGTGCTTCTTTGCCCCCGATTATTCCACTCCCATAATGTTTGGCGATCACTCTGCTCTTTCAAAAAACCACCAAGCAGAATCTCCGCACCCATCCCAGCTTGGCTTCAACATCCGGCTTTCCAGCCACCACACGACTCTCCACCTCTTACCCACCTCTAACAGCACCTCACCTCACCCCCCTTCTCTCACCAACTCTCACTTCCCCTCCTTCTTCCCACTCCCACCACCACCCGCACCCCCTCCCTGCTGCTGTTGCTCCGCCAACACCCGTCCTCTCAACACATCCTCCACAACCCTCAAATCCGAATTCTTAATCCCCACGACCCGTTCAATCTCACCCAGATTCCGCCTCAAATCATCTACTTTCCCTTCATAGAACTTTGTTGCGTCTTTCGTGGTCTTTTCGACGTAAAAGCCTGTTCCGACGTCGACGAGGACGATGTTGCGTTTGTTTGGGTTGGGGCGGGCGGGGACGTACAGGGAGGTTGTTAGGGGGATTAGGAGGGGGGTTTCTGTGTTTGTTAGAGGTTGGTAGACGGTGAATTGGCGAGGAGAGAGGGAGGGGGAGAACGTGTAAAGGGACATCTCAGGTGCGATCCAGATCGTACATACCAGCAGCTTTATTCTCAACCCCATCCGCGATAGACCTAATACAATCCTTGAACCTCGTCTGTGCCGCGCGCAGCCGCGCATGCGACGTGCTCAGATGTTCGAGCTCAGACGACAACCGGGACTGTAACTGTGACAATTGAGCAGTCTGAAGTGTCGATATGTCGAGGCCTTGTTGCGGCTGTTGCTGGGTGGCTGTGGCCATTATGGGATTGTGTTTGATGGTTGGTGGGAGCGCGAGGGGATTGCGACGGGGAGGTATTAGTGGTACCCTGCAGTACTAGTATTTCTGGGTACGAGGAGGGGTTGTTGAGAGTTTTTTCTGGGTGGGATGGTTTGGTGTTGGGTTTGGCGGCGGATGCTTGCGAGTTCACATGGGGATTGAGATGTTGTGAGCGTATGTTGGTTGCGGTCAGAGTTTGGGTGTGGGGTGTTAATGCCTGATGCCTGAAGTTCTGCCAGAGAATCTACTCGTACACTTTTGCTGAACGAATTCTGGTCTGGGGATAATGGCTTCACCAACTCTGGGGTAGAGATCATGCGAGCGATTGATTAATCAAGTTTTGTACAACTACTGGAAACGACCAGGGAATAGAGGATAAGATATACACCATTGTATTTTCTATGACTCGACGTCTATGACTACAAGAGCCTCCACGAGCAAGCCCAGTAAATTGAATTTTCTCCATGGTATAACACATTGGTTTCTGAATCCCTGCAGTATCTTGAGCCGAAAACACCTTTCGTCTATACCTAACGCCTCGCTGGTACGTCACTCAATCATAACAACTCCATCCTTGAATATGCCTTGGGGGAATTCGCTAATTCGAGTTGTCGCAGTATCAATCACACCGATTAGAGAATGAAAAATAATTCATGCATGCGTCCGTAATCCATGTCACACTTTCGTCTCCTCTCTCACGTATCGCCCGTGTTCCTCATCAGATGCTCACAGCTCCGTCATCTTCGGTTTCGAAGTTGGCAGGTACGTAGTCTGATTCGGACTCGGTGTCACTCAATGGCAGGGCGTCCTCCTCACCATCCTTGACCTCGGCCGCCTCTGGTTTTGAGGTGTTGTACTTGCCAGACTCTATGTCCTTGAGAATACGTGTGAAGTAGTACTTGAGACTTCGTAGGCCTCGGAGGTAACCACGATCAATGTCGCCAGGATGATGTGGTGGTGCTTTAACACCCTCGGGTAGTGGGTCCTCGGATGTAACACAGTTGGCGAAGTCGACCAATTTGATTTCGATTGGTGGTGGCCAAACCTTATTGTGTTCCTTCTTCTGCTTGACAAGGTCGACACCGTTCTTTTCGGCTTCAATATACTCCCTAGACTTCTCGGGCTCGGCGTCGTAATACATCAACAAGCTCGAAGCATAGAAGCGATATCCTGGCAATCGTCTGACCATGTTCTCCAACTTTGACAATTTCTTGAGAATCGATGGAATGTGTTCTGCAACACTGTCGTAACTGATGCCATCGTATAGGAATCGGGTAAGAGCCATACGGAACGGCTTACCAGCTTCCACTGCTCTACCGAAGTATTTGTCCTGGTAGAGGGACTCTCCGGTCTTGCGATTGAAGCTTTGCATGCCGCAGATTCGAACACCAAGTTGCTGTGATGTTGTACTTGCACATTTGGTTCGTTGAGAAAGAATCTTCTTCTCGTTCGCATCCACACCGTATTGACGTGTGCCCATTTTGAGATCGAGAACACATGGCTTTCCCATACCAGCCGTGAGATCTTCAAGTAAGATGAAGTATGCAGTACGTTGACCTGGAGTTTCAGATTGTGCTTCCTTGGGATTGATCGGAAAAGAGTCTTCCGAAAGGAGATCTTGAGACACCCCTTCTTCACCGCCGTCATTAACGTCCTTCACATTGATCTTGGGTGTATTCGTATCTTCGTGGTCATCCACTGAGCCATTGAGAGTACTGTCGCTCTCCGGCTCCTTTTGAAGGGGTCGATTAGTGACATTGTGATCTTCATCCATAGTAAAAACCTCATCTCGGCCGCAGTTTACTATCCGCATGAAGGCTTGTCAGTCGAGGAGATTGAAGACCTCGAGCATCATAGCGACATTGTACCTCAGGAACGCCCACGTACGAAATCAGATTCCTTGCATCCTTCCACCGTCGAAGCCACTCGTCCTCGAGAGGAAGTGGTAGTTGACCTTCACGAAGAGCACATTGACATCTCAGTTGAGTCCAACAATGAGAAGAGAATATTTCATGGAACACTTAAGCCAGCCTCGGAACAAGGAGACGACGATGCGCAAGAGGAAGATGCACAAACCCCACGTATGCCGGCCATCGACAGTATTCCTGCTGCCCCTCCATCAGTAGTTTCCGAATCAGATCTCGACTCCAGCGATGAATTCCCAGAACTCAGTCAAGCTGAAGAAGGTACTTCAACCCCTGTCGCTAGAGAGGAACCAATCAGAAAAGATCGACGTCGAGCGGGTACTGTTACAAAATCCAAGACTGCTGTCACTCTTGCTCCGTATAAGCACCAGGTTGGTGGACATTCTACAATCTTCCGTTTCTCAAGAAGAGCCGTGTGCAAACAACTCAATAATCAAGAAAATGAGTTTTACGAACGTGTCGAACAATCTCATCCTGATATGCTAAAGTTCATGCCAAAATATATCGGTGTACTCAATGTTACCTTTTCGAAGGGTCCGAAGCAGGCTCAGGACAACAACGCGTCAAGCGAGACCGAGACTGCCAAAGAAGAAACTAACGGCGAGAAAGATAACCGAGCAGTCAATGGCGAGAAGTTGACGAACGGCCATGCCACTTCCGAATCCCGTGATAAAACTCCTCATCCACGAATTGTCAGTCACTCTCAGCAGCAGACAGATTCTATCGCGCAAGTGCTATTAGACCAAAACCGTCATCTCTTGCAGTCAGAGTACTTTGGCATTCAGCGACCGAAAAGTGCAGACCCCACTCATTTCCGCCAACGCATGTTCGACACCAACCACGAAGACAAACCAGATGAACATCCTCGAAACGGTTCTCATGGTCCAATTCGACCCTCTCACCTCAACCATTCCGAAAGCTCTCCTTGGGGTATATCATCAATCAACGATTCACTCAAGGCCAAAGTCTTTCGAGAAGTCTTTGGTGGCGCTCCTCAAATCAACGTGGTCCGTAGACATACACGTCATAGTCATGCGGCAGGTACTAATTCCAATTCTTATCCTTCTAGAAAGGAGCCAGAGGACAGACGACGAGCGAATCTGTCGATGACCACTTTCAACGAACTCAAGGATAATACCAATGATCCTCCTCGTCGTCTCACGTATCACACTACTGATGCGGCCGCCGACGACAAGGCTAGCGAGGAAGCAGTTTCAAAGCCTGACACGCCCCAGAAGCCGCCTCTGAAATACTCTTCTTCCGCTCGTGATTTCGATCTATCGCATGACTTGAGCAGAATCCACACCACAGACAGCGCTGACACCGAGCCTCTTCCCGACACTAATCGTCCAAATCCACGACGACGTCATTCTGGGATGGGACTGAGAAGACGACGAAAGTCGCTTAGTGGTTCCGAGAAAGTTGACCTCGAATACTTTGAAGATGAGGCCTTGAGTGCAATGCGAGAGGATGAGGTTTTTACTATGGATGAAGATCACAATGTCACTAATCGACCCCTTCAAAAGGAGCCGGAGAGC
>JABUBK010000302.1_pt1 | contig 11558 bp, 14 predicted proteins | sample 7332671 | NCBI WGS metagenome assembly JABUBK01 (sample SAMN07256342, study PRJNA390944) | subsurface metagenome | isolation source: Methane hydrate marine sediment | place: Pacific Ocean: Eastern North Pacific, ODP site 1244 | collected 2002
AAAAGAAATAAAGGGTGATAGGAAATAAAAGGCATTTCCCTGAAGGGCCTACTCTTCAGAGCAATTATTTTCCTACCTGATACTGAATCCCCACAATTTTTTTATTACCAGGCCGTATGTGATTCACTGTTGAGACTCCATACCTGGTTAATTTTGTCAAAAGATATAAAACAGTTAGCCAGGCCAATGCTTGACACTTGAATCGGGTCTTGAGAACAAACGCTTTGCACTAACACATGACCTTTCTTTGATTGAATTATCCCTGGATCCTTTACCGTTTCAGCAGCTATTGGGCCGTGTAGGAATCTTCCCAAAGGTAACTCAGGGATAAATGTAACATATTTATCGGCACTTGAAGCATCAAGCCAGGGATCAACTGCACTTATATCGTGATCTTTATTTTCTATATCTATAAAAGTATTTATCACCTGTATATCGGGCATACCAGACTCAACTAAGACCTGGTTAATAACCTTTAGTGTAGGGGCAACGCCTGGAGATATCCCTGCTTCAGATATCATTATGCCGTATATGAAATCTTTGACCTCATCACTGGCCTTAAAATCGGTGAATTTGCTAACATTCATTAGGATATGAGCGATCTTGACGCCTTTGCTCCTGGCCTCAGTGCATATCGCCTGAATATCAGTTATAGGTAGGCAGGTTGCACTATTTGCTACAAGCCACTGTCTATTTGCAGCAGCTCCCCCCACAAATTCTTTATTCGCCGCCGGAAGGCCAAAATCAATGGCAGATTCAGTGATCACACCAGCCGAGTTAGTAGCGGTTAGACTTATAGTTGTTTGGCTTAAAGCCTGTAAAGCTAACCATTCGCACCTTTGCATAACACTTTCAACAACGAATTCTATATCATTATATACCAGGTCTAAAAGAGCCTGCATATCTGCGTCTGTCTTGGCTGTGGCTTTTACAATGTTATACTCGTTGATCTTGACTTCATTCATTATCCGCTTGACTCTTATAGGTGGAATATCTCCTTTCAATCTATCAACTACTCTTCGAGTTTTTTCAGGGGCTGAGCTATCATAAGCAACCACATCAGCCGCACTTATTCCTTTAGAGCCAATCAGTACTTCGTAAGACAGAAAAGGAGTTGATTTTAAAGGGAAGTAGTTAAGGAAATACCTCTTTAACCATTCCCGTTTATCTAAGTACACAGCTAAACTTTTAGCACTAATTTCTTTCATAAAGTTCATTTTGTTACCTCATTGCTTTCTAATTTACCTTTAAAAGGACTACTTACCCCCTGCCCCTTATTCTTACTTTCAATGAAGCTTTCCAGGGTTGAGTCTGTCCCTGTGGGAAGACCTTTTGCTGGTGAAGTAGTTCCTTCTAATTTTTTATCTATATCCCCTTGTTGGACTGCTAAAAGTTCGTCTTTAAGCCCTTTTACCTGTTCCCCAATATCTTTGGCATCTTTTACGGTGATATATTTGATTAGCCCTTCAGATAAATTCTGAGCCTTTAGTTCAGCCTTTATCAAAGTGTCCATATCCTTTTTCGTCATAGTTCCTTTTAAATCCTTTAATTCGTTTTTAAGTAGTTCAATTTCTTCCTTATCAGAGAGATCCTTTTCTCCTAAATTCTTTTTAAATGTCTCAATTCCGTTGCTTACCCTTTTATCAGAAATTTTTTGAGTATAGCTTGTTAGAAAGTCCTCTAAGCCTGCAATTTTTACCGCTTCCAGGAACTCTTGATCAGTGAGTTTATCTTTTTCTTTCATTATTTACCTACTTCCACGGCTTTGGGCCTGTCCCTGCTTCATAGTTTCTAACTTTAGCCCCCCGCACTGCCCAATCTGTTTTGTCTTTAGCCTCACTTAGATATATCTCTAGTTCGGCTTTATCCTTAAAATGATTAGCAATGTCCTTTTTGAATTGTACCATTGCAAATGGAGGATTACTAAGGTTCTCAAGATATATCAATAAATCTTCAGGCCGGATGCGGTAATTTCCCCCTACCCGATAGCTCTTTAAACGACCATCTTTGAGCCACTTTTGAATCGATACGACTGGAACATTAAGGATCCTACTAACATCGGATGAACTAAGATATTGGTTTTTGTTTTGCATAATATCAACTCCCTTGAATCTATTTGTTACCTTAAATATATATAAAATTTCATTTCTGTCAACCCCTCTTAAAAATCAGGATCGCCGCTTAACCAGGTGAGGAAAGTTAAATCTCTCAGGCTTTCCAGGTTCCTCAACCCACAGGGCACCGGGGCCATCATTGTGCCAGATTTGTTTTTCCTCTTCCTGCTCCTGGCTAAAACTCTTAACCGCAGCTAAAGAAGACATAGCCAAACTTATGGCTAAATCAATTTTTTCTGAATGCTTAGTTTTGATGATCCTATAACCTCTTTCCATTTCCTTTGCCTTGCAAGCTTTGAGATGTCTTCTTAATTCCTGTGAAGGATAAACCTCCAAGTTTCCGAATTGAATCAGGTCGTAAAGAGTTTGAGAGAAATCAATGCAGTTGCCAACCGTTTGTGGCAGTTCTTTCAAAAAAAGGCCTTTTTTCCTTAATGTAACACTACTTCTATGTAATTGATAAGGGTCATAGTAAACAAGTTGTAAATTGAAAGCCTGGGATAGATAAATTAAGTATCTTTCAACCGTCTCCTCGAGATCAATCGGAGAATCCTTACTCGGCTGCCACTTTTTATAATTTGCCAATATAACCTTGTTATCTCTCCTGGTAACTGCCACAACTGCCGTTGAATCTCCCTTGACTGAAGCGTCAACCCCTACCCATAGTTTAATATTCTTATTTGGTAACATAGGAGTTAATTTATCATTAACGCAGTTATCAAATTTATCTATGTCAATAAACTCTGTAACATCACTAACCCATTGGTTTTTATGTAATCTTAAAAAGGTATTTTTCCTTAGACGTCCTTCTTGCTGCTTTAGATATTTCTCTGTTTGCCAGGGCATACGATTGATAGGTATTTCCTTTTCCCCTTCCCAATGAAAAAAGAAAGTAGGATCCGGTTCTTTCTCCAGGTTCATACCCTTTTTATAAAGCTGGTAAAGCAGGCTCTCATCATCATAGCCAGCATAGGTAACAATCAAAGTCAAGGGATTCTTTCGTGTGGGAACGGTGGTCATTTCCTCAAAGAAACTTCTCATTGATTCGTATTCGTAGGACCAAAGCTCATCAAAAACTACCAGGTTAGGATTTAAACCTGCGCAGGATACATCAGTAGGCAAACACCTTAAAACACTTCCCTTGCGAGGAATCTCTATGCTATCTTTAGTAATTTTACATTGCAAAAGGGCATAGACATTCATTTCAATTGCTTTAACCAGCTTTGAAAAGACGATCCAACTTGCCTGGTCTTTATCTCTTGCTGCTAAATAAATTTCTGAGTGATCCTCACCACAAAATAAATACCACATTGCTATTAAAGCCGCCAGGGTAGATTTACCGGATTTTTTGCTCTGACCTATCAGTGCCATAGTTTGTTCCCGGTCCCCATAAAATAAAGGCTCAAGGATCTCCTTCTTTTGCCACTCCTCTAATACAATAGGCTTCTTGGTCTCGGGAATATAGAATTGCTCCTGGCCAAATTTGATTATATCGGTTTTGTATTCTGGATTGGTGATTTTGGGAGGACTCACTGCTGGTTTCTTAGCTCGTTTTAATCTATTCCCCACAAGGTTAGCAAGCTGGGCTTCTCTTTTTTGAGGATCATCACTTGTATATGAAGATGCTGGTCTGTATTTTTTAGACATCTTTTTATCCTTCAATTATTTTTTTATAGCTGATAATTAAATCTTGGACATGGGTAGTTCATTTTTAGCCCGATTGACCTTCTTAACTCCTTGAATTAGCCTGTTATATTTCTGGGGGTATAGAATATTATTACCCCTTCTAAAATAGCCTAATTTTAAGGTTTCTCTTAAAACTGCTTTATTATTGTATTTCAAAGCAATTTAGCTAAAATAAAACGCATTTTAAAGCCCATTTAAGCGCTTCTAATTAAAAAGTAATATTACCAGAGGTAGGCTAAGTTCAATTAGCTTTAATTCTTTTAATATTTAATTTCTGTAATTAAGTATAGGAACTGATTTTAAGAGGTCTTAATCTCCCTGGTTCGGTCCGGGGCCAGGGAGCAACCCCGGACCTTCTCTCAGTTAGACTTTTATCCAGACCTTACCTGCTATTTTCTCTACAATACCATTCAATATTAGATATTGAACGCTTGGCCGGTGTTTTAGCACCCGGTTTAGCAGCCGATTCAGTTTTTCATAAATCTTGATCCCAGTTCCCGGGCTTTTCATTACCTCTTCAATAAAGTTTTCCAGCTCTCGTTTCTTGAGATTGAACCTTTCGCTTGCTTCCCATTTCTCTTGTACTCGCTTTACTCTGTTCTGGGCTAAACAAAGATCAAACAATTCGTTGAGAATCCTGTTTAGATCCTCCAAGACTATTTTTTGACTCTTGACCTTTTCTCCTTTTTTGCTACCCTTTAACATGGAAGGGGCTCTGGACATAGTGGACGCTCCTTTCGGGAGGCTTTTCCTTTGTTTAACGGCTTAGGAGGCCTCCCTTTTTTTATTTCTTAACTCCCTGTTGATTAAGAAATTTGTTATCAAAAATGATAACACCTACTTCGTTGTCAGAAATGACAACAGAAAAGCCAGCAACAGCACCTAACACAATAATTTAACCTTCCCTTTATTTACTTAAATATTCTGTTAATATCTCTATTGACGTTAAAACGTTTAAACGTCATAAATTTTCATTGATTAATTTCTCTATAACCTCACTTAATTGCATATCATTTTTAGCAGCATAGAGCCTTAGTTTTTTTGATTGCTCAGGAGATAAGTAAATTGTGTGTCTCCTATTATTTTCTGACGCTTTAACATTTTGACGTTTAAACGTTTTAACGTTTTGGTTCTTTACCGCTTTAGAGCCTACCTCTTTCTTAAAAAGATCCTTTAGGCTTTCCCCAGTTCTTTTCTTAGTCACTTAGTATCTCCTCAGCTAATTTCTGATAGTCCTGCGCTCCTCTGGAATGTGAATCATACTCAAAAATAGTTTTGTGAAAGCTACTACATTCAGATAGCTTGACATTTATTCTTATAGGGCCTGTAACCCTATCTTTAAAAAATAATTGCAGATCCTCCAGTATCTCTTTGCTCTTCTTAGTTCTTTGATCATAGAAAGTTGGTATCACCTTTGTTATTTCAATTCCTTCTGAAAGAGATTCCACAACTTGCTTAACTCCCCTAAGTGATAGATAGTCCATAGTTACCGGCATAAATATCTCCTTCGCATACTCCAGGGCATTAAGATTTAAAATACTCATACTTGGGGGACAGTCTAAAAAAACAAAATCATAACCTCGAAGAGAGCTAAGTCTTTTTTTGAATGCCTTTTCCATATCTTTTTCTTTAGCTAATCTTATTTCTATTAAGGCCAATCTTTTATCACTTGGTATAATATCCAGTTTCTCCCGGGCTTTATATACACAATCCTGCAACTTAACTTTATCGGTGAATAAATTAAAAAAGGTGTTTTTAAAATTGATTCCAAACCAACTTGCCACACTTCCTTGAGGGTCACAATCTACCACTAAAACGTTTTGACGTTTAAGCGCTAAAGCGTGAGCAAGATTAACCGCTGTGGTAGTTTTCCCAGTTCCACCTTTGAAGTTCAGAATTGCTATTTTACGCATTATTTTTCCTTATTATCAGAGTTTTACAATCAGTGCGTTACTCTTTTTTTTATTGGATTTCCCCCCATGCACAATATATGTAAAATCCCCTGGGGACTTTTTGTTAAAGAATTTCCTCCCAATCCCCATAAAAAGTTCACCACATAACACTCGAGCTGCAGAAGATACTTTACCCAAATATTTAGATTTAAGGGGATAAAACGCACCAACTATTAGGTCGTTTCGCCCTGTCTTGGCAATATACTCTTGACTAACTCTTCCACCATTATGAACTACAATGTTTCTGAGTTCCTCAGCTTCTTCTAACAATTCAAGGTCAGACCCTCGGTATTTCACTATAATCCCTAATTCCTCTCTCAAACTTTTTATACGTTTAGAGATTGATTGCCACCCAAATTCAAATACATATTTTTCAATCAAGTGATCAAGTAATTTTTCCCACCCTCCACAAGATATAGCAGTAGCCCAATCTATTTTTTTATTTCTTTTTAATACCTCTGGACATGCTTGACAAATAATGCGTAAACTATCGGACATAAATGCATCGAGATGAGCAAAAATCATAACTAATTCTTGAGAGTACAACAAACTCTCAGACTCAATTTCCATCAAAGGAATACCCAGATTTATTAGTGCAATGCTCATAAATAATATAGTAGAACCCATATCTTTTGTTATTTTGATATCATACAAGCCCTTAAGCTTATCTTTTGTTCTTTTTACTACTGATTCTTCTCTCCCCAATGCTTTATTAATCACAGAAAGCATCTGTCCCGTGGATACGTGTATCGACCTTTGCACATTTTGGGGCAGTCCTTTTGGGAAATCCTTAAAAACTTCTCTACTTACAATAGTCAACATTCTTGTTTGGTTTATTGATAGCTCTAAACTATAATACATTTTACTATAGGTTTTCCAAAGTTTCTCGGTAAGTACACTATGCTCTTCTTTGGTAGACAATGTAACCTCCTTTCTTTAACATCTAAACTCCTTATAACTCCTTTTCCCTCTTTTTCCTTTTTTTACCTCCATTATAATAAACGCTTTTTTCTTTTAATCTTCTACAGCCTTTTTGTCCTTATTTGACACATTGCACTATATATTTACAGTAAGAAATTGCTCCACTTATTTTAAAAAACTACGATATAGTCCTACAATGAGGAACTGTTCCGCCTATTTAGGCCCACCGTACCAATTCTGTCTTTCAACTTTTTAATGTTTTTTCTTCTCATAATGTTTTAACATATCCTTATGAAACGTCTCGGATTTGTAACCTTTTATCCCCTCATCATACCATTTGCATACAATATTCTCTGGAAAAAATTGTGTTCCAACACAACTAACTACCATTTTAGGACTAAATCCTTCTTTCAATTTCACTGCATCTCCTATTTTAAAATCCAATTTCATCACCTCCTTCAATTAAAATTTTATCAGGAATATAGCAAGAATAAATAAACCCTGGTGTCCATATTTCATTTTGACGAGAACAATTAAGTTATAATAAATTTGATTTATAAATTTCAATAATACAAAATGAGGTATACCTCTTGACAACTTTTATAAATAAATAATAATAATTATACTACGTAGGGGATAATTATTATACCCCAACAGTCATAATTTCAATTATTGAAATTACGAATGAATGACTGACTGAAGGAGCGTAAGATGTTCAAAAAACTTTTAATCCCTGGAGTGCCCGAACCTTTAGAAAAAACGTTATGATAATAGCTCTCCATATTTACTCTGTATATTTTTCTTGAATACACTATCCAAATCTTTCCGTGCTTCCAATCTTTTAATCAGGCTAATGCCTTCTTCATTCTGTTGTTTATCGCCTAATTTTATTAATACAAACGCATATGTTTCAGCCCAAAAGCACGTCTGTTTATAATCATAATTTCAAATTCTGTCGTAAGCGTACTTCGCCAATGAAATAGCTCTATTGGAATCATCAGAAAAACCTCTCAGGGCAAGGTAATAAGCTAAGTTATTTTTAGTCAAACATACAAAAGCTTCAAGCTTTTTCTTATCTAATTTTTCAGCGTATTCTATAGCCTCTTCGGATTGTTGTATAGCCATTCCTAAATCATCCAATAGAGGAGGTTTAATTTCATCCTTTATCTTATAATCTTCTGGTTCACAACGCTTCCAATAACTATAACTAAGCCCAATATAAAACTTGCAGAAGACTTCATTTATATTTTTTTCCACATTCTCTGCGGCACTTATATTAACTTCTTTTATTTTCTTCTTTATTTCACTTCTCAAATTTTGAAAGACTATTTCATAGATAACTGCACCTAACAGCGCTATCCCCAATCCAGCGATAACCAAAATAAAAGTAAGAAGATCACGAAAAATCTTATACTCACCTACGATGGGGTCTGCACCCAAAAATAACTTACCAAGAACTAAACCAATAATAAAAATGATAGATAGAATAATTATCCAATACCGAACTCTCATCTGTTTCTCCTTATTTTTTTAGTCCTCTATATAAAAACCACTTCTTTTCAATTTCTTATCCCCTTTTTATAATCGGGGTGATGGTTTCTAATTTCCTCTTTTTGTTTATCGTTTATGAATTTTGAACTTTTTTTAATTAGCTTTTGTAATTTTTCTTCCCTATGGTCTCCATTATTTAATAAGGACAAATCTAAAAGAATACTAAATGCTTTATTCCTTTCTATTTCCTTTTCTCTCTTCTCTCTTTTCTCCTTTTGTTTTTCTTCTCTTTTCTCTTGAAAATCTATATCATCAAAACCGCAAAGACCTGGTTCTCTCTTTACCCAGAAGGGAGTTATTTCTTTTGTTTTTTGATTATTATGTTTTTTTCTATGACATTTTTTGCATAAATAAACGCAACTTAATATTTCCTCCCGGTTCCCCTTGCCCCAATTTTTATAATGTTTATGATGACAAACTCCTTTATCTCCAATAAACTTTCCACAATCAACACAAATTCCCTTATCTCTCTTTTTAACTTTATTTCTCACCCTTTTCCAATCATCAGATTGATTATACGCAAAAAATACTCCTATCATTTCAAATCTATATGGAAATTTCTTTATATCAGGAATTTCTTCTAATTCCATTCTTTTTTCCTTTTAATTCTTTAATTACAAAACAACCCTTTATAAATCCGCTTCTTTCAATCCATTAACCACATCATCTTTATCAATATGAGTATAAATAACTGTGCTACTGATACTCTTATGTCTCATAGCTATCTGAGTGCGTCTGATGTCGCCAGTTACTTTGAAATACTCGGTCCCAAATGTGTGCCGCAAAAGATGTGGATAAACTTCTTTCCTAATTCCGGCCATGTTCGCATATCTTTTAACCATTCTTTGAATTGCCCTGGGCTTAACTCTCTCACCATTCCTGCCTATAAAAAAAGCATTTCCTTTGTTAAATCGGTAGCTTTTCCTTGCCTTCTGATAATACTTGAGAGCTTTGAGAGTTTCTTTCTTTGTTACTGGCTGGTATTCGTCATTACCTTTTTTGCCAAATCTGACCTTGATTCTTGACTCGTTCAGGAAGATAGACTCATCATTGAGATTACAAACCTCTGAGCTTCTAAGTCCTGTAGAGAAGGCAAGTCTTAATATAGCCTGGTCTCTGATAGCCTGAAATAGTCTGTTCTTGGTATAGTTAAGAAAAGGAGATCTTTCTTTTCTCTTCTTTCTTAATTCCTCTTTTAGCTCTTTCTCCTCTTTTTCAGGAATTTCAAATAACCGCTCAATCTCTTCTCTGGTAAGCACTACAGGGGTTCTTTGTTTTGTCATTTTATTTTCTCCTTACTGCTTTATTCTGCTTATAATATATAACAAGAAGAATTTTTGTCAAGTGTTTTGACCGAGATTTATAGAAAGTTAGACAAAACTATATTTTTAATAAAACCTGTTAATGGACAAAATATTGATTTAATAGGGTTTTATTAAAAATCAAATAAGTATAAATCTTCAGTGATTTGACGCTTTCCTTTATGTTTTTCATTTTTTAGCTGCTTTTAAATGACTCGATAGGTTTCTTTTGAGTACTCCCTAAAATTTTAGAGTTGATTTTCTCTGATTTTCAATGAGCTTTCTTAAGATCACCTTAATTATTTTGACGCTTTTCTAAGTTAAACAAAATATAATTATTTTATTCTGTTTACGTCAAAGGTTGCCTAGCCCAATTATCAATTACAAGATTTAATTGCTCTAATTGACCTCGAATATCAATTAAAATTTCCAATAATAACTGGTCTTTGCGACCTTTATATTCAGATTCACCATTTACAGTGAGTTTCCCCCGAGCGTTTTTTAATTTTTCTAAAATCTCTTCTTTGCTTCTCATTTTTTTCTCCTTATTTGTTACCTTTTATGTCTTTATGAAGCATTATAGCTCTTTAAATTAAATAGTTATTCCTTCGATTAAAACTTCCTCTTATTTGCCCCTATATGGCTGTCTTTTGATTACTTTTATATCTTAATGGATCTCAATTTTATAGGATAAGTCGGCGGCGAATATTAAAAGGATTAAGATTCTTTATACACCTCACCTTCCTAAGACTTACAATCCCAATCATCTCCTAATCAAATGTTATATATTATTCCTATTACATATCCTATTATGGGGGGTAAAATTGCACCGTGCAAAGGGGTAAAATTGCACCGTAACTTCTGTAACCTTGAACTAATCTGATTTTGCCAAATTACAGTGCATTTTTACACTGCATAATAGGATATAACATCACTTTGGCCTGGGAATAGGTATAACTCTTTTTACTTGTGTAGCCAATCCCTTTGAACCTTTAATCCTTCTTTGCCCTGGTTTATATTCAATCAAACCTATTTGATATAATCTTGCCAAGGCTACTTTAACTGTCCTTCTGTTTACACCAGACTTCTCCACAAATTCATTCCAGGAAATAAAAAGCCAAGATCCGGCCCAAATGCGTCTTTTTTTCTCAATTGCCTTGATTGCCAGATAAAGCATTGAGACTGTGGGTCGTAACCTTTGAGGCCAGTTGTATCGCCAAAAATCTTGCTCTCGCCACTCTTTTTGGCTTTGCCTGGGAATTTTATTATACCACCAGCACTCAAGCCGGGTTTTATATAAACATAGCCCCATTTCTTCTAATTTGGGGCAACCATAGCTATATTTACCACTTGCCAGGCTTTGAATAATTCCCCGGATCTTTGAGGGTTTTACATTGATCTTGGTTAAAAGAGCTTCAATTTTCTTTTCTGTTGTGCCTATTCTTTGAAGCTCACAGGCTATCACAAAAGGCTTTAATTCGTTAATAGAGGCAGGATTTTTTATTAAATTGGCTATACAGGGTTTTAGCTCAGTAGGCAGCCTTAATTTTCCCCTGGTTCTCTCAAAATCCTCTAACTTTTTTATGTCTTCCATTTAACAACCTCATCTTAGCCGGGAGGAAGAGAGGTTGTCCCAGACCCCCCGGCCTATTCTCAAAAGGGTTTCCCCTTAGAGAAATCTAAATAAAAAAGCCCTTACCTGAGAGTTAAGTCCAGGCAAGGGCTTGCTATTTTCCTTGTATTTGTTATAATACTTGTATCGGTAAATAGTTTTACTCTTGCCTGGGAGTTCACCGCTTCCAGGCATTTCTTTTTAATTGTCAAATAATTGCTACTCGGGACCCTGCAGGGACCCGAGCTGAGGGTCAAAGAGTTAAGAAATAAATTAGGAGAATAGCAGGGGGTCTTTCGGCCCCCCCGATGGAATTTTCGCTTACTAAAAGAAATAAAGGGTGATAGGAAATAAAAGGCATTTCCCTGAAGGGCCTACTCTTCAGAGCAATTATTTTCCTACCTGATACTGAATCCCCACG
>JABUBK010000303.1_pt1 | contig 11551 bp, 15 predicted proteins | sample 7332671 | NCBI WGS metagenome assembly JABUBK01 (sample SAMN07256342, study PRJNA390944) | subsurface metagenome | isolation source: Methane hydrate marine sediment | place: Pacific Ocean: Eastern North Pacific, ODP site 1244 | collected 2002
TCGGATAAAGAGAAAATGCAATGGTCAATATCACTCCACTAAAACCAAAAATAGTGGCCGCTCTTCTCGTATGACCGCTATCTATCTCTAGCAAATAATCGAATTTTTTCTCAGCAACACTACAAACTTCCCGTAACACTTGAATATCTCTAGAGGATTTGTTATCACTCATTGTTGTACCTTTCAAGCCCGCTCGGCGAAGAATGTTGTTCCTGCCCGCGGGTCTGCTCAGTGTAAACCCTAAGAGGCGCTCAGGTTGTCAGGCCAAGACAGAGCGGTGCCGTCCTCTTCCAAAAAACCCCGTAGTCCGAAACTCAATTTCTCGAACTATCTCTGGTAAAATTTTCTGGGCTTATTTCGCTTTTTGAGGAACTACGAAATTCAAAATCGCACCTAAGTGTATGTAAGACTTCAAGAAGGGGAGAAAGTTTATCGCTGTAGAAAGAATAGCGTTAATTTGACCTGTTTCTGTGCGTAAAACGAGCGCGTTTTTGAATTAAGCCTAATCATCATATAAGATTTGCTGGCTTCTCCAGGTCTTCCCTGTCAACCCAGGTATAGATCTGAGTAGTTGCGAGGTTCTTATGCCCAAGAAGAGTCTGAATTACTCGGAGGTTCTACTTGAGACGGTTGACACGAATTGTCGTATTCACGCCTTGTACCTTCATTTCGTAGCTCCCGTTTCTCTTGTAGATCCAGACCCTTGGTCGATAAGCGTAATGGTATGTATAGCCATAAGACGTCTGCTGCCAGACCTGTCCATTCTCAAGTGTAAAAATGGTGTTACCGTTCCACCCTTCAAACTCTCCATCGATATGGCTTTCGATTACGTCAGGCATCGGAGGTGAGGCTTTTTTGGTGAAATACTCGATAACGCTTAGAGTATATGAGGTCAGCCAGGTATCCAGTCGGGCCAGTTCTTCCTGTTATAACTTGCCAAGACCACACGACCTGAATTCGGTGGGGCTCATACAGTCTTTGATTTGGACTTGGGTCTGCGCTTGCAAGCCAGTTGCGGAAACCACAAAGAGAATACTCACAATAGCTACAATAATGAAAGTCCTTAGATGACCTCTTCCCCGGACGGCGGCTTCCACCTTTGATACCTTCCTTTGATACGATTTGCGTTTGGCCGCCATCCAAGCTTTTGCCATGGATACCACCTCCTTCCTCAGTTATTGTCGTTTTCGGCCAATTGTATGGGCATTTTGAGAAACGATTTGTGCTCGGTTTCTTGACCGAAAATAGTACCACCCAACCACACCATTATGACAGGCTCCGCCAGAATAATCCCAATTACAGCCAACTTTGGCTTTCTTCTCTTTTCCGTCTTACCCTCGCTTCTGGTCTAATCCATGTGACGCCCCCGGGCTATTTCATGCAAGTTATCCCTTCCTAAGCCTTATCAGCGGTGTCTCTTAATTTACTTGTAGATCAATTCCTTCGTAGGTAAAGAGAAGGTCAAAACTTGTTGATGCAGCCCCCTTCCTTCATTGAGAAGAACAAAGCCTCTTATTTTGGCTGATTTTGCGTCTTGCGTTGGAGTATAGGAGTGTGTTTGAGAGACCAAAACCACCTTCGGCTAACGGTTCGCATTTGAGATATCTAGCTGGGTAAGACAGTAGAATGATATAGTTGGATTCAGAGGGACCACGAGTTCGTGTCGGCTTCTCATAAAGCAGTGCTTCCGTATAAGAGCTAATGCATCGAGTTATGAGTCTAAGCAACTCAAGAAATCCCTTGCACTTGGAAGTATTCTAGAAGTTTAAGGTTATTCTTCTGTATCTTGGTGGAATTGTAAGACAAATACGTATGACTGTCAAGGTGAGAACAACAAAGTGGGGAAATTGATGCAGCTAGGCTTTGACCAGCCCGTATTGTTGAAGGAGGGCATCTAGTTCGCTGGTGAGACAAAAGTTGCGAAAATCGTCCACTATGGCGAACCAAGTTTTGATGTCCATATGGTGTCCATTCGTTTCCCTAGAACTTCTACTGCTGCTCTCTTATGATCAGGAGAAAGATGGGCATAGCGAAGCGTCATCTCAATTGTCTTATGTCCGAGCAGTTCTTGAATGGTCTTTAGGTCTGCCCCGGCCATGACCAGTTGAGAAGCAAAAGTATGCCTCAAATCGTGGAACCGCACCCTCTCAATTCTAGCTTTCCTGGCAGCCTTGTCAAGAGAAACCCGCACATCCCTGTATGGCCTGCCATTCTTGTGGCAAAAAACATATTGGCTGTTGGGCCCCTTTCTTGTGCTGAGAAGTGTGGTATAGACAAGACTATTCATAGGAATCTCTCGCTTTCCGGCTCCTTTGGTGTCACTAAGGTAGATCAATTTATTGTGGAAATCTAAGTCTTTCCATTCGAGGTTCAGTAGCTTTGCCTTCCGCATACCCGTATTCACTGCCGTCAAAATGATTGGTTTTAGATAAGAGGGGCATGCATTACAGAGGGCCTCTATTTCTTTAATCTCCAGATATCTTATTCTTGGTGGAACTGTTTTGAAGCAACGTATTTTTTCACTTGGATTTTGGTCAGTTTTTCTCCATTCATTAGCTTTTTTGAAGATGTGTTTCAGACACGCTAGTTCTCTATTGACAGTTGATTTGGAGACTTGCCTGAGTCTGTAGAGTTTGTATTTCTCTATATCAACTGCTGTTATTTCGTGCAGGTATTTATCTTCAAAAAACTCATCTAAATGTTTTATAATTGTCTGGTCTCGAGAATAAGACCTTTTGTTTGGTTTTGCATGAATTTCCAGATACTCAAGGCTCATGTCTTTGAACCGTATCCTATCAAATCTACGTATATTTAGGAATTTATTTTCAGCTATTTCAACTTTTCTTTTTTTCAATACCAATTCTGCTTGCCTCCTCGTAGGGCCGATACATTCCCTTCGCCGCCTTCCATCCACGTAATAATCAATGTACCACTTATTGCCCTTTTTATATACCGCCATCTATGCTGTCCTCAGATTTTGTTTAGTAACTCGCGGAGAATCCTCAAGAATTAGCAGTCAACCTCTTCTATAAAGGATTCAGCCATAAAGTTCTTGATTTCCTTCTCAGAATAGCCCCTTTCGTTTCTAAGGTACTCAGCCAGCCTTTCAAGGGCCTCTTTTTTATTGTGTGCCTTCGCATACAATCTGTTGGGATCCCTTGCAGGAACTACTGCATCCTTTTCAAAAGTATACATAAAGCTCCTCCCTACAAGTTCTTTTCTTCTACGCTATTTCCCTCGATCCATTTTTCAATTTTTCTCGGTTCAAACCGAACAAGCCTTCCCACTTTAACATAAGGGATCCTCTTCTGGTTAATCCAGGAATAGAGCGTAAAAACGCTTAATCCTGTTGACTCTGAGAGTTGTTTCACGTCTATAAGGAGTTTGTTCATTCCCTTTCCTTTCAGCCAATGTCAGGGCCTTTTGCGAGCTCCTGGGGTTGACAATGGCGAATATTTGATTAGACTATAACTAGATATTAAGAGTAGAAGATATTTTACTCTTATATGCATATTATACACTAAAATAAATATTTGTCAAGGGGCGTGGGTATTTTACCCTCAAATAAGGGGAATTGAAAATGGCTGTTAACAAAAAGGAAATGGGGAGGAGAATCAAGAAAATACGCGTCATCGATTTAGACATGAATCAAGATGAGTTTGCAGGAAAACTGGCAATAACTCAATCAACGGTGAGTAGATATGAAAAGGGCCAAGTAATCCCTCCAGGGGATATTCTTCATAAGATTGCCAAACTAGGAAAGACGACCGTGGAGAAGATCTTGGAGGGTGAATAGCTACGACTTTGAACAACGATGAGGTGTTGAAGGAAACAGTAATAACAAAAAACGCTGAGGGGGATTTTTTTATCCAATATTGACTGTCAGGAATTCCTACATTGGCAGGTGTGTTGAATGAAGTGACAATCTCTGTTTTGCTTTCCTCTTCGTACCGCTGTTGAACTCTTTGATACTGCGGGGCGTTTATTTGGTCTTGGGAAAAAGAATCGAGCAGGTAATGTTATTGTACGACCACATACTTTTTGAAGATGGGACTTATGTCTGTTTCACCGGGCCTGAGGGATCATCGGATTTACCTATTCCTCCTGGACATTTGCCACCAGAAAAAGGGCTTTCGCATGGACTTTCTTCTCCAACCTCGAACGGATTCAGTGTTGTTGTACAAGGACACACAGTGATAAAGAATTTCCTTGAGAAACAATTCGAATCTGACTTTTGCCCGATCCTTAAGGACTTTGCTTTCGAATCCTTAGACTGGTGTTATTATGAGACTTGTGACCTTACCTCTCAAGTGAAAAGAATCCTGAAAAGAGAGAATTTTCGCGATCAGCATGGCCCGACGGGGCGATCCCTATGACAATGCTGTCTGTGAGAACTTTATCAAAACGTCAAAGGATGAGGGGGTCTACCTCTGGGAGTACCAAACCATGGAGGATGCGCAGAGGAGAATTTACCACTTTATCGAGGATGTGTATAATGAGAAGCGACTGCACTCATCATTGGGCTATTGTCCACCCAATGAGTTTGAGGAGCGGTTGCTGGATAAACAAAAACTAAGTGTCCCTTCTCAGATCGCTCTAACTTAGTCTGTCCAATCACAGGCGTGCAGTCCAGAGCTCTTAAAAGAGTCCCCTCAAGAGCCAACTAATTTTAAGGAGTAAGAGATGGAAAAATCTAGAGACACGAGAGAAAGACCGAAACGCAAAAGAATACTCTTATATGTCCTAGGGGCCCTTTACGGAGCAGCCGTAGCAGTTAGCATTTATGTCTTTATATTACCACAGACACAGAAGAGATACGAATCTAGCCAGTCGTACTTTTTTGAGGAACTAAACAGACAGATTGTGATGGGATTAGTTAAAACGCCGGACGATGTTGCCGATATTCAGGAATTTGTTTCAAAAAAGAAAAATTCTCCTCGCCTCGCCTCAGCGTCTCTAAGAGAATTACTGGGACAGTATTTACTTGTAGTTACCACTTTCGGGAAAAGAACTGAGGACCAGAGAAAGGAAGAAGCACAGCTTGTGAAGTCACTATTAAACCATATCGCAGAAGAGAAGCCCTTTTCTATTCTTCCCGAGAAGGAGCAATTTATAGCAGTTGAGTTGAAGAAAGCTATAGAGGATGGGCAAATGGACGTTGCTAGAGGGCGACTCGCGGAACTAACGACCTCCTTGGGAGGGAAATTGAATAGTGCTACCGGCGAAGTTAAAAGAAATATGATGTGGGCCATCTTAAGTGCTTGTGCAGGCGTGGGTGGCGTTGCTCTAAGTGTCATTTTCTACCTTCAAAAACCAAAAATCCGCATTACAGGGCCTGTACGCATACCAACGCCTCAAGGAAAGAATAGAGAAGAGGAACATCATGAAAACAAAAAGAGCACCAAAATTTAGAAGAAAACCGGAAGAGGTTGGAGGATTACGGCTCCAACAAAGAGACCTTTACATAATCGGGTTGGTCTACAATTACCGCTTTTTAAATTCTGATTAAATCAAAACTTTGGTTAACAGTTCAGAGAGAACCTTAAGAAGATTGCAAAATCTTTTCCACCATGGTTTTTTAGACAGGCGCCCTTCTCAAATTGTCTATCCTTTAGCTGGTACTCCAAAGATGGTCTATGCTCTGGGAGATAGAGGAGCAGACCTTTTAGCAGAGAAGTTTGGAATTGCTAGAGGTAAAATCAAGTGGAAAGGGAAAACGAAGAGGTAAAAGATAGACACATCCAACACACCTTGATGATCTCAGATTTCAGAATTTGTCTGGAATTTGCTTTGGATACACTCCTTAACACCCCTCTTTTATTTTCGGAAAAGGAAAATTGAAAGCAACTCAAAAACTACGCTTATCTTAAAGATTCTCAAGGAAGAGAATGGAAAATAGCGATAGTCCCGGATGGCTTTTTTTCACTTCAGGATCCTAAAGGCAAAATGTATTTCTTTTTAGAAGCTGACCAATCAACAATGACCAACGCTAGGTTCTTAAAGAAAATGAGAGCTTACTGGAACCAGTGGAGACAAGGAAGACACACTAAAAGATTTGGTATGAAAGCCTTCAGAGTCCTAACTATTACCAAAACGAAACAGAGGAAAGAGAACTTAAGAAAAATCACCGAAGGAGCTAATGATGGCCAAAAAGGGTCCTTGATGTTTTGGTTCACCTCAGAGGAAAATTACAATATAGACAAACCAGAGAGTATCTTAGAGTCTATCTGGCAAACACCAAAGGATGATAGTTCTCACAGCCTTTTAGAGTAAAAAACGGCATTTCATTTTCTATCTCTTTCATGTTAAAATCGAAGAAGGTCAACTTATCCCTGCTTTACTCCCGAAGACCAAAGACCTAAAAGAGGGCTTAAGGCACCAGCCCTCTTAAGGTTGCGTGGACGTTAGCATAACTGAAGAGCCCGGTTATCCTGAGCCTTCTAATTCCAGGCTCTTTGGGAGCAGAAGGTTTCAAAGTAGGGAGGGTTGGCCTCTCTGGAAAGTTTTGAGCAAAGCGAAAGGTACCTAATTTTCCAGAGGGGTTATGAAAAAGAGAAAACAAAAATGGTGGGATCTTTCTCACCGCAAACAGAGAAAATGTGAGAGATGTGGTAAGAAAATAAAGATGGGAAGATGCTGTTACTACTGCGGAAAGTATAAAGGATTGTGGTAGACCAGATAAAAAAGGAAATAATACGAGCGAAAGGAGGAGTAAATGGCAGAAAAACTTACAGGACAACTGGAAATGTTAGAGGAGGAGGAGGAGAGAATAACTGAACTTGGCGGATTACAACTCACTAACAAGAGGTTAGCTCATACAGGAAAGGTGGCAAGGGGAAGCGTGACAAGTGCAGCGATGATAGGGGATGTTGATTCGGCGACAATGCAAAAGAGAAGAGCATCTCCTGCTTTGATAGTTATTGGAGTTATCTTGGTCATTATAGGTATTGCTATGTCAGAGCAGTATTATACGAGGGAATACAGCTGGGTTCCGGTCCTGGTTGGAGTAATTATGGTGGGCCTTTTCTTTCTGTTAAGAAAAAGGATCGCGCAATTTACAATAGCCGGCATGGACTGGCTAAGTATTTCTACGCGAAAGTTGGGCTCACAAGAGAAGATTGCAGAATTTGTCAATAAATTCTTTGAACTAAAAGATAGACTGTCTAAAGGATAGAGTGAGATTATAAATAAGGCTTACAAGATAACTTAGAGGATGGGAAAATATTGCTAGAGATAGATAGCGGTCATACGAGAAGAGCGGCCACTATTTTTGGTTTTAGTGGAGTGATATTGACCATTGCATTTTCTCTTTATCCGACTGGGAGAACCTTTATACCATTGTTCTTTATTGGAGTGTTTGTCATTTTCGCCAGTCTTTTGCTGTTGGCTATTGCTATGCTTTCTCGGAAACTTCAAATAGAGCCTGAGCCTTGGCGATTTAGCGATGAGTACATAAACCGTAGGTACGAAGACATCCTCTTGCGGCTCATCTCGCAATTTTGCGGAGGGTACAAGCATAATAAACGAATAATAATGAGAAAGGCAATTATGGTTGATGGTGGGGTTATTTGTACATTTGTCGGTTTGGTGTTCGTTGCATTAAGTGTATTTATTAATTAGAGGAGATGAGTTTGATGAGTGATGAAAAAGATAAGGAAAAAGACAAAAACGGAGACAAACCTTGGAAAATTCCCCGTTATGACCCAAAAAAGGGGAATCAGCTAAGAAAATTGGCAGAGGCAGAAAAAGAGAAAGCGAAAGAGAAAGACCGGAAGGAAGACTAGAGTTTTTCCCAAAGCTGGTCACGGAAGTGATAGATGGAGCGGTTTCGCTTTTCTTCTTGATTCTCCACTGGCTGTATTGATCGCGTGTCGGCCTACGAGTTGGAACCCCCAATTGGGGTATTGTGCGGTTCTCCCGGAACGTGGGGGTAACCCTCTGCCAACCATGAGTGTCACTGCCCTTCATGGTGTAATGTCTGATGCCCTGTGCTTCCGTTCGTGGGAATTTCAATGTCTAGGTGATCCGTTTCCTTCCTCCGTTTACCTCAGACCCGTACCTTAGTACTCAAGAACTAGGACCAAGCCGTCCACAAGTCTGATGTTTAGTGCTACCTTCCTTTTTTCATAAGTAACTACCACGCTCGATGCAGTTCTATGATCAAAATCATAGTTGAAAAGACTATTCTGTTTGGGTTTCTATCAGCCAACTTTGTTCCGCTTGTTCTCCCGAAACCTTACTAAACTCCGGAGAAGTAGGACCAACCCAAGCACTATATTTACCTTGGTAGTACGCCTTTTCAGGTTCTGACAGACGGTGAAAGGAAAGTTGGGCAATAGGCCAGCGCGGGAAAAGCTGGATAGGGATATTGCCGTGATTTACAAGTTCCAGTGTAGGACAACCCTTGAATCCGGGGTGAATAAGAGTAGCTGTGGCAATGATTAAACCTAGTCGCCCCCACGTAGACCGACCAGTTATGTAAACTGTTAAGTCCTTAGGTATTCGGAGATATTCTAATGTGCCTCCCAAAACAAGTTCTCGCGGATGGAGCATAAATGGCTGATCATAACCGACATACACACGTTCATAGTACCGTCCTATTTTTTCTCTCAACTTGACATCTGTGAGGTCAAGGGTGGACAACTCTGCTTTTCTGAAAAGGATAAAATCAAAACCAAGTCGCACATCAACGGAATTGGTCTTACACTGCCGCCTAGGTTCAATAAGTGGCATAATAACAAGAGGATCCTCGGAGCGAGACAAATATTCTCTAATCTCTCGATTGGTGAGCACACTCATGAGTCTCCTCCTTCCTCTTTTTTCTTGTCTGTTTTTTTTGCTTTCCGATACCGGGCGATAGTCTCGCTTTGCTCGACAGCTTTCTGTGTTAGACGCGACAGATGACTCAGATTTTCCATATACTCGCGTACCTCGTCAGCCGAACCGAACTTTCTCTTCTTTTCAAACTTCCAGACCCTATACAGCCAGGCTGCATTAAGAATCGTACCTAACTTAACCTGTTCGCAAGAGTTCTTCATTAAGCCTTGCTGATTCAAATAACTACTAGGTGGAATACCCTCTTCTATGAGGTTTACACAATCAAAAATATTGTCTTGTAGTTGTAACTGGTGGTCGCTATGGACCTTTTGTCCAACTAATTGCCTTGCTTTCTCAAGGGAGACTTGCAGAGCTGTAAATATATTTCCGGCTTTCGTAAGTTTGTACGTCTTCTGGCACAACTCTTCTGCTGAGTTCTTCCATAATTCAAGAGCGCTATGCAGCTTCCGAGCTGCAGGTGATGTGTTTTTATTCTTTTTGAAGAAGTCCTCATGACCGTATTCCCTCAAAGTGTCCACTATATTCTTGAAACGAAAGACTAAGGGGGGATGAGTGTACGTAGGCTGCTCAAACCTAATAACTGAGCCCCCGAACTCAGCCAAAGCAAAGAAGCTGGCGGGACCAAAAAGACAAACAGATACAATATCGGCAACATATTCTTCAAAAAAACGTTCTAAGTCTCTTCGACTAATTTCCAGTTTGAATTCGTGAATCTCCTCAAGTGCTTCTGAAGTAATATCTTTGTAGTCTATGAAAAGATGTCCTAGTTCATGTCCTATGTTCGCATGGGAGAGAATATTATTCTTTAGTATATCCGGGAAGGTTATTACCGCAAAGTATTTAGGATATTTATCAAGCAGTTGTGGTGAGAAGAATTGGGAATACCGCCGGTCCCTTAGATGTTCAACGACATTAAAATAGGAATAATTGCACACATAACTTGGATAAATAATGACAAGACTATCCGGAGCGACCTGGTTAGCAAGACTCTCCATAGGCAATGAGATACTTGCTGGATTCCGAATAGTTCTTGAGAATTCAACAGAGGATAGGAGAAAGTAAAACTCGGCAAGAACACTAGATAAAGATTGTATTCTGTGGAAGAGCGCTTCATGAACCTCGTTTTCGGTGGTTTCCGAGAAAATACGATTATAGTCTATTAGAGTCTCACGAATCGACAAAAGAAGACCACCGACTAATTCAAGAAACCTTGGAGGAGCCTTTGAAAGGTATGGAACGCTTTTTAGCTCCTCCAATCTTTCTTGAAATTGCCAGCTTCTTTCCAAGGTATGATTGATTAGCCGCTGAACAGAAGGTCCCCATTCCATTCTACCACCTCGCCACTCGGTTATATTCGCGCAAACGACCGGTCAGTCATCGGGACTTCCAGATAGTCATAGTAATTCTTCCTAAGATTAGCAAGAACGACGTTGAGCAGTCCTACAGTCTTATCTATATCCTTTGGGTCAACTTCTTTTCTATCCAGTGTCCCTTCAAGTGTTTGAATACAAGACTGTAGAGTCTTAGGGGCTTCCTCAGTCTTTTCGATAGCTACGGAGAGCTCACGGAAAGCAGTATCAGCTGCTATAGCTTCTTTAGTCAACGTCAATTTGCCTGTTTCTTGATTTTTCTTATGATCCTCAAAACCTTTCACGGCATTAGAAAAATACTCCTTGGCCAAAGCAAGAAATTGCCTTTTCTTATCAACCTCTCCCTTCATTCCATTCTTGTAAAGCAAAAGCAACAGTTTCACCTCACCCAAAAACATCTCTAGACTTAGCTGTTCTAATGTCCTTGCTTGCACAGAACCGTTCATACTTTCCCTCCTTTCTTATTATACAATTTTTGACACTACCCATCTGATAGATATCGGGCTTTTCGAAGAATAATACGTGCTTTTCCGATCCGCCAAAATTCGCGTCGGTTGATGAATCTTAGTAGTTCGTTATGCGTATCGTTGCTCTGAATAGCCACAAAATTCCTCATCTAGCTCAGTTGATCACCTCCCTCTAGTGTTTCTAATAAACTCATAGGCCTCGTTTGTTCGTCTCCAAAATTCTCAAGGAGGAAATTTGATTATCAATCACTATCTTTATAAAACTCGTTTTCGACTTAGAATCTATTTTGCCATCTCCGTGTGAGAGAACTCCACGCAAAGAAGTTAGTATGTCATGAAATGTCGAACCATGTCAACTTACGATCTTGGATCAATTAAATCAAAACTAGTTGTTCAAATACGTAACGTTGGTCATCTCTTGGGAGGGGAGGAAAAGGTTGTCCTTTATCCAAATCTACTTTCTTACTACCCATTTCTCCATCAGGCCATATGATCCGGTAGCGACCCGAAATAGGTGCCTTCTCGTTCGGTCTAAATGAAGTAAATCTATGAGCTAAACCAAAATCACGCAATTGGTAAATAAGAGTTTCCTGCGATACCTCAAATCTCCTCGCAAGTTCTTTCAACATTAAAGCGAATAGTCTTAGTCGGCCTAGTGAATTCTCATACTCTTCCGGAAGAAAACCAAGCAATAATCGATTTATAGAATTCAAAAGGTTTCTTGTTGAGGCCACAGAAAAACCCTCCGATATTCTTACAAGTTCCAACATCCAGCCTAGGTCTTCTTTTTTCTTCCGATTTTGAATTTCTCTTATGAGACATTCGTACACTAGCCTCCTTGGGAGTAATAGATAAGCCGCAAACATATTAGCTATA
>JABUBK010000304.1_pt1 | contig 11549 bp, 9 predicted proteins | sample 7332671 | NCBI WGS metagenome assembly JABUBK01 (sample SAMN07256342, study PRJNA390944) | subsurface metagenome | isolation source: Methane hydrate marine sediment | place: Pacific Ocean: Eastern North Pacific, ODP site 1244 | collected 2002
AGAGTAATACAAATGATTAGTAAAGTTATCATTTAAATAAATCTTCAACCTCAGATTTAAACTTTCTTTTCATAAGTTTATTTACTGAGTCTAAAGGACTTAAATCTTTATATATAATCTCATATATGCATTCTGTAATTGGGACTTCTATATTCATTTTTTTTGATATATCATATACTGCTTCGGTAGTCTTTATACCTTCTGCAATCATATACATACTTCCCATAATTTCATCTATTTTCTCACCAGCAGCTAATCTTTCACCAACACCTCTATTCCTGCTGTTTTTACTTATGCAAGTTGCAATAAGATCACCCATTCCCGCTACTCCCGAAAAAGTTATTGAATTTGCGCCCAATTTAATTCCAAATTTGGTAAGTTCATATAAACCTCTGGTTATAAGAGAAGCTTTGGTATTAGCCCCGTACCCCAGGCCATCGGAAATTCCTGATGCAATTGCTATTATATTCTTAACTGCGCCGCCAATCTCTACTCCAATCACATCAATATTAGTATAAACCCTGAATTTATCAGTTGATAATATAGGCTGGATATATTTTAATATTTTTTTATTATATGATGCCGCCACTGAAACACTGGGTAAATCATTTGCCACTTCCAGGGCAATATTAGGGCCTGATAATACGCAAATTTTAGAAGTTAACTTTTCAGGCAGGCATTGTTCTAACACTTGTGACAATCTGAGATTACTTCCAGTCTCCAATCCTTTGGCTACATTTAATATACATTTTATATGTTTGACCTTTTCCTTGAGTACGTCATAAAATTTAATAATTATTTCCCTTAAAGCATGTGAAGGCACTGCAAAGATTACAATTTCAGGATTACCAAAACCATCTTTTAAATTTATAAAGGGTATAACATTTTCAGGAATGGTCAAATCACTGGTATATTTTAGGTTCTTTCTAAAAAATTTTATCTCTTCGTAAGTGGCCTCACTCCGCGCCCACAAATTTATATGGTAGCCCCCTCTGGCAAGGATTACCGCTAATGTTGTTCCCCAGCTTCCAGCGCCAATTATAGTTATAATAATTTCTTTTCTCATAATATTTTTATTCTTTAATTTAATACTTAAATTTAAAATATAGGGGTGTGCCCATAAAGCCAAACTTTTCTCTTATATTATTTTCAATATATCTTCTTATATTTACTCTTCTTTTTGCATCCATATTTGAAAAAATTAAAAAAACTGGTGGTGATGTTTTTATCTGTCTTATAAATTTAATCTTAAATTTTTTACCCTTAAAGTAAATACCAATCTCTTTCTGGTCCAACGCCTTAAAAAAGTTAGTAAGTTTGCTATCAGGGATCTTTTTATTCCTTTCTATAATAAGCTTGTCTATCATCTTTATAATATTTTCAATCCCCTTTTTAGTCAATGCGCTTACTTTTAGAAATGGTATATAATCTGCAAATTTAAGCTTTTGGTCAAACATATTTACAATGTTACCAATAGTATCTTCATCCACCATATCAATTTTATTAAAAATGATACAAATACTCACTCCCTTTTTTATACATGTCTCTACAATTTTTAAATCCTGGACGGTTATTTCTTTACTACAATCAATAAGCACTAAACTTATGTCTGAATTTTCTATAGATCTTATTGTCCTTAGTTCACTATAATATTCCAGATCTCCTCTCTTATCCTTTTTTCTTCTTAATCCGGCAGTATCTATAAATTTATAATTTCTGTTATTTATATTCACTATACTGTCAATGCTATCTCTTGTGGTTCCCTCAACCTCATCAACTATTGCCCTTTCATCTTTAATAATAGCATTAAACAATGTTGATTTGCCAGAATTTGGTTTACCCAGAATACATATGCCCGGAACAACTTTTTCTTCATATTCTCTTATATCTGTAGAATATTCTTTAAATTTAGAAACTAATTCATCTAAAAGATCCCCCGTATTTATACCATGCATTGCAGATATTTTTATAGGATACCCAAAACCAAATTTTAAAAAATCTTCAATGTATAAATTACCCTTTTTATCATCATACTTATTTCCGGTAAAAATTATTTCCTTATCTGTTTTTCTCAGGATCACTGCTATTTCTTCATCAAGCGGGGATACGGGTTCTTTTAGGTCGACCATAAAAATAATAATATCTGATTCATCTATTGCTTTTTTAGTCTGTAAAAACACCTGAATATCTATCCTATGTTTTGATTTTAAATCTATGCCACCTGTATCTAACAGATAAAAAATTTTGCCATTCCAGTCAGCTTTGTAATATTTACGATCTCTGGTAATCATTGGTTCCTTATGCACTATTGCTTCATTTTTCTGGCATATTCTATTAATTAAAGTTGATTTTCCCACATTTGGTCTTCCCACAATAGCAACTTTTGGAATATTTTCCTTCATATTTACCCGCTTATATTTAATTAAGATGTTAATTCCTTTATAAAACTGGCGCTATTTTCAGATAAGTTATAATTTTTCAATTGCTTCTTTTACATCTATTATGTCTTCCACCGGTGTAGATGCGCCGCCGCTTATTCCAACCTTTTTAACATTATTGAACCATTGCGGTTTGATTTCCTTATAATTTTCAATGTGGTAAGTTACTGCACTGCACTTTTTCGATATTTCCACCAGGTGTGCTGTATTTGCACTTTTTTTTCCACCAACTACTATCATTACATCAACACTATTTGCCAGTTTTTTGGTTGAATTTTGTCTTTTTTTTGTAGTATTGCAGATGGTATTAAATACAACCAACTCTTTGGCCTTTTCCAGTAACTTGCTGGTAATCAGACATAATTTTTCTATAGTTTGGGTTGTTTGAACAACAACTCCTATTTTTTTCTTACTGGAAATTTTTTCTGCATCTGTTTCATTTTTTATTACTGCACAATTTTTATTTAGTACATGGTCTTTTATTCCCATTACCTCAGGATGATTTCTATTTCCAACAATCACCACAAAGTAACCATTTTTACTGAGGTCTTCAGCTCTTGCCTGGGCTTTCTTTACAAAAGGACAGGTTGCATCAATAATCTTGATATTCTTTTTTTTAATTTCATTAACTAAAACCTGAGACATTCCGTGGGATCTTATAATAAATATACTGCCAGGTGTTATTTTTTCTAAATTCTCAACCGAAATTAAACCTTTTTTTTGCCAGCTTATTTGTGACCCCTGAATTATGAATAATAGGACCAAGAGTAAAGATCTTAGTTTCTTTACACTGATTTTTTTTTAATATCTCTTCTGCTAATTTTAGAGCTCTCTTTACACCAAAACAGTATCCTGAATATTTAGCTGTTTTTACATCCATATGCATTAAAAACCTTATTTTTCTATTTTACTTTATTGTATATTTTACCTATCTCTTTCATTGTTCTATCAACTATTATAGGGATAGCTTCTTTTTTACTATGTTCTTTCAAAATATCTTTTATATCTATTATATCCCCAACAATTAATTTAACCCTGGGGAAAAATATTCTCTTGTGAGGTTTCTGTATTATTTTATTTGTACCACTTATTGCTACAGGTAGAATGGGGGTATTGCTCTCTGCTGCTATAAATCCTGTGCCCTTTTTACCACCTCTTAATACCCCATCAGTGGATCTCGTACCTTCCGGGAATAAACCCAGAACATTTCCGTCTTTTAAGACTTTAAATGAAATAGAAAATACTTTTATATTAAAAGACTTTCTGTCAACAGGAAAGGCATTTAAGAAAGTTACCAGAGAGGATAAAAACTTATTATTATATAATTCTTTTTTTGCCATAAAATATACGTATCTAGGAATATACGCACCTATTACCACCGGATCCACATAGCTTATATGGTTTGAGCATATTATCAACTTACCATTTCTGGGTACTTTGTGTAAATCTATTTTTTCTACCCTGTATAGAAGGTCAAAAATAACTCTTAATATAAACTGTATTAACTTGAATAGAATAAAATAGGATTTACTATGTTTCGTTTTTAACATTTACCTTTTTAAAATATAATTTCTTTATTTTTTCAACAACTCCTTTTACTGATAATCTGGATGTATCAATTATAATTCCATTTTCCGGTATAACCATTGGGCTGTCTTCTCTGCTGCTATCAATTCTATCTCTGCTTATAATTTCTTTTTTGATTACATTTCTTTCTAAAAATTGCCCTTTTTCTCTTATCTGCAAATCTCTTCTTTTTATTCTTTCATCCAGGCTTGCAGTTAAATATATTTTGAGTGCTGCATTAGGACAAACTACACTTCCAGTATCCCTGCCTTCAAGCACAGCATTACCTCCCTGGATAAATTTTTTCTGAAGACTTACCAAATATCTTCTCACTCCAGATAATTTAGAAACAATAGAAACTGCAGATCCTACTTCCCTGCTTCTAATCTCATTGGTAACATCTTTTCCATCTATTTTTACTATGGTATACCTGCTTTCATCTACTGAATTACTATCTAACTGGAGATTTATGTTTCGGGCTAGCTTTAATATAGATTTTTCATCTTTACAATCTATATTATTCTGTAAAGCAAGAAGGGTAATTGCTCTATACATGGCTCCAGTATCAATATATTTTAAATTTAATTCTCTAGCTAAAATTTTTGCAACTGTGCTCTTACCGCTTCCAGCAGGACCATCTATGGTTATAATATTATCTAGCATCTTTTAATCAGTATTTATATATGTCTTCACCGTACTTGAGCCTATTTCCTCCCTGCGTTATGGCGCCAAAACTTTTTTTAGATTATATTTAAAACCAGGAAAGGAAGTATTGATACATTCAGAATCCAGAATAGTTACTTTTCCTATTGATAACAAAGCCAGTATAGAAAGAGACATAGCAATTCTATGATCTCCGAAACTATCTACCATTCCTTCACCCGCCTTGAAATTCGCATCCCCTTCTATTATCATTCCATCCTCTTTTTCCTCAATATTCACCTTTATTTTTTTAAACTGGCTTACAATAGACCTGATTCTGTCACTTTCTTTATATCTTAATTCTTCAGCTCCTCTTATTACTGTTTTACCTTTTGCCACAGTTGAGGCTACACACAGTATTGGTATCTCATCAATTATACCTGGGATTTTATCTTTATCTATTTCTATAGAATTTAGATTACTGGAAAAAGTTTCAATATCTGCAACCGGTTCATTATTTATAATTCTTTGATTTTTAATAATAATCTTTCCACCCATTTTTTTAAGGATTTCTATAAAATAACTTCTGGTGGGGTTCATACCGATACCTCTCATAATAGTATGTGAATCTTTTAAAATTAGAGTTGCAACAATAAAAAAAGCTGCCGAAGATATATCACCGGGCACATAAATATTTTTAGCAATTAATTGCCTGCCGGGTTTTAATTTTGTATATTTACCATCGTAAGTAATATCTGCTCCAAAGTATTGGAGCATACGCTCTGTATGATCCCTCGAAACTTCTGGTTGAATTATCTCAGTTGTACCTTCTGCATTAAGAGCTGCCATAAGGATACTGGATTTAACCTGAGCACTTGGCACTTTAAGCTTAAATTTTTTTCCTTTCATATTAGGGTTTCCAAATACTACTATAGGAGCCTTTGAATTATTTTCTCTTCCATTAATTTTAGCGCCCATCTCTAACAGCGGCTCTATTATTCTTTTCATAGGCCTGTTGTTTATAGAACTATCACCACTCAATACAGACATAAAATTAGCTGCGGACAGTACACCACTCATTATCCTGATTGTAGTCCCGGAATTTCCAACGTCCAGTATTTGGTCAGGTTCACTGAAGTTTTTAATACCTTTACCATATACTATTAAATTCCCGCCTATTTTTTCAATTTTTATACCTAGTTTATTTAAAACATCTATTGTTTTTATGCAGTCCTGGCAAAACAAGAAATTCTCTATTACAACATTATTATTAATCAACGATGATATGATTACACTTCTATGTGAAATCGACTTATCTCCGGGAATTTTTAATTCACCCTTTAAGCTTCTTGCTCCATGTATTTCCATTTTTATTCACTTAATACCTTTTTTACACTTACTTCGTATCCTGCTTTTTCAATTGCTTCTTTTGCAGTTTTACAAGCATCTTCACCTTGAATCAGTACTTTAAGGATTCCTCCACCACTGAATTCTGTTGAATGAAAAATAGATATATCTTCAATATTTATTCCATGAGAACTTATGGCCAGTGTAATTTCACTCAAAACTCCTGCTTTATCAGGTATTGCAACTCTAAGTTCATATAATTTGGAAATATCCTTCTCAATATATTTTGGTAAATTAATTCTTGCTTTCTGGGCTTTAAAGTAATGTTTTTTTATTGATTCTGAATTTTCTTTTTTCAAGTTATTTTTAAACTTTATCAGATACTTTATATAATCATCTATTGATTTAATTAGCTCATCTTTATTTTCTAAGCTTATATCAAGCCACATTTTTATATTTGAAGCAGCTATTCTGGTCATATCCCTGAAACCACCAGCGCATAGTTTAAATAAATTTTTCATCTTCTTTTGTTTATCATCAATCATATCAACCAGATTGGTTGAAAGGACATGTGGCAAGTGACTTATTAACGCTACATTTTCATCATGTTCTTTAGGATTTATGGAAATCACTTTTGAGCCAATTTTTGTAAATAAAGAATGTAATGTAACCAGAGGTTCAGATATAGTAGTATCTGTAGGAGTTAGAATATAAAATGTATTATTAAATAATTCTGGAGTGGCGCTAAGTATACCTTCATTTTCCGAGCCAGCCATTGGATGGCCTCCTATAAAAAATACTCCTTCAGGTAATATTTCACTTACTCTTTTAACTATCTTCTCTTTAGCGCTGCCAACATCTGTAATAATCACTCCTTTTTTTAGGTAATCCTTAATATGTTCTACTACTTCGATTATTTTACTTATCGGTGTCGCTATTATTATCAAATCAGCGTCAGTAACTGCTTCTTTATAATCTACAGCGACAACATCAATTATATTCCTGTATTTAGCTATATTCATTGCTTCACCTTCAATATCATATCCAGTGATTATAAAATCTTTACCGGTATTCTTTAAAGATAAGGCTAATGAGCCACCTATAAGTCCTAGTCCTATTACGGTTATTTTTTTAATATTTTTCATTTTACACTACTATCAAATCCAATAATTATTCTATTGGAAGTTTTTAAAAATATTTTAACACTATATAAAAATTATTAAATTTTGTGAATAAGAATTTATTTATTATTCTTAATTATTCTACTATATTTTTAGTATTTTTATTAAACATAAAAAAATTTTAAAAATTTCCTAATATTCTCTATATTTTACTTCTAATCTATTGACAACAATTTTTAATTTTGATATCTTTTTATCATCTTAGAACAGGAGGCAACTTTTAGAAATAATTAAGATTTATTTTCGAAAGAGAATAGATAAGAGGTTAATAATCTGAAAAGTCCCTGAGAAAAGTTCTAAGATGCGCCCCGAGATTTTTAGTAGCCTAAAGCGCTAGTTATGGCAAAAGATAACTCGGGGTTTTTTATGCATTAAAATTTTCAATCAATAAATTCCAATTTACACTCATTGGAATTTTATCTTATTATTTCTTTGACTTTCTTTACAATAGCTTCACTGGATATTTCTTCATAATCCAACAGCTCATATGGTTTCCCACTTCTGGGCATTTTTTTAACTGCAAGTATATATACCGGACCGCTTTCTGAAGCAGCACTTTTTACTGCATCCCCAATACCACCCTCGGCAAAATGGTCTTCCACAGTTATTATAGCTTTTGTTTCTTTTTGCGCTTTTATAATAGAATCTTTATCTATGGGCTTAATACTGTAAACATCAATTACTCTTATAGCAATATTTTCTTTTTTTAATTTTTCATAAGCTTTTAATGCTTCATGCAGTGTTATCCCAGCTGCGCAAACAGTTACTACATCACTTTTGCTTTCTTTTAATACTTTACTTCCCCCTATCTTAAAATCATCTTCTTTACTATAAATAATAGGTGTATCCATTCTTGTAGTTCTAATATAAACATTTCCAAAATGTGCGGCAGCTTTCTCTACCAACTTTTCAGTAGATATTCCATCTGAGGGATATAGCACAACACTTACAAGCAAAGTTCTGAACATAGCAATATCTTCAAGGCCCATTTGAGAAGCCCCATCTTCTCCAATTGATACACCTGCGTGTGAACCTACAAATTTTATATTCGAATTTGAATACTGACTCATTCTAATCTGGTCAAAGGCTCGTGTTAGAAACGCTGAAAAAGATGAAATAAAAGGAATTTTGCCCCTGAGAGACAGCCCCAGCGCTGTACCTACCATATTCTGTTCAGCAATATACATTTCAAAAAATCTTTGTGGAAATCGTTTTTTAAAGATCTCTGAAAATGTTGAGTTACCAACTTCAGCATCAAGGACAACTATTTGAGGATATTTTGAAAATATGTTAACCAGAGTATTACCATATGCTTTTCTGGTAGCTATTTTATCAATCTCCATAGGAATCTTATCATATTCTTCTATTCCTTCTTCAGGTATGTTAACCTGTTCTGGATTTAAAATTTCTCCCCTTATTTTTTTATCAACATTTCCTAATTCCTTGAGTGCTGTATCCATCTGCGCTTTGGAAATTGCTTTACCGTGCCAGTCATTTTTATCTTCCAGCAAATTTACCCCTTTGCCTTTTATCGTTTTTGCAATTATCATTGTCGGCTTCCCTTTTACACTTAAAGCATTTTCATAGGCATCAGCAATCTCTTTAATATTATGGCCATCAACTGTAATAGTTTCCCATCCAAAGGAAGATATTCTTTTCTCATAAGCCTTGATATCCCATCCATATATTGTTTCTCCTCTCTGACCCAGGCGGTTAACATCTATAATGCCTACAAGATTATCCAACTTATAATGAGCTGCGATTTGTATGGCCTCCCACTGCGAACCTTCAGTCATTTCACTATCCCCTAAAAGTACATATGTATAATAAGGCAGCTTATCTATGTATTTGGCATTTAAAGCCATTCCCAGACCAATAGAGAGGCCCTGTCCCAGGGACCCTGTTGCAGCTTCAACATATGGAAAATTAGGAGTAGGATGCCCCTCGAGCCTGCTTCCAAATTTCCTCATGGTCAGCAACTCTTCTTCACTTACAGCTCCAGCTGCAGCCCATAATGAATACATTAATGGAGAAGCGTGACCTTTAGAAAAAATCAGCCGGTCATTGTTCATATATTCAATATGGTTAATTTTGAATTTAAAAAAACCTTCAAAAAATAATGTAGACATCAATTCAACTGCTGATAATGAAGAAGATGGATGACCTGAACCGGCCCTGGTGGTTGAAATTAATATAAAATACCTGATAAGCTTTGATATTTTTTCTATTTTATCTATGTTTATCATTTTTTCTCCAATCAAAAAATTTTTTATATATCTTTTATTTTGGTTCTACATGTATTGAAATTTCACTTATATTTTCGAATTTTTTCTTTATATCATCTTCTATTTTAGTAACTATTAAGTGCGCTTTTTTTACATCTAAACTCTTTTTTAGCCTGCAGTGAAACGCCAGATTATATGACCTTTCTTTTTCAAGTATAGTAAAATTGTGACATGTTTCAGGATTTACATACGAGGATATCTCTTTCTTTATATTAGAAATTAGTTTTTCTGATTCTTTTGTTATATCTTTCCAATCCTCCTCGCTTCTGGCATCTTCAATGTGAATATATACACTGCGTATATTTCCTATCTTTTCTTTAATCTTATTTTCAGTAACTTTTGTTAATTCTTCAGTTTTTTCAAGTTTTAAGTATCTATTTAATTCTAAATGAATAGAAATATCAATATAATTATCCACATTATATATATAAATATTATGAATATCCTTTACATACGGCTGGTTTAATATAATTTCTTTTACATATGCTTCTATATTATCTTCAGTTGTGGGAGATTTTGTTTCTAAAATTATTTCTGATTCGGGTACGCCGCTTGAGATTTTATTTTTTATTTTATCTTTGATATTTTCAACCTGTGATGAATATAAATTACCTTTCAGGCATATTTCCAGATTTATGAACTTGATATTTCCAACTTCATGTATTTTCAATTTATCAACAGATTTTATTTCGGGAATCTCTTTTAAAATCCCCATAACTTTATCCGTAACTTCTTTCGGAATATAATCTAATAAATTTCCTACTATCCTGATTGATAACCTTAAACTAAAGGTTAAAATAATTATAGAAACTATTATAGAAGCAACAGGGTCTGCTATGTAAATACCTGCATTTGCCATTAATAATCCTATAATCACTATAGTTGAACTTAAGATGTCGCTTGAATAGTTTAAGAAATCTGCTTTGAATGCAAATGAATTATATTTCCTTGCAGCTCTTCCAACGTAAAAGACTCTTATAATATTTAAAAATATGGAAATTATTAAAATTAAAAATACATACCAATTTAAATTTAATACAATATTTTTATAAATAATCCTTTGAATAGATTTATATATAATGAAAAAGCTCAAGGCAGATATTATAACAATTTCTAAAAAAGCAGAGAGATTTTCATACTTTCCGTGTCCATAAGTATGATCCTTATCAGCAGGTCTTGTTGAAATCCTTATAGCCATATAGGTTGCAATTACAGTTACAAGATCGAGCCCGTTGTTTAAAGCTTCTGAAAAGACACCTATACTATTTGTAAAATAGGCAACTGTAACTTTAATAATAACCAGGAAAATAGACACCAGAATTGAGAACATGGCTATTTTTTTCATGTATAAACCTTTTGAATTGATTAGCCCGCTATTTCTATCCATAATATAATGACTCTATTTTTCTATTCTAACCTGATTAATTTTAGTATAAAATAGCCCTATTTGTAAGAGATAATTTGTAAGAGATAATATTAATATATTGCTTCTTTATTTATTTGAAAGCTAGAATTTATGAGACCAATAAAATTATGGATTAATCTTTAATCAAGTATTATATCTTTAAGGTCAAGACCAATTACTCTAAAATAAAATTCCTGCTCTGTCTCCGGAATTTCAGTACTATCCCATGAAAAGATAAATCCGTCATAATAATAACTCCAGGGATCCATGGTGGTATTTTCATACAAATATCCAGGACCTTTTTCCATGGTAATATCGAGGTAATAATTTTCTGACATAAAATTATCTTCCACAGTTATATCTATTGGTATCCAGCCATATCCCGGGAGTTTTACTTCAACCCAGGCATGTCCCACATCTATTTCTTTCTCTTCTTCAAAAAGAATAGTGTATACCGGGATTCCGGCTGCAAGTCTTGCGGGTATTCCCGCTGATCTCAGTAGCGCAGTATAAAGTATAGCGTAATCAGCGCATACTCCTTTTCTCCTCTCAAGTATTTCAGATGCGTAAAGAAATTCGTAATCCTCCTCTTCTGCGCGGGGAAAATCATAATAAAGATTGTCAACCACATGATTGTATAGAATTTTTGCTATTTCTATTGGTCTGGTCTCATCTTTAATTAATG
>JABUBK010000305.1_pt1 | contig 11546 bp, 11 predicted proteins | sample 7332671 | NCBI WGS metagenome assembly JABUBK01 (sample SAMN07256342, study PRJNA390944) | subsurface metagenome | isolation source: Methane hydrate marine sediment | place: Pacific Ocean: Eastern North Pacific, ODP site 1244 | collected 2002
GAGAGATAGGGATAATGAAAGCTGTTGGAGCATCAAATAGTGATATTAATAAAATATTTCTTTATGAGGCAGGAGCTATTGGCTTTATGGGGGGAGTTTTAGGTGTAATTACTGGATATTTTTTTGGAAAAGGGCTTAATGTTATAGCTTCATATTTTATACAAACGTCTACATCAGAAGGACTTACTGCTTTCTCTAACTTGAATCTATTTGAAGTTCCATTATGGTTATTTTTCGGAGCTATCATATTTGCTATTTTGGTTGGAATTATAGCAGGAGTATACCCAGCAAGAAGAGCAGCAAGACTCGATCCTATTGATGCATTACGCCATGAATAATTAAAAAAATAAGTATAAAATACAAGAAAGAGTCGCAGGGGGGAAAATAATAGATGCGCTAAAGGTTTTTATATTTTCAATTTTTAATCCTTTCAAAGCATTTAGGATAGTAAAGGAAAAATGGGGATTAAAAATATACTGGTTTACTGCAATACTCGTTTTATTAGCTATAGGAATTTACTCTTTTATATCTATTCCCAGAGTAAAAGAATTCCCTAAAGATACACAAGTTGAAGCGCCAAAAAGGGGAAAGGTTTCTAAACCAATGAATGCGGAAAGACTAATATTAGGTCAGTTAAAGAATTTTTCTAATGTTGGATCTTTTGGAAATATAATGAAATATATACCCTCATTTTTAGCTCCTTTAAGGCAAATTATAGACTGGCTTATAGTAGCACTTATGTATTGGGGACTTATTTTTATCTTTAGGAACAAAACAAAATACAGTAAGATTCTTACTATAGTTGTAATATCATCAGTTCCTATACTAATTTCTAATCTTGTAAATCTATTCTATACACTGTTTACAGGAAAAATGATAATTAATTCCGGTTTAAGTGGTCTGGTAGCATCCGGAAAAGTTTTTGCTGATAGTTCAAATCTTCTTTATATGATTCTTTCAAGAGTGGATATATTTATCCTCTGGGGTCTAATTCTTTTAATTATAGGTATTGCAATTTCCTGCAAAATGAAGGTCTGGAAATCCATATCAATAGTTTTAATATTCTATATATTAAGTATTATCGTTGTGATAACAACATCTTCAATTAGTATGATGTTTCTTGGTGGTATTTTTCCCAGATAACTAAGACTATGAACTATAAATTAAAAAAATTAGCAAGTATCTTGCATTTATAATTTACAAATTTCCTTGTTAACGTTCAGAATGAGCTCAAAAATGATAAGTATTAAGTTTACAAATTTCCTTTAGGCAGTAAAAAATAAAAAGATATGAAATGATTCGTTTTTCATAATGAATAACCTACTCATTGACAGTGTAAAAAGTGATACTATATTATAAATTTAGTTTGTTATTACATCAAAGTAATGAAAAAAAGGGTTTCAATGATTAATACAATTTTAGTAGTGGATGATAAAGAAGAATTACGAACATTGTTAAAAGATTACTTAACAAAAGAGGGATTCCGTATAGTAACAGCTACAAGCGGTCAGGAAGCTCTGTTTATAGCACGTAATGAAAAGCCAGATCTTGTAATTTTGGATCTAATGATGCCAGAAATGAGCGGATATGAATTTATTCGAGTGTACAGCAAGGAATCGGATATTCCCATTATTATCTTGACTGCTAAATTGGAAGAAAATGATAAAATTTTAGGACTTGAAATGGGTGCAGATGATTACATTACAAAACCATTTAGTATGCGCGAACTTACAGCAAGAATTCGCGCTGTATTACGTCGTACAGGTAAAAAACCAACTAAACAAGAAATATTACGTGCAGCAGATATAACACTGAATCGTAACAATCGTAATGTTAAAGTAGGGGAAAAATATGTTGATTTAACACCTTCTGAATTTGATCTATTAGCTACTTTAATGTCAGAACCAGGTCGGGTTTTTTCACGTCTTGAGTTGCTTAACTATTTACAAGGTAGCGCTTTTAAAGGATATGAACGCAACATTGATGTTCACATACGGAATTTGCGTGCTAAAATCGAACCAAACCCCAGCAATCCGAGCTATATAGAAACTGTTTATGGAGTTGGTTATCGTTTTACTACTCAGATAACTAAGGAAATTAGGTGATTAAGATGCGTTCTTTAGCGATTAAACTAATTCTTGCTTTTCTTATTGTTAGTCTTACTGGAGTAATGCTTGTTGCCATATTTATTGGTCAGCAGATGCAGCCCGAATTTGGTAAATTTGTATTAAACCGTTACAAGATTGATCTAATTAATACATTAACTGAATACTATAAGGGAAGCAAAAGTTGGGAAGGTATAAGTGCAATTTTAGTACGTGATAAATCAGGACATTGGAGACATTGGGGACGTATTTGGGTACCGGTAACACTTATTAATGCAAATAGAGTAGTTGTATATAGTGGTCAGTACTACAAGACAGGAGAGCAGATGACCCAAAGTGATATTAAAAATGGGGTACCAATAGAGATAGAAGGAAAAACAGTTGGTTGGTTATTGTTTGACTCACTTGAAAATATTAAACACCCCTTATTGGAATCGCCAGAGATGGATTTCTTAAAGCGCATAAATCGAGTAATTATTTTTAGTACATTAGTAGCTGCATTTACTGCATTATTATTAGGTGTTTTATTAGCTCGTAATATTTCCCGTCCTGTTCATGAACTCACTGAAGCAACAAAAATTATTGCAAAGGGGGAGTTAGGGCATCAAGTGCCAGTTAGAACAAAGGATGAGTTAGGAGAATTAGCTTCTTCATTTAATAAAATGAGTTCTGATTTAGAACATTCCAACAAATTGCACCATCAGATGACAACTAACATTGCTCATGATTTACGAACACCACTGAGTGTAATCTTAGGTTATACTGAAGCACTGAGTGACGGTAAACTAAAAGGTACATCAGAAATATATGATGTTATACACGGTGAGGCTAAACATCTTGGCTACTTGATAGATGATTTGCGAACATTGTCTCTTGCAGATGCTGGTGAATTGTCATTAAATCGTAGATATGTTTCACCATATAAGTTGTTAAAACGAACTGCGTCGGCTTATATGGCAGAGGCTAAAAGGCAAAATATTATGTTAGAAGTAAAAGCATCAGAAGATTTACCAAAGCTTAATGTAGATCCTGATAGGATAGCACAGGTATTAGGAAATTTGATAAGCAATGCATTACGTTATACACCAAAGGGGGGACAGATTATATTTTCAGCTAAATATCAACCTGAGTCAGTTGAAGAAAAAATTAATACAATTCAACTACAAATTCAGGATAATGGAGCAGGTATTGATCCAAAGGATTTACCAAATATTTTTGAACGTTTCTATCGAGGAGATAAATCACGTAAGCAAAAAGAAGGTGAAACAGGCTTGGGACTTGCAATTGCAAAGTCACTTGTAGAAGCACATGGTGGAACAATATCAGTAGAAAGCACCATAGGTAAAGGCACTACCTTTATTATTTCACTTCCACTGTAAAGCGAAACAATATAAATTTGTATTAATTTTATAAACATTTTATTCTTACTATTAGGATGCAAAAAGAGGTGGAACTAACAAATATTTTGAGATGTTCCCACCTCTTTTACCTAATTATTTAATGTTATATTATTATCAGCTTAATTATTACTTATTGTTTTTTAAGTCTGTTGATTGTGGTGTTTTATCTACAGGGTGTTCTCCCAATTTCATATGCAACTGTTTAAACATCTTTTTATGATAAATAACAGCACCAACAATAAGAGCAGTAATCCCTATAATAGCTAAAATTCCCAGTATAATCTTGAAAGGAAAAAAACCACCAAACCCGCGTATATAACCTCTTCCAAAATAAGCATAAGGTCTTTTTAGCATTCTTGAATGAGGGAAACCATCATGAAATCGGAAAATACCACAAATACCTTCTTCAAGATCAGCTGAACTGCTTAAATATCCCATACGATATCCAGCATAGTAAAGAGCATATCCACCACCTGCTATAACAACAACAGCAAATAAAACAAGTAATCCTATAAGAATTTTTCGTTTTGCAGACATAAATGCCTCCTTTTTTCTTAATTTGCATAAAAAAAGTCAATCAAATTGACCAAATTTAGAATAGCAAAAAAATGTTTAGAAATTATGAAGAAATAATTAAGATATTATTTAGATTAAAAAGCAAGCGAAGAGTTGGTATACTATTTCAATATAAAGGTTTCAAGAATAAAAAATTAATTTTTATTATATACTCTCTCTTCTCAAATAGTTTATTTCTAATGTTCACATTTTTATATGGAGTAATGGGGGATTCTTAAAATTTATTTATTAGATTTTTTATAAAGATAATTTGACAGTCTCCAATTTATACATTATAATATCTAATAAATTATAAATATTATATATTTTATTTAGATAATTGGAGGTTTTCCAATGAATTCAGGAAATAATCAAAAGCATACAAGAGTAGGTGTGGATATGTTAAGAAAGTTGTATGAGGATGGTAAGCGAATATTTACTGTAAGTGATGCATTAGAAGTTGCATCTTATTGTAGAGTAGCAGATAGTTATGTAGTTGAATCTTTACATCATCTCTCAAATGATGGTTGGATTACTCGTATTAAGAGAGGTCTTTATAAGATTTCTACTTCTTTTCCGGGCATGACTCCTGTTCATGAATTTGAGATTGCCATGGCTTTAGTTAATCCAGCTGCAATTAGTCATTGGTCTGCTATGCATTTTCATGGTATGACTGAACAAATCCCAAGAATAGTATATGTTACAACTACACAGCCAATAAATATTTTAAGGTCGTCTAAGAAATTAAGAAAGACTCAAAGAAACCACAGCAGAAAAATAAATGGTGTTCTTTATCAATTTATAAGAATAAAGCCTGAAAGATTCTTTGGTATTAAGGATTATTGGGTTGGAGAAGCTAAGGTTACAATAACAGATCCTGAAAGGACATTAATAGATGGGCTGGTTTCACCTAGATATTTTGGTGACTGGGCAGAAGTTTATTCTGCATTTGAATTACAATTTTCTAGGTTAGATTTAAATAAGATGATTGAATATTCGACAAGATTTAGTGCTGCAGTTGCCAAGAGATTAGGTTGGATACTTGAAAAGATGGGAGTGAAAAATTCGATATTGCAAAAACTTGAGAATATCCCTATTAAGGGATATCGTGTTCTTGATTCTACGGGTCCAAGAAGGGGACACTGTAATAAGAGATGGATGATTCAGGAAAATTTTCCTGTAGAGGTGGTTAGATGAAACCAATAAGGAAAAGGTTAGAGAGGATGGAAATTTTACCAGATCTATTTTTAGAAAAATGTAAAGTTCGGAATATTGATTTTGGAGGACCAGAGGATTTTTTTAATAAAACTCTATTAGATTACATTACTAAAACATGGGAGAAGTGGTTAGGTCCTTTAGTTCCAGAGCTACCTTCTTCTAAGAGAGTGATAGATAATCTTAAAAATAACCTTTTTAATATATTTAAAAGTGCTAAATAAATCTTCAAACAAAAAATATAAAGATTCTATTTATTTCTTTCCTTTACGAAAAATAGCATTATTATAGCTAAGATAGTTAAGATTAATGAAAAGATAAATGGAGCAGACATACTAATTTTATCCCATAATATTCCAGCTATAAATGAAGCTGGTAGAGCAGAAAGTCCAATTACCATCTGGTAGGTTCCTAATATACTTGCCCTGTATTTTACAGGAGAGAGTTCAGAAACTAAAGTCCTTTGTACAGGCTCTAAAGAACCTTTATGCAAACCATATAAAACAAAGACTATAAAGATTATCCAATAGCTTTTTATAAAAACAAAACAAATACATAATAAAATCCAGAAAATGTAGGAGAGAATAAGAATAGGTTTTCTTCCTAATTTGTCTGATAATCCACCAAAGGGAAGAGCAGTTAAGGTTGCTACAACCGAAAATACTAAATAAAGTACTGGAATAAATCTGATTTGAAAGCCAAGTTCTTTTGCAAATATTAACAAAAATGAGTAGCTAAATGTACCTAAAGCAAATATTGTACTTAGAATTAGAAATAATATAAGATTCCTATTTAAATCTTTTAGAGTTAGCGATTTGGATATCTTTGTTATTCCTTCTCGTCTCTCTTTTACAAATATAAAAATTAGAGTAGCTCCAATAATAGAAGGTATAGCAGCAATTAAGAAAAGGTTTTTATATCCAAGTTTGTTAAAAAGAAGAAGACATAGCAAAATTCCACATACTGCTCCTAAATTATCCATTGTTCTTAAAAAACCAAAATTTTTTCCACGATTCTCATCTGTTGAAAGATCGGCAACCTCAGCATCTCTGGGAGCACCTCTAATCTTACCTGCTCTATCTAAAACTTTAAATGGTATGAGATGTTGCCATATTGATGAAAAAGCATATCCTACTCTGGAGATAGCACTCATTAAATACCCAGGCCAGATAAATATCTTTCTTTTTCTTATCCTGTCAGAAATGTAACCGGAGACTACCTGAGATAATGAAACAATGGCTTCACCCAGGCCATCAATAAATCCCAAAGCTGACATGTTTGCTTTTAAAACATTGGTTACAAACAATGGCCATATAGGGTATATCATATCTGAACCCATATCATTTAAAAATGAAGCCAAACCAAAAGTTCTTATTGCTCTTTTTGATTCTCTTTCATCCATTATTAATATCCTCTTTTTTATTTTCTAAAATTTATAATGTTCTCATTTTCTATATTATTTTTCAATTAAAAATTATTAATACTTTACCACGACTAATATCTAATGAATATTTTTTTTATGTTTGACATAGTTTTTGAGTCTTTGCTATATTATTGCTGATTTGTGTATATATAATCAATATTACATATTCTAAAGTTAATTGATTGATAAAATATGGGAATATGAAACTTTATTTATGTATGAGAATGTTTTTTACAATACTCGAACTTATTAATTCTATAAAAAATATATTAAAAAAAGTATAAATGAAATGTTAAAGATAAGAATTCAAAGAATAATAAAAGGAGTAAGTGAAATTATATTAATATGAAGTTAAAAGAGGATAAAAAAAGAGTAAGTGAAATTTTAGAAATATTGCATAAAAATTATCCTGAGGCTAAAACAGCTCTTAAACATAGTAATGTATTTGAACTATTAATTGCAACTATATTATCTGCTCAATGTACTGATAAGCAGGTAAATAAGGTGATGAAAAATCTTGTTAAAAAATATCCTTCATCTTATGAATATGCTTATGCAAATCCAACTAATTTAGAAGAAGATATAAAATCAACAGGTTTTTATAAAAATAAGACAAAAAATATCATTGCATGTTGTAAAAAATTATTAGAAGATTTTGATGATAAAGTTCCTGATAATATGGAAGACTTGGTTTCTCTTCCCGGAGTTGGAAGAAAAACTGCAAACGTTGTTTTAGGTAACTATTTTAATGTACCAGCAATTCCTGTAGATACACATGTAAATAGAGTCTCAAGACGTTTAGGTCTTGCTAAAGAAAAAAAGGCAGATAAAATTGAGTTTGAATTAATGAAGATTATTCCAAAGGATGAGTGGATATTTTTTTCAAATGCTTTGATACTGCATGGTCGTTATGTTTGTAAATCTAAAAAGCCCGATTGTTTAAATTGCAATTTAAATAAGTTTTGTTCCTCCAGAGACCTTTTTATACTTCAATGAGATTGCTTCGTCGCTTACGCTCCTCGCAATGACACAGTATTAAACTTGTTTTAAATTATTATTGGAAATGAAGATCCTTATATTTTGTTATTTGAAATTAAGATTTTTAGACTATAAATACTTAAGTTTTTTAATTTTCTTTATATGAAGTTTTTCTATTTTCTCTTTGTGAAGTTGCTTATTTTTAGCAATATCTTAAAAATTTCAATTATTTTATTTTAGTATTTCTATTTTCTCTTTGTGAAGTTGTGTTACCCTTTCTTTAATTTCTGCAAGTTTTTTTCCATATAATGGGTAGAATGAAATTGAAATAAAACCTAGTATGAGGGGAATAATAGGGAATATAGAAATTAATAATCGCATTCCCATTACTGCTGATGATGGCTGTATAGTAAGTTCTGCATCATATCCGGTTGTAGTAAGAATAGTGGAAAAGATTATTGCCTGAATTGAAATTGCTATTCTTATAATAAATCCCTGCATTCCAAAATATATCCCTTCTCTTCTGACACCAGTTTTTAATTCATCCTCATCAACTACATCAGAAAGCAGTACGTCGAAAAGAAAAATTAAACCAGGAAAACCTATACCCAAAGATGCTGATGCAAACATACCGGTTTTAACATTATTTGTGAAAAACAGGGAAATCAATGCTATGGAAAAAATTACGATTGCTATCATAAATGCTTTTTTTGCCCCATATTTATCTGTAATTTTCTTCCAGACATAAAGCATGGGAAAAGAAACTAAGAATATTGGCAACATCATCAATGTGATATCTTGCTCTACACCTCTTAAAACATACTTCGTGTAAAATGGTAATGTGGAAGTAAGCATTATAAAACTAAGTTGAACTAAGAAACTTGCTAGAACATATGTTATAAAAGAGCGATTTTTAATTGATTCTTTTAGTGCTCTTTTAAAAGGAAGTGCTTCTTCCATGCTGAATTCTTTCTTTTCTTTGCTTCCCCATAGAGATATAACCATTACAAAAATAAAAATTATCCCATATAAAATTCCCATTCCAGTCCAACCAATTCTTGTATAAATAAGAGGGGAGAGAGCAGAGCCAATTATCAGTCCAATATAAAACATAAAATTTCTATATCCTGCAACCTCTGTTCTTTCTTTCAAATCAGAAAACATTTCTGGGAAAAGAGCTGATGTATTTAGAAATATAAGTGTATAAAATGTATCGAAAAGAAATATTATAACTAAGTAATATATAAAAAGTTTAATTGAAGTATCATTTCCAACTTTAAAAGGTGGAATCCAGATAAGAGCAAAACATATCGCTAATGGAATTGTACCAAGTGCAATATAAGGAATTCTTCTACCCCAGCGAGTTCTTGTTCTATCAGAAAGGTGACCAAATAATGGGTCATTAATTGCATTCCATATGCTAAATAGTATCCATCCATAACTAAATAATCTTGGATCTAACCTCATTAAATCTACATAAAAATAGCTCGCAAATGTTGCGAATGTATTTTGGACAAGTTGGGATGCTAATGCACAAAAACTGTATGCAATCTTCTTAATTCTCTTCATTTTTAAATATTTAATATATGAAAATTAAATTACTTAAATTACCTATTGTAATAATACATAAACATTATATTTTCTTATATTGAAAAATATTATATTTATTGAAAAGATAAATTTTAGGTCATTGCGAGGTCACTTATTGGTGACCGAAGCAATCTAATTTAATTTAAATTTTGTAATACTATAAATCTTCATATAAATCTTGCCAATTCGGATTCATTTTATTAATTAAGTTAATCTTCTTTTGTCTTGAACCCCCTTTTATCTGTTTCTCTCTTAATATAGCATTATATATATCATTAAATATTTCATAATAAACTAATTTTATAATATTATATTTTTTTGTAAATCCACTAACTAATTTAGATTTATGTTCATAAACTCTTTTTTTTAAATCACTAGTAACGCCGGTATAGAGTACTGTATTTCTCGTATTTGTTATGATATAAATATAATATTGTTTTTCCATACATTATTTAATAATAAATGTTAGAATGAAGTTTAATCTAGTTTATTTAATTTTGAGATTGCTTCGCTATCGCTCGCAATGACAATTAAGATAAAGCTTTTTTAATAACAGTTAAGATCGAACTTCTTTTAATGACAGATAAGACTAAGCTTTTTTAATAACAGTTAAGATCAAACTTCTTTTAATGACAATTAAGACTAAGCTTTTTTAATAACAGTTAGGATAGAACTTCTTTTAATGACAGATAAAAATCTATTTTCTTATAATAGGTATCTTATAAGCCTACACCATAAATTCTTGATTCACAGTAAGGACATTTCCCATCTTTTGTAGCTTTATTAATTATTTGGTAGCCCAATCTTTCAATTATTAAATTTTTACAATTGGGACAATATGTATTTTCTCCTGTACTACCCGGGACATTTCCTTCATATACATACTTAAGACCTTCATTTAAACCTATTTCTCTTGCTTTATGAATTGTCTCAATTGGTGTTGGGGGTTTATCTGCTAGATTATATGCTGGATAAAATCTGCTTATATGCCATGGAGTCCCTTCTCCTAATTCATTAACTATGAATTTTGCGATTTCTCTTAATTCTTCAGATGAATCATTAAGTGTTGGGATGATAAGTGTAGTTACTTCAACCCAAATTCCTAATTTTTTCATCAGTTTTAAAGCATCTAAAACTGGTTGTAATTTAGCACCACATAACTTTCTATAAAAATCATCACTAAATGATTTTAAATCTACATTAGCCGCATCAAGATAAGGCTCAATTTTTTTTATTGCTTCTTCTGTCATATAACCATTTGTTACAAATACATTTTTAATATCAACTTCATGGGCCAATTTAGCTGTATCATAAGCATATTCGAAAAATATAGTTGGTTCTGTATAAGTATATGCAATGCTTTTACTTCCATATTTTTTTGCATTTTCAACTATTGACTCTGGGGAAGCTTCATTACCCATTATTAGATGTTCATCTCTTACCATCTGTGAAATTTCCCAATTTTGACAAAATTGGCATTTGAAATTGCATCCTACAGTAGCTATAGAATAAGCAGTAGTTCCTGGATAAAAATTAAATAATGGCTTCTTTTCTATTGGATCAACATGCTGGGAAATTATTCTGCCATAAACTAATGTATATAAAGTTCCATCTCTATTTTCTCTGACAAGGCATATACCTTTTTTTCCTTCATTAATTTTGCATCGATGAGCACATAAATTACATTGAACCTTTTTATCACCAATTTTTTCATAGAGCATAGCCTCTTTCACTAAAATTCACCTCGATATAAAAATTGAAATTTAAAAATTTCAAATTTCTATATAAAATAAAGATAATAAAAAATAAGAATAAATAATTTGAATTTTTTAGTTTCAAGTATAAAGTAAGACTTCAAATATTGATTTTTTATTTCATTATCTATTTTATATCATAATTGTTTTGTCAGAATAGTTTTATAAAGTATAAATAAAAATCTACTATACTGCCACACATATTAATAGTAGGAATTATATAGGAGTCAAAGTAGAAAAGTAATTATTTTAGGGGAATTAAAAGTCATTTTATTTTTAATTTAATAATTATGTTTATATAATATAATTAACCTAAAAATCACCATATCCAATTATGATATGATATTTAACCTAAAATTATCATATTTAATTAAAATTAGAAATTTTTAAAAATCTAAAACTAAATGTCTAAATATCATACGAATTGTTATAAATTTGACAAATTTATTAAAAAATTTATTTATTTGTATTATTTAAGCTTGGTGTTTACAGTTTACTATTTATAAAATATAAATATGAATTAATT
>JABUBK010000306.1_pt1 | contig 11546 bp, 13 predicted proteins | sample 7332671 | NCBI WGS metagenome assembly JABUBK01 (sample SAMN07256342, study PRJNA390944) | subsurface metagenome | isolation source: Methane hydrate marine sediment | place: Pacific Ocean: Eastern North Pacific, ODP site 1244 | collected 2002
AAAATTGTAGCCAGGAAGTATAGGGATGCTGGCTTTGAAGTGATATATATTGGCTTGCATCAGACACCTGAGCAGATAGTCAATGCGGCTATACAAGAGGATGTTGACCTGGTTGGTCTTAGCTGTCTTTCTGGTGCTCATATGTATCTTTTCACCGAGGTAGTCAAACAGTTAAGAGAAAAGGGGGCCATCGACATTACAGTTATTGGTGGCGGCATTATCCCTAGAGAAGATATTCCCAGGCTCAAGGAAGTCGGTATCAAGGAGGTATTCCTACCGGGCACACCCCTTGAGGAAATAATAAAGTGGACGAAAGAGAACGTAAAGCCCCTCAGGTAGGCTTAGCTCGTGCCGGGAGGCGAAGATGAATCTAGTAAACAAAATATTAAAGGGTGATGTTCTAGCTGCAGCTAGGCTGATAAGAGGCATAGAGGATGAAGTATCAGACGCAGTTGAGGAACTGGAGAGCGTCTATCTCCACACCGGACGGGCCTATATAGTTGGCGTGACCGGTGCCCCAGGTGTCGGCAAAAGCACACTGCTTGGCAGTCTAATAAATATCTTTAGAAAGAAAAATATGACAGTTGGTGTTGTCGCTCTCGACCCGACAAGTCCTTTTACCGGCGGGGCAATATTAGGGGATAGGGTAAGGATGCAGAGCTATGGCGTGGATAAGGATGTATTTATTCGAAGCCTGGCTGCCAGAGGCTGGAAAGGGGGATTGTCAAAGGCTACAGTAAATACGATTCATGTTATGGATGCTATGGGTAAAGACATCATCTTTGTCGAGGCAGTCGGCTCAGGGCAGGGAGAGGTAGATATTGCTAGGGTTGCTGATACCTCTATTATTATTTTGACTCCAGGGATGGGGGATGAAATCCAAATGATGAAAGCCGGTATTCTGGAAGTGGCTGACATCTTTGTCATAAATAAGGCAGATAGAGAGGGCGCCGACAATTTAAGAACCGGACTGGAAGTTATGCTTGAGATGAAAACCCACCTTCCTGATGAGTGGAAGCCGGGTATAATCTTAACCGAGGCAGTCTCTGATATAGGCACTGAGCAATTAGTGGAGGAAATCCTCAGGCATAGGGAGTTCCTCACCTCCAGTGGGGAGCTGGAAAAGCGCCGCCGGGAAAGAGCCAAACTAGAGTTGACGATGGCTGTTGAAAGTTCTCTTAAGAATTACATTGAGAGAATGGATAAAGATTACTTCGAAAAGCTGGTAGACGATTTAGTGCACCGAAAAACCAATCCCCGGTCGGCTGCCTCAAAAATCATTAATTCGTCTGGAGACCGCTGAAAGAGTTTCCAGGGGCTTTTTCAGTGAGCTCGGCTTCCTTGACACCCCCAGCTTTAACCAGACAAGGTAAAAATTTGGTTAGGAGAGGAGATAAGGATGGACTTTTCACTGAATGAAGAACAGAAAATGCTTAGGGCGATGGTGCGGGACTTTGCTGAGAAAGAGCTTGAGCCAATTGCCGCCCAAATAGATGAGGAAGCTAGTTTTCCCGCCGAGCACATTAAAAAGATGCTTGAACTCGGACTGGCGGGCGTGAATTTTCCTGAGGAGTATGGGGGTAGTGGTGGGGGCAAAAGTGGAGAAGTTATTGTTAGTGAGGAGCTATGTCGTGTCTGTGCTTCTATTGGCACAATCCTCCTTGCCAGTGCCGGTCTTGCTGGTGACCCCTTATATCGATTTGGCACCGAGGAGCAAAGGCAACGCTTTGTGGTCCCAGTAGCTAGGGGAGAGAAATTAGCTTGCTTTGCCCTGACCGAACCGGGCGCCGGTAGTGACGTTGCTGCCCTGGAGACTACCGCCACACGGCAAAGTGGCGGATATACACTTGATGGCACTAAAGTCTTTATCACTAACGGGGCTGAAGCAGAGATTGCGCTGGTCTTTGCTACTGTTGATAAGTCGTTACGGCATCGGGGCATTGCTGGCTTTATCGTTGAGAAAGGGACACCCGGTTTCTCTGTAGGCAAGTTAGAGCATAAGCTGGGCATAAGGGCTTCATCGACAGCCGAGCTAGTATTTGAAAATTGTTTTGTGCCTGAGGCAAATCGGTTGGGCGATGAGGGAGAAGGCTTTAAAATAGCCCTTAACGCCATAGATGCCAGCAGGGTCTCAGTCGCTGCTCAGGGAGTGGGTATTGCTCAGGGGTCTGATGCAAGCCAATATATATCACTTCAAAGCCAGCATCCCTATACTTCCTGGCTACAATTTTTGCTCCCCGGTCATGACCATCCAAGCCCGGTTTGGCTATTAGTACTCTCAATTTCCTCTCCAAACTCATCCTCTCTTCAAACCAGAAGTTAGCATTCGCACCCGATGTCTATTAGTAGAAGCCAGGGTCTCGATACTCACCGAAAACTTCGCGATACACATCACAAATTTCCTGTTCAGTAACATATTCTTTAACGGCTTCAATCACATAGGGCATTACATTTTTGTCACTTTTACAAGCAACACGAAGATTGTCCAGCGTTTGGGTTACCTTTCGATTATCTCTTGCTCTCTTAATTTCTTTTAGTCTATGAATCTGTTCAGCTTCTACTTTTTCATTGACCTTTAACAATTCAATGGGGGTTTCTTCATCAGTAACATATTTATTTGCCCCTACCATAACCTTTTCTCCCCTGTCTATCTGCTGTTGAAAATTATAAGCGGCATTGGCAATCTCAGTCTGGGGGAACCCTTTGTCAATAGCTGCCAGCATACCCCCCATTTTATCTATCTTTTCGATATACTCCCAAGCCTTCTCCTCTATTTCATTGGTTAACGCTTCTACAAAATAAGAGCCAGCTAGAGGGTCTATCGTATTAATAACCCCTGTCTCCTCAGCCAGAATCTGTTGAGTGCGAAGGGCAATATTGACCGCAAAGTCAGAAGGTAAAGCCAGAACCTCATCAAGGGAATTGGTGTGTAAAGACTGCGTTCCCCCTAAAACCGCAGCCAGAGCCTCAGTAGCAGTCCTGATAATATTATTGAAAGGCTGGTGAGCGGTGAGGGAACAACCTGCCGTCTGAGTGTGGAACCTCATCCACCAAGTGCGAGGATTTTTGGCTTTGAACCTGTCCCTCATTATCTTAGCCCACATCCTTCTGGCGGCTCTAAATTTAGCTATTTCCTCAAAGAAGTCTATGTGAGAATTAAAAAAGAAGGAAAGTCTGGGAGCAAAGACATCAACATCTAGCTTCTTTCTGTCAATGACATCCTGCACATAGGCAATCCCATCAGCTAAGGTAAAGGCCAGCTCTTGAACTGCGGTAGAGCCTGCCTCCCGTATATGGTAGCCACTGATGCTTATCGTATTCCACCCAGGAACATGCTTGGTTCCAAACTCGATAGTATCACTAATAAGTCTAACGGAGGGTTCAGGGGGACACATAAAGGTCTTTTGAGCAATAAATTCTTTGAGCATATCATTTTGAATTGTGCCACCCACTTTGTCCCAACTTACTCCCTGTTTTTCGGCGGCTACTAGATACATGGCCCAAAGTATGCTGGCTGGTGGGTTAATTGTCATAGAAGTTGTTACTTCATCCAAAGGGATATTCTTAGTCAAGACCTCAAAATCTGCCAGGGTATCAATGGCTACCCCGCACTTTCCACACTCAGCAATAGCCTTTGGAGAATCGCTATCATACCCCATTAATGTGGGGAAGTCGAAGGCAGTGCTCAGTCCTGTTTCACCCTCTTTTAATAACTGATGCCACCTTTTATTAGTATCGCTGGCGCTTCCGAAGCCGGAGAACATGCGGAATGTCCATATTCTTCCCCGATATCCGGTAGTTTGACAGCCTCTAGTGAACGGATAAGCGCCAGGATAACCGATATTAGCAGCAAAGTCCAAATCCTTGATATTCTCTGGAGTATATATTGGTTCTATATCTAAGTTGGAAATAGTAGAGAACCGCTTCCCGTCCTGAAGGTCATTGGTGACTTTTTTTACCTCCTCTAACCACTTCTTTATTCCCTGATGCGCCTGATTTAATGTTTTATCACTAAACATAATATCCCCCCCTACTACTTTTCAACGAGACCATAAACGATTATTTATTAGCTCCCACCATATTGCTCACGTAGCACTCGCTTAAGAACCTTACCCATAGGGTTGCGAGGAAGCTCATCGGCAAAAACCACCGACCTGGGCCTCTTATAGCTAGCCAAATTGGCACGGCAATACTCCATTAACTCCTCAGGGGTAGCTGTCTCTCCCTCTTTGAGAACTATCACGCCCATAGGCACCTCGCCCCACTCCGCGTCAGGGACACCGATTACTGCCGCCTCCTCAACTTTAGGGTGCGAATGCAGCACCGCCTCCACTTCCTCAGGAGAGATATTCTCCCCTCCCCGTATAATCATGTCTGTTGCTCTTCCGACCAGGAAGAAGTAGCCGTCTTCATCCACATAGCCCATATCACCGGTGTGAACCCAGCCATCTTTATCAATGGTCTTTTCTGTTTTTTCCTGGTCTTTCCAGTACCCGCTCATTACCCTGGGTCCCCTGGTCACAATCTCACCCACCTGCCCTGGCGGGAGCTCATTGCCCTCCCCGTCAACTATCTTCATTTCTACATCGGACATAGCCCTACCAATGGAGGAGAGCCTCTTCAGTTTCTTCTCCTTTTCCTCCTCGGTTCCGGTAATGCTATGGTCTTCCGGACTCAGGGTGGTAATGGTTGATGCTGTCTCTGTCTGGCCAAAGGCGTTTATAAAGCTAACCCCGGAGAAGACATCCACCGCCCTCTTAATGACCTCGAGGGGCATCGGGGCAGCACCATAGGTGATAACTCGCAAACTGCTCAGGTCATGCTTACTGAAGTCAGGATGGTCCATCAATTGTTTCAGCATGGTGGGAACCATCATCGCCCGGTCAACCCTCTCTGCCTCTACCAGCCCCATCCACTCCTTGGGTTCAAACTGCCGCTCCATTACCAGGGTTCGGCCTCCGTAAATGGCAGCCATCATCGCCTGAATCCCGGCCACATGGTACAGAGGAACGGTGAGGATGTTCTTCTCCTCCAACTCCGGGTCCGCCGGGCTTACATTCTCTAATACATAAATGGCAAAGCTATTGTGAGATAGCATAACTCCCTTGGGGAAGCCGGTGGTGCCGGCGGTGTACATCAATATGGTGGTATCGTCATCATCAATCTCGGTGAATATTTCATCAGTGGCTGAGGACGCCATCATATCTTCATAATACAGCATACCTTCGTGTTGGCTCTCGATAGAGATGAGGTTTTTTACTGAGGCCAGCTCAGGTTTTATAGAGTTCACCAGGTCAATATAGCGCTCACCCACCAACAGGGTATTGGCTTCAGAGCTATTGAGCATATAGGTGAGCTCATTCCCCCTGGCTCTGAAGTTCAAGGGTACATAGATAGCCCCAATTTTGGCCGCGGCAAAATAGGCCTCTACGCATTGATTACAGTTAACCTGCAGTGTAGCTACCCTGTCGCCCTTTTGTGCACCCAGGTTTGATAATGCGTTGCCCAGCCTATTCACCCGGTCGTTTAGCTGGCTGAAGGTATATCTCTTCCCCTCAAAGACAACGGCAACCTTGTCCGGGCAGATTGACATGGCTATCATAAGAAACTCTGTAGTATTCATCTTGCCTCCCCTTTACTTTAGTCTAGCTTCTTCCACCACTATGTGGTCATTTTTTCTCTTACTCGCTCTACTATCCTGGGCATTGTCTCTCCAGCTTTAGCCCTGAGCAGGACAGCGGCTTGCTTGTCCATTGGAGTGGAACTGAGGTTGATAATAACCAGCTTAGCTCCTGACTCAACGGCATAGATAGGCATATAGGCGGCAGGATAAACGATTAAGGTTGAGCCAATGACGATAATTAGAGCACAATGAGATGAGTGGTAGGTTGCCTCCCTTAGCACCTTCTCTGGTAATGCCTCACCGAAGAAAACAGCGTCCGGTTTTAGGATGCCGTGGCAGGCTTCACAATCGGGAATTTCCTCGTCCTCGTCCAGCCTGGTTTTAATTTGCTCAATGGGATAGCGCCTACCACAGCTCAAGCACACCACCCACTGCATATTGCCGTGGAGCTCAAACACCTTGTCATCAGGCACCCCCGCTCTTTGGTGGAGATTGTCCACATTTTGGGTAATGACGCAATCCAGCTTGCCCAATCTATCCAGCTCAGCAATAGCATAGTGGGCAGGATTTGGTTTAGGCTCAGTGGCTAATTCTCCTCCCCGAAGCATCTGCCACTGTTTTTTCCTGGTTTCAGGGTCTCTAACAAACTTCTGATAGGTAAAGTCTTCCGGGTCAAACCTTTCCCAGATTCCACCCGGGCTGCGAAAATCAGGAATCCCGGATTCGGTGCTAACCCCGGCACCGGTGAAGATTACTACCCTTTTAGCGTTAATAATCAGGTCGGCTACCCTGTCGGCAAGGACATCCAGGTTCTCTTCCCCCATCGGATTAGCTCCCCTTTTATTTACCTTAAATGGCGAACCCCAAAACTCAAGTTCGCAAGGTTAATAAACAATCTCCAAGATTAGCCTCAAGTTCCAACCCTTGTTCCAGGCTCAGGTCAAGCCCCTGAGTAATAGCCTGCTTAGCATAACTTATTGCCATCGGGTTATAAGCCTTAATTTTATTGGCTAGCCTCTCAGCCGCCGGCAACAGGTCACCCCGGGATACTACCTGGTTAACCAGTTTTAGCCGATGGGCTTCCTCAGCTTTAATCCACCGGCCAGTTAGCAGTATTTCTAGGGCTCGGGCTCTGCCTATCACTCGGGGCAGGGTCTGGCTGCCGCCAGCCGCCGGAATTATACCCAGTCCCATCTCCGGGACACCAAACTGGGCATCTTCTGAAGCCACTCTGATATCGCAGCACAGGGCTATCTCTATCCCTGAGCCTAGAACATAGCCATGAAGAGCAGCAATTAACGGTTTATTGATGCTCAGGAAAAGCCCCCAGACATCACGCTCCCAGCGCACCTGTCGGGCAATTATCGGAGACGGCGCAGTAAGAAATTCGGTTAGGTCAGCGCCAGCACAGAAGGCTCTCTCCCCAGCACCGCTAAATATGGCTACCTTAACCCCGGGGTCATCTTTAATAGCCGCCAATACCTGGTAAAGCTCGTCCCTCATCTGAATATTATAGGCGTTTAAGGCTTGAGGCCGGTTGAGGGTAACATAGCCTATTTCATCCTGCTTTTCGTAGATAATTACCTCGAAATCACTCATTTTAACTTATTGTATATTATATTATTTATAGAACCCCATCCCCTGTATCCCCTTCCCCTTAATAAGGGGAAGGGGAATTTTATGTGAGAGGGACTTCGTCCCTCTCTAACGCCCTATCGCCGAGGGGCTTCGCCCCTCTTAGACTCCCCTTTTGTATCTCTCTCTAAGGAAAGGAGGAAACACAGGCACTGAGCGGGCGAGACTTCCTCAGACTTCCTCTGATACCTATTGTCCCTTAAACTTGGGAGGTCTTTTCTTTAGGAAGGCTTTAATGCCTTCCGTCCTATCAGCCGTGGTATGCAATAGGAAATAGAGGTCAGCCTCCAGACGAAGCCCTTGCTCAAGGGTTAAATCCAGCCCTTTATTTACTGCCTCCTTAATGTATCTCAGGGCAATAGGCGCCTTACTGGCTATGGTTTGGGCTAAAGCCTCAACCTCAGCAGCCAAATTTTCCAGAGGAACCACTTGACTAACCAGCCCTATTGCCAGTGCCTCCTCGGCGCTTATAGTTTCTGCGGTAAGGATTAATTCCAGGGCTTTGCCCCTGCCTATGAGGCGAGGTAGCCGTTGTGTCCCACCATCCACCGGGATAAGCCCTGAAGCCACCTGCGGAAAGCCAAACCGCGCCCTGTCCGAAGCAAGCCTGACATCACAGCTTAACGCTAACTCCAGCCCCTGCCCCAGTGCATCTCCATTAATGGCGGCGATAACCGGCCGGTCTATACTGGCTATAGTTGTGGCAACATTGTATTTCGTGCCCACATCCTTCAGCTTTGCCAAGGATTCCTCAATGGTGTTACCGGCTTGAATCAACCGCTCCAGCTCGCTACCACCACAGAATGCCTTATCTCCAGCTCCAGTAATTACAACTACATAAATATTTTCATCCTGGTTTATTCCACAGCCGATATCTTCCAGCTCCTGAGCAAGCTGCCGGTTGATGACGTTATCCACCTCAGGCCGATTGAGGGTTATGTGAGCAATGTGATTCTTTTTGGTATAGATAATAGTGGCATAGTGCATAAATTCGGCCTTTTCTCTCACAGATTACCGGGTAAATTTCCAGAGAAACCAAAACCTATCTTAACTAACCTCACTACTGACGTCAAGGCTCGTATAGAATAGTGGAAAGGACAAAGGAGAGAACCAACATTAATCTTCAGCGAGTTCAAAAAATACCTGGCTGGTCATCCGAGCTGCACAGGGCGTGCTTCTACCTTGCCGGAGCTGATAGTCAGCAGAGCTACAGTGCCTAACTTCGGCACGTAATTGGGCCAGGTTGCGCTACCCGGGTTCACTAAAAGAATACCTTGATAATGCTCTATGGTGGCGAAGTGGGTGTGGCCAAAAACAACGACATCAGGGGGGTCTTCGGGACCGGGACTGGAGGAATATAATTCTTCCTTCGGCTTAATAAGTGTGTAACGCGGTTTGACGTGCACCAGCCAGAGAGTAACGCCGTCGAGGAGCAGGGTGTGCCCCTTCATCATCCGATTATCACCGCCTAGGTCCGCTTCCATATCGTCGTCACCCCAGGCAGCCATTACCGGGGCTATAGACTCCAGCTCGTCCAGCACCGAAGGAATCCAGATATCCCCGGCATGCAGAATCAGGTCAACGCCGCTGAAAGCATCCTGTATCTGAGGAGGGATTTTTTCATCGGGAAAGGCTATATGAGTATCTGAAAGAAGTCCAATAAGCAATGCTCTGTCATCACTATAGAGAGTATCAGCTTCCCTGTCAACCATTTGAGCTCCTTCATATGATTGGTGACACATTGTTTCCTTACCCTGTCATTGTGAGGCACAAAGTGCCGAAGCAATCTCGGTGGTGGGGTGTTTCTAGAGATTCTTCGTCGCTTCGCTCCTCAGAATGACATGAGATAACAAGCTGACGCTTCTCACAATGACGTTGTTTAAAAAGGGGGATACCCTTACACTTTGAGATGTCACCTATCTATCTGGACTAGCTCACTATTTGTGCCGAACTGGCAGATACTTTGGAGGCAACACTGCTGGCAAAGGGGACGGTTGCGGCAGACATTCTTACCCAGGTAGACCAGCAGGGCATGATATTCATTGAACAGCCTGACATCGGCGGGCAGATTATCCATAAAAAGGGACTGATAGGCGGTATAGCTATTACTATCCGGTGCCAGCCCGATACGGCTGATGATGCGGCGAGTATAAGCGTCAATAACAAAAATTGGCTTATTAGCCGCATACAGTATTATGGAATCAGCTGTCTCCTGTCCAATACCATAGACAGAAAGAAGCTGCTGGCGAAGCTGGTCGGTATTAATGGCAAACAGCTTACCCAGGTTGTCATGGCAGTATTCTCCTAGCCAGTGAGCCAGGGACTTGAGCTTGCGTGCCTTGGCGTTATAGTAACCACAGGGGCGGATAAGAGTAGCGATTTCAGAGAGGCTGAACCGGCGTAGCGCTTGGGGTGATAGTGCCCTGGCCGCTTTCAGATTGGCTATAGCCTTCTCCACATTCAGCCAGGCAGCGGATTGGGTAAGTATGGCGCCTACCATTACCTCAAATGGCTCCTCGGCTGGCCACCAGTGTTGAGGTCCATAGCCGTCTATAAGCTGGTGATAGATATTTTGTAACATGACCCGTCGATTGGTTCTTCACCGGAGCACTTTGGCAGCACTTGACTTATCGCTTGGTTATCCACTGGGGCACTTTGGCATCAGCTACCGAATCATATCCAGGGATATAGGGTTTTATATCTATTACTGGTGAGCCATCAATGGCATCGAGCCCTTTGACTTTTAGTATGTTACCCTGGCGCTGGAGCAATCTAACGGTAGCTTTTCCTATCGGATTCGGCCTATTCGGTGTCCGGGTGGCGAAAAGCCCTTTTAAAGGAACCTCTTTTCTGCCCATCGGATGCACCTTGAGTGGCACCTCACCAGAAGCAACTTGGTGCATCCAGTAAAGAACTATGATATGGGAAAACTCCTCCAGCCCATCTAGAGCCTCGGCCAAACTACTATCAATCACTACCTCAGAAACGGTCTCCTCAAAGTCGCGCCTGGCTGGTTGCTTAATCTCATTTCTGACGATACCAATAGCTTTCACTCTCATGGAAGGCAACTCCCCCGACAGCCAAAAGAAAGTCCATATAACTAGCCCCTGGCGCGCCAAACACCCCATCGCTTAACAAAGAGCTTCATCTCCCCACTGCAGTTACGAAAGTCCTGGCAAGGGAAGACACCACGTGGTTCACCACCACGCGCTCTGACCGCTGCTTCCCACGCATCCCTACCTTCAAGTGCCTCCACCACACTTTCCCTATCGCTAAGCTCCATCCCGCACCTGTCACAAACCAGCTTTTCCGCCATGCCTATCTCCTCAAATTCTAGGCAGGTTGCCAATCACAACATAGAGCTTGCGGCTACCACGCTTCAAGGGTAGTTTGGATTTATCCTGGGCCTGGGGGGTTTTACCGCTTGGTGTATTGAGGCGCCTTGCGAGCCCGCTTAAGACCAACCTTCTTTCTCTCTTTGACCCGAGAATCTCTGGTAAGCAACCCGTTTTGGCGTAGCACCGGCTTAAGGTTTTCATCTACCTCAACCAGAGCTCGGGCAATGCCATGAGAGATGGCACCACTCTGTCCTGATATGCCACCACCGGCTACTTTGACCACTACGTTATACTTACCAAGGTTCTCAGTAAGCATAAGAGGCCTCACTATTGCTTGACGGTGCGCCAGGCGAGGGAATAGCTCCTCATAGGGGGTACCATTTACAATAATAGCATCACCGCCCGGCAACAGCCTTACCTGGGCTACCGCCGTCTTGCGCCTGCCTGTCTTATGGAAGTAAGCTTGCTTTTCCAAAGAAATCTCCTTTTCCCCGCTTTTAAATCCTTTTCAAACTAGAAGCTGCCCTGAAACCCCTTCAAACTACTCCTCCTCCACCTTGACCGGGGTAGCTTTTATCTGACCCTGATAAGGGTGAGCATCGCCAACATGGACCCTTAGCCTTTTCATCATCTTAGCCCTCAGCCGAGTGTGAGATAACATACCTTTGACAGCATGCTCAATCACCCGGGTTGGATGGGTCTGCATCATTCTCTCTAAACTGATACTTTTAAGTCCTCCAGGATACCCGGAATGCCGGTAATAGAGCTTCTGTTTAGTCTTATTACCAGTAACACGAATCTTCTCAGCGTTGATAACAACAACAAAATCGCCCGTGTCCATATGACGGCTGAATATTGGCTTGTGCTTACCCATAAGCAAGACGGCTATTTGGGTGGCTAAGGGTCCATGTTGGCGATGCTCACCCTTATCAGGGTCAGATAAAAGCTAC
>JABUBK010000307.1_pt1 | contig 11545 bp, 17 predicted proteins | sample 7332671 | NCBI WGS metagenome assembly JABUBK01 (sample SAMN07256342, study PRJNA390944) | subsurface metagenome | isolation source: Methane hydrate marine sediment | place: Pacific Ocean: Eastern North Pacific, ODP site 1244 | collected 2002
CATGGCGCCAGGTTGTTCCCGGAAACTTTTGCCGACCTTGGCAAGACCGCAACGGACGCTTGCACCAGGCCAGGCGAAACCTTATCGCCGGCGGCCGCGCTCGAGCTAATCGCCGAGGCCGTCGGCCTGCAGCTAGGAGACCGTCTGCTTGCTGCAGATCTTAAAGACCTGGCAGCCCTTATCGGAATCCGGTTTGACGCGGCCTTTAAACTTATAGGCGTTACCCAGGAACAAGAACGGCTTATCAAGATCGCCGTTTGTTCCTTTGCGGAGGGAGTAGATCTATACCCTTAAAGTAAACCCATAACCACAAGATAGGAGGCGAAATATCATGCCTATTAAACAACCCTTTATGGTCAAAGAGAACATGGCAGCCGCCACCGCTTCCCTCGAGCTAACCGCCAAGGTCGGCGAAAGCCTGCTCGTCAAACAGCTCAGGGTGGGTGCTCTACATTCCCTAGGTTTTTGCGAGTGCCTTATTGATCGCCTCAGTGTAGGTTTTTTCTACACCGGAGACATCAACTCCAACCACCTCGAACAATGCTCAGAGGTCGGCCCCTGGCCTAACGTTTTTGAACGGCTGATTCAGTTAGGCGTCTTTAATGGCTACCCGATCGCAGAGGGCGAGACGTTTGAGATAAAGCCGGCCGTCGTAGGCGCCACCGTTGTGGGTGCCATCATTTATGAGGTCCACGACGCAGAGGACATTAAAGCCGAGATGGATTGCGGGAGCAAGGCAGCAAGCTATATGTTCCTGAATTATGGCACCAACACAGCAGCCATCGCCGTCGATACATACGGCCCCCTGGACAAGACGAGAAATCCCAGCGAATATCCGTCATTCCCTTATGGCGAGGTCGTACCTGCAGGACACGAAATCGACGTTATGGGGATCCTTCTCAAAGACTGGGCAGGCTACGTCGACAATACCGCAGCAAATATGCGCTATCTCAGGCTGACCAAAGACCGGAAAGTCCTCTTTAACGACGACCGGCGAGGCATTTACAGTACCCAGGGAATGTCATACTTTACCTGGGGACCCATCCGGCAGACCCAAACCGATATAAAGCTATTTCCGGAGCCCCTTACCTTTAAGGCAGGCGACGAGCTTAACGTTGAGCTCTCAGGCGCATCAACCGAGATCACCGCCGAAGACGTTGAGATAGCTTTTATCTTGAAGGTCAGGCGAGTATAACACCCCGCAACTAATAATTTAATCGGAGGCACGTTCACGATGGATTATTTTATGTACTTTACCAAGCTAGGCGTCGCTAATACGACCACCTATGCCGACGGAGTTACCAGCAGCCAGGAGGCCCCGAAGCGCCTCATAAGCATTATGATTAACATAAGTGTTCACATCGGCAATAAGGTCGAAGGTTGGCTCGAGAGGGAAAAGGTTTTTGAGCTTCCGGATTACCTCATTGATACCCAGGAGGAAGGAAGTACCGACAAGGCCCCCAAGAGCATGAACAAGATCAATGAGATCCCGGTCGGCGTTGATATGCCAGTTGGAACCACGTTTAAGGCAGCCATAACGTGCGGAGCCACCCCAGCAACCATTTACGGCGCTTACCGTTACGAGATCATTGCCCCGTAATTAACACACCTCAGGAGATCTTAGAATGGAAGATCAACTCTATTCTTTTGACCCCGGTACCGTCACCACTAAGGCCCCGCTCCCGACCGACTTCCGGCATCTCTTAGGATGGACCGACAAGCTCGAGCGCTTTCTTACCATCCACACCCACGACGAGATGATAAATATTGACCAGCAGCTTGACCAGACGCTCAACCTGCAGGTCTCCAATATCATCTCCCGCGTAATCGCCCAAATTATAGGCCTTTCTGATCTTGGATGGAGAACGATCAAGGCCACCCAGGAAGGAGCGCTCAAGGTTGCGATCGACGGCGTTCTCTCAGATACCAAGAACCTTCTGTACGGAAAGATCGACATAGCGACCGCAGCAACCCACGCCATCATCGCAGCCACCGCCGGCCAAAAGATACACGTTATCAATCTTATCTTTACCGTCGGAGGAGACTGCAATATAACGCTCAAGACAGGCGCCACCGCCATGACAGGCGCTATGGATTTCGGAGGAACCGGGGAGGCCCGTGGTATCGTGATCCCTTTAGGTGTAGGCCCTCTGGTTTGTGCATCCGGCGAAGCGTTCAACATCACTCTCTCTGCAGCGGAACAGGTGAGCGGATTCGTAACCTACTACAAGCAGCTCGCATAACCCGGGGACACAATGGCTTACGGAGATATAGGCGCCGTTATCGACACCTACGAGTTTGACACAACTGGCGCCACTAACTCCCATATCATCCACATCGACGGCGACGTGTACGCAATCGCCTATTGTGACGCTGGCAGCCAATGCCGCCTTAAAACGGTAGAGATCGCCGCCAACGGCCAGATCACCGATCCTTACATCGACGACCTGGTGGTACACGCAACACGCGGCACGGCCCCTGCCATCCAATGGGTATCCGGAAACATCTATGCCATCGCATCACGCGACGGCTCGTTTAGGCCCATGCTGTCAACCGTCGAAATCACGCCCGCCGGCCAGATCGGAGCCGCCGTAATAGACTCCTGGGCCTGGGCCACCGTCTCCGAGACCTGGCACGCCTGGTCCAAGAGAACCGCTACAATCCTGGCCCTTGCCTTCCAGGGTGACGGCCACGACGGATGGATTTACACCATCCAGATCGACGTAGACGGCAATATCACCAAGTCAGTTGACTACTCGTTGGAGTTCGACCCCTCCGGCGCACAGCCCGGAAAAATGGCCGAGGTAGGTCCCGGCATTTACGCGATCGCTCACCTTGGCCCAGGGGACGACGGAATAATAAGGACCTTCAGCCAAAGCATCACGGGGCAGCTTTCCGCCGCCGTAATAGACTCATTGATATTCGAATCCGTCTACGGTTGGCTAATATGGCTTATCCAGGTTCACCCAGGCATTTACGCCATTCCCTACCAAGGCCCCGGCAATCACGGGAAAATATGCACCGTTGCCGTCGCCGACGATGGAGACATAGGCGCCGCCATCATTGACTCAATGGAGTTCGACTCTACCTTTTGCGGGAAGCCCAACTCAATTAGTTGCGGGGGAGATACTGTAGCCGTCGTCTACCAAGGCCCCGGCAACGACGGTTGGCTAGCCACCCTTGAGATAGACGACAGCGGAGCCATCACCGACCCCCCTCTTGCCACCTTTGAGTTTGACCCGGGTAACGGTCTCGAGCCTTCAATTATCCGGATAACCGGCGACGTCTATGCCATTGCCTACACAGGCGTTGACAGCGACGGATTTTTAAAGACCGTTACGATTGAGAGCCCACCGGAAGTAGGACCAGATCACAGCCTAATGATGGGCATAGGACCTTGAGGACCTGGATCCCGATAATCATTCAAACCCTTTTGCTCTTGGCAATCTTTGCCGGTTGGTGTATGCGTATTGAAAGATCAATCGCCGTAGTTCAAACCGACGTGGTATGGATTAAAAAGGAGCTCAACAGGTGCCCACCGAATTAGGCCCACCTTACCCGAAAGATTGGCGCGGGGATCCCCGGCACATGCTAAAGCGGGACGTCCCCGTTTGGTATCGGTTTTTAGAGAAATATGGAGCTCCATTCCTTACCATCTACTACGACGTACTTTTAGGAGGGCCCTTTCTCTCAGAGGAGGAGAAAAAGGACCCCTTGAAAAGAGACTGGCAGGTCCTCACCTCAAAAAGAGCGGACGTCATTGTGGAGCTCGCCGCCGAAATATGGGTGATCGAGGTCGTTCACGTTGCAGGAATGAGGAGTCTTGGACAGACCCAGGCATATTTTGCCTTGTGGTCCCGGGATCCAAAAATTGATAAGCCGCCGCGCATGGTTTTAGTGGCAGAGACCATCGACGAAGATCTACTTGACGCTGCAGGCGTGTTAGGTGTCTCCGTGTTCATAGTTTAGTCCAGCCCAACCCACCCACCCTAAAGAGAACGTCGATTGTGGGGCAAATTTGAGCTTTGCCCTTTTACCTCGAGGTAAAAAATGGAATGGGAACCGCCCGTTGATCTTTTACGCTGGGAAGATGAGGAAATGGAGCAGAAGCGGGCAGAATACACCGAAAAGCATGGCTATTATGTTTCCTTCCCTAAGATCCGGGACATCATACACGTAAAGCGCCACGGCGAGCCAGACGAGAGGGAGTATAAACTATGGAGAAAGGGAGATCGCAGGGCATTAGGTAATCGACGCTTTGACGAGATCGACCAGATCATCATTGACAAGCGCCGGAGATATAATCAGATCAGAACCTCACCCGTTCCCACCGCAGTTAAAAACTACGTCTCAACCCTCACCTTTCTTGACGACATAAACGACACCCTAGGCACAGCCGCCCTGGTTGCTCGTTTTGCCGCCAAGCTCGCACCCCGGGCGCTCGCTCGCTTCTTTTTGGGACCGGCAGGATGGTTGCTCCTGGCAGCCGAGATCGTCGGTCTGATTATGCACATGATGCGAAAGGTCTATATGACCCCCGCTTACTGCATCATGGCTAAAAGGATGTTCGGGAAATACGGGAAGATGAACCCCTTTTCAAAAAAGGCCAAGGCCAGGAGGTCCAGAAAACTCCGGAGGCTCACACCCTCGAAAGGCGAGATTATCGAGGCCCTGCAGGTGACAGACAGTATGTTCGGAATCGGCCTTTGTCTTGGCCCGCTCTTTGGATTTTGCTTTGACGTGATTTCCGGAACCGTGAGATCTATCCGAGGGGAAAAGGTGACCTTTTTTGGCACCCCGCCCGCTATGCGGGAATACGAAAAGAAGTCATTTGCCGCCATCCGGAACGCTCAGATAGCCGCACACCTGAACCCGATCTTGACCGAGCAAGAACGCGTCGGTATGTACTGGGCCCTCTTTAGTGCCGCCCAGGTCGTTAAGGCATACCATGACGAGTTCGACTTACTCGACGCCATACCTTCCCTCGAGGGATTAGAGATCGAGGCCCCGACACCTAAACACCCTACGACGCTACACGTTTTATACGAGGCAGGTTGGAACGGCAGGGACGGTATAGGTTGGCCCGGAGCAGACCAAAGATGGATGGATCCACTAAAGTTATGGGATTTAAACGCTCAAGCGGGAGCAGCGCGACTCCTCGATTTTGCTAAGAGCAACCGGAACAACTATCCAATGGCCTTTGGCGTGCAGGCAGCCTCAGACTATGCAAAACTCATGTTCCTTATGGCATCGGACCCAGGGACCGTCGAGGAGGAATGGGATGAGCACCACCAGGGATGGGCAGATTTTATGGAGAACGGCTGCCAGCTCTACAACTGCCCGCCCCGGTTTAGGTGGGGTTCATTCCGCTACCAGATCTGTCACTATTTATTCGGGATCCACATTCTCCGCGTCTACTGCAGCGCCCGGAGGCCCCGTGCATTTCCTTACTGGACAAAAGATGATGGAATGATCCTCTATTGCCGGAATTGCGCCCCTTATATAAGTACCGGATTTTGCGCCGGCGACGCCAAAAACCACGTATTCGCTCTGGCTACGGAGATCTACGTACACGACAGACACGCACACCTCCCAGACACTTGATCCGAAATGATTAAGGGGTAGAGGTGCTATCCCACCCAACCATGGAGGCGACCTAACCTCACACCCCCACCCCCTAAAACCGTCAGAAAAACAAGAAAAAAGCCCTAAAACCCTATAATTTAGGATTTACATTAGTATTGTTAAATACTGATGGAAATACTAAAAAGGTACGGGGCTCCCCGCCCCGCCCCCTTCCAAACCGAGATATGGTAAAGATATATCTCGGCTCGGAGCCTGGGGGGCGTGGCCTCCACTCGCAGCCCCGTCGCATACTCCGGGCCAAACCCGCTCCCTGGGGAGCCCCGTACCTTTTTAGTATTTCCTAAAACCGTATCAGTATTTAACAATCCAAACCCAATCCAAATCCTAAATTATAGGGTTCAAACCAGGGCTTTTTAAAGACCTAGTTCCGAGCTCCGGAGCATCCTACAAACTCAAAGTATCTGTCAGCTAATCTGCAGAGCGGACAAAGACAAGTATACCCATGCCGCCCATATGTTAGGTAACTGATACCCACGAATACCAGCCTTTCCACATACCTAACCAGCCGGTCGTTCCGATACCTCCTCAATTTCTTCCGGAAACTTCTTCTTGACCGTGATGTGGAGCTCGTCATTGATCTGTTCCTCCTTGACCTTCTCCCACCCGAAATTTTTAACCAGGTTCATGATCCTTTCGACCTCGACCTCTTTGGGATATTGTGGCATTACTTAACCTCCTCCTGTTTCTGGTTCTTTCCCATGTAACATATCGTATAGTTGATTTAAGCAGTCCTGGCAGACCGTTATTGTCTTGACCTCTGTTACGTCAACAGGACCATCACACAGACCGCACGCGATATAACTCTTTTTATCGAAAGGCAGAGCTTGCCCTCCCCCGCCCCCGGCGCTAGCTTCCCCTCGAGGAATAACGCTCTTTCTCCAATCCTGGACCCACATCCGAGCTATGTCCTTTGTGATCCCATGCTCAACAGCCATCTCAAGCAAGTAATCTCTATGCGCCGGATCTCCGCAGGCCATTAGCTCCTCAGCAACCGTTAAACTCACTTGCTTCCTATGAACCGCACCCTTGAAATTGTTAGGGAATTTTAACAGATCCAGCCGCCTCTTGATAGTCCCCTCTTTCTTCCCGACCTTCCTCGATACCTGGACCAGGTTCATTCCTAGTTTATCAATCATGCCCTGGTACTGCAGGGCTTCCTCAACCGGCGTCAGATCAACCCTTTGAATGTTCTCAATCGCTCTGTCAATAGCGATCTCCTCGTCGGTAGCATCAACCACCGTCGCCAGAATAGTTTTCCTCTCGAGTACCTGGTATGCCAAGAATCGCCGATCGCCGAATATGACCTTAAACCTTTGATCCCTCCGGGCGACCTTTATCGGTTGCTGCAAACCTCTCTCCCGTATGGAATCGGCCAGGCTTTCTATTTCTACCGACTGAATCTCCAACCTTGCCAGGTCCTCCGGACGGTCGATCAGCTCCATTTTTACGTTTTGAATTACCGCTTTCAAATCTAACCCCCTTTGCTTTTAGCTCCAATACCATTAACTCCGCGCTGAACTTATGGATTATCAGGACGTCTCCCTTTTTCCAACCCAACTCCCCGACCAGGGGTTTAGGTAGCGTCACCCTGTACTGCCCGTTGACTTCTTGGATCCTATGCAGCCAATAATCCATAGTTAATCATTAGTACTAATTATAAACAAGGTCAAGTCTTTTTGCCCAGACCGCCCCACCACCCGCCCGTCGTAACCGTCATCACCTGGCCGGAAAAACGCCAGGTCATGACCGTTGCGACCAGAAACAAAAACGTGCCGGCAGATATTCCCTCGAGGGAAAAAACGAGGGAACAACTACCGGCACAAAACCATAAAACCGGCTCGACCGTCGAGTTTTCTGCCAGCCTACCCAACAGCCAACCCTAACCAGCAGAAAACCAGACCGTCGAGCCCTCTTTGAAGCCCGCTTTCCATGCGGGATTCAGGCAAGGACCGGCCTGAAACCCGCATAAACAACTCGGGTATCACTTGTGATACTCTATAAATCCTTTCAGGAGATTTACTGTATATTCTACCCTCTCAGCCCGGTTTTTAGGGCAGGTTGAGAGGGAATATTTAAGGAACGCTCCGCTTCTATTTTTACGAGCGGCCACCACGCAAGCTAAAGGTGTCCGCTAAAGGACTCCTCTACGGAAAAACGCAAGGAACGTGCCAATCTGGTCCGGAAAGCTCAACAGATCCAGGGTGATGATGAGCATAGTAGTACTCACCTTAATTACTCGTGGACTACTATGAGAAAGTCCTTAAGTTTTGATTGAAATATGCCGATATAGTCTGTATAGTGTTTATTATACACACCCCAACATCAACCTTTTATGGAGGTAATATTTATGGACAAAGCCGCGAGAGTTAAGACTGTTAAGGAGTACGAGTTTTTAAAGACACAACTATTAGACCAACTGGATCGCCCGCTTGTAGATTGGTACGCTTTGAATTTTGCCATCTTGGCCTTACCCGAGCATTACACAGAGGCTTTCCTTGAAAGCGTCAAGGTGGAAGTTGAAGGTTGGAACCGTTTAACCCGGGCATTAAACGAGACCTAAGAAAGGAGGTGAGATCCGATGAAAGGTCATAGGTATTTTATTAACGGCATACCGCTTGCGCTCTGGAAGGAGTACAGACACGCCTGCATCTACTTTGACACGACCGCCAAAGACCACCTAATCAGTTGTATGTCAGAGCTTGTTAGCCACTACCATGAGAGCATAGAAGAAAGCAAGGCAGGCCCCATCTACACACACAGCAAGGAGAAGAAGAAATGATACCGATTAAAACAGATTTAAAGACCTGGCCCAGGAGGAGGAACGGAGAGCCCATCTTCCGGACTGCCACCGACGCTATTTTCTACGCTCAGTTGGCTTCCAAGACAATCCACGCCGTTGACGAAATGAAAAAGTATAGGAAAAAGGCACACCAGGACTTGCAGCACGTTAGAAAAGGTAAGAACCCCAACTCTGACCGCCTTATGGAATACGCGGTCAAGGCGCAGTTTTTCCGGGAGTGCTGGGAGGAGATAGAACGTATAAACGGGGAGGATAAGCAATGAGAACTAAAGAGCAAATAATGAAATCATATCTTGATGAGGGCCTCTCTGTTCCGAGCGACGCTGCTCTCAGTATGCTAACTGTTGTCAGCTTGCTTGAGGTACTTATTGATATTAGGGATATCCTGGACCAGTGGCGCAAGGACGTAACCTAAACAGCGACGGTTAAGTGATGAAATTAACACCTAATCAAATGCTCGTTCTGTATGAATGGAACGAGAAAAGGAAGGGGAAAGCCATGATGGAAGAAATTATCACGCTTATTATTCACGAGGCCAGCGACAGGGAAGGCGACAACGCAGCCCTTAAACTTAAAGAGGTTCTTGGAGAGGTTAGTATAATTATTGGAACCATGGCCAGCGACCTGGTAGCGATCAAACAAATGGAGATTGGAGACGACACTAAGAAACAAATGGCAGCCCTGGTCCTAACCTCTCATAAAGCCTGATATCGGCCTGAAAGCCGCATAAACAACTCAGGTATCACTTTTTTAAGGAGGTGATTAATTATGAAATGTCAAACGTGTCACAAGTGGATGCCCCAGGCTAGTATGAAGATCGCCGACGATCCGGAGGCAATATGGTTTTTTATCGTTTGCCCACACTGTAAGGAAGAACACATGGGCATGATCGCTGTTGAAAACTTTATGACAAAAAGCAGGTGGGATGATCCCTCACAATGGGAGGGAGTCACCCCAGATCAGGCAATGGAGGGAACCGACACGTCCAACCATTAGCATCTGCAGCAACACCTGAAAAGCGACCATTAGGATCTGGGATATCCCTCAGATCCTTTGGTCCCTTTTTTTGCGCCCTATCACATATCTCCCTCCAGATCCTCAGCATTTCAGGAGGCAATATCTTAATCAAAACCAGCCACTTAACCGCAAACCAGGTGGGGTGAGTGATTGACGATTTGAACTGTCGGCCGGCTACGTCTACCTTACCCCTTCTATACTGCTTTGTGATCAAACGCCAATCCCTTAATTTACGATCGTCACGTTTTACCGTAGCGATCGCGCGCGGATTTGAGAACGCCTTTGCCTTTGTGGCTAACGTCGTTAATTGGCTACGCCAGTGATAAGGTTTTTGGTGAAATACGCACGCATTGACATGCGCTCTTAGTGTGTCTACACAGGACGCGGATAATCTCATGGTTTACCTCCGGGAAAAAGTTTGGTCGGATATCCCATCCCATAAAATACCTTGACAAGATCTGTCAAGTGTGTTTTTTTTACCACAGACTCATAAACCTCTATTTCTTAACCCTGGGCAGGGCAAACCCTCGCCCAGGGTTTTTGTTTGCCCTGCCCAGGTACTTACAACCCCAAACCAAGGAGGCTAGACCATGGCCGAGATCAAATCATTGACCGCAATCAAGGACAAGTGGACCAGGGTAACCCCGGGCCGGACCGAGGATTATAGAATCGGCATCAAGAACCCTAAGAGAGATTGGGAGTCCGAGGCTAAAGCAGCCAAGGACACATACAAGGCAGGCGTCGATAAAGCCCACGCGCAGAATCTCTTTGTTAAGGGGATTGAGAGGGCCGGCACCAAGAAGTGGCAAGACCACTCTCTTGAGAAAGGTCCTGGCCGGTTCAGTGAAGGCGTTTACATCGCTAGCGATGACTACGCTAAGGGCTTTGCGCCATTCCATGAGGCTATCGCCCGGGTAGATCTTGGCCCTCGTTTTCCGAAACGAGATCCCAGGAACCTTGAGCGAGTCCGGAGAGTGGTTGACGCCCTTATCGCCGAGAAGGTAGGAAGCTAAACCGCAAGATCTTGTATTCCGGGAGCTCGCAGCGGCCACAAGATATTGTATAGCGACCTGGTGGATCCGCACCGGTGGACCACAACATATTGATTAGACCCCCGGGAGGATTCGGGGAGGCCCTGATCAGTGAGAGGGAGTAGTTATGACCATGCGGAAATGCGTAGTAATACCTATACTCTTGATCTTCTTGTTTCTGCCCACCAGGTGCGCTTATTTCACGCCGGCCGAACAAGATCTGATCGTTAAGATCACGGCCCGGCGATTCGGAGTCCATGGCGCCAGGTTGTTCCCGGAAACTTTTGCCGACCTTGGCAAGACCGCAACGGACGCTTGCACCAGGCCAGGCGAAACCTTGACGCCGGCAGACGCGCTCGAAATGATCGCCGAGGCCGTCGGCCTGCAGTTAGGAGACCGCCTACTTGCTGCAGATCTCAAAGACCTGGCAGCCCTTATCGGAATCCGGTTTGACGCGGCCTTCAAACTCATAGGAGTTACCCAGGAGCAAGAACGGCTTATCAAGATCGCCGTCTGTTCCTTTGCCGAGGGAGTAGACCTATACCCTTAACCTAAACCAGTAACCACAATATAGGAGGCTAAATATCATGGCCCTTAAACATCCTTTTATGGTCAAAGAGAACTTCACAGCCGCCACCGCTAACCTCGAGCTCACCGCCAAGGTGGGGGAAAGCCTGCTTGTCAAGCAGCTCAGGTTTGGCGCCCTTTATTCCGCAGGGTTTGCCGAGTGCCTTATTGACCGCCTCAGCGTCGGTTTTTGGTATATCGGCGGCCGCGATGAGAACCACCTTGACCAACTCTCCGAGGGAACGGTCCTGCCTAACGTCTTTGAACGGCTTATTCAGTTAGCCGTTTTCAATGGGTACCCGATCGCAGAGGGAGAAACCTTCGAGGTAAAACCCGCCGTTGTAGGCACGACCGTTGTAGGTGCCATCATCTACGAGGTACACGACGCAGAGGACATAAAAGCCGAGATGGATTGCGGGAGCAAGGCAGCAAGCTATATGTTCCTGAATTATGGCACCAACACAGCAGCCATCGCCGTCGATAC
>JABUBK010000308.1_pt1 | contig 11545 bp, 15 predicted proteins | sample 7332671 | NCBI WGS metagenome assembly JABUBK01 (sample SAMN07256342, study PRJNA390944) | subsurface metagenome | isolation source: Methane hydrate marine sediment | place: Pacific Ocean: Eastern North Pacific, ODP site 1244 | collected 2002
TTTAAACTCCTCATCTTGAGCTCTGTGAGCATCACAGATGTAAATAACGGGAATCCCTTTTTTTCTGGCCTCCTCAATCCTTAGCTTTACCTTAGGAAGAATCTTACGGGCAGATGGCACCTCTAGGGGGGCGCCTCTTTCCACAAAATCCTTCAACATTTCCATGACCAAAAGAGCTTCTCTGGCCATTTAATAACCCCCAACGAAGTTAGCTCTCGGCTTCGAATCCCACGTCTATGCACCGAAGTAAGAGAGCTACTTTTCTACTATGTATCAACCAAGCGTTAGATTGGCGGACGCGGCTGCAACCAATTCGAACCGCTGGCCAAATAACCGCCCATATCAAAATATTCCCTACCCGCCAACCCTATTTATATCAGAAATTATCTAAAAAAGCAACCCAACTGCGTTTGTTGGGAATGTCCCACCAACAAATAGCCAAAAGCTTAAATATCAATAGATGAAACGTATATGGTGTGTTATATGCTGAAAGCCCGCGCGTTGAGGCTGACTTGTAATAGCCATTGCTATAATCGTACCCGAACGCTCATTAAAAATATCCTCACTTAGAATCAAAACAGGTCTCAAACCCGCCTGCTGTACGATGCGAAGCGTCCGCTCCATCGTCAAAGCTACGGCTCCCCGAGGTAGGTGCAGCACCTTGTTGTCTTCTTTATCGACTGTGACATACACCCAGCTCTGAGGAGACTACCCGAAGTTTCCTGTCAAGCGTCCAGATCGAAGCCCCAAATAGAACAGCCGAGGCAAGCAGATGTACATCAACATAGCCGAGCCCCCTCCCCATCAAATCATTACTTTCCACGAATTGCAGCACTTCCTCGTGCTCAGCTTGATCCACCATCGGCAATGAGTGCAACAACGACAATATCTCGGACCCATTCGTGAGATTCCCACATGAGAGTTCTCCAATGATAAAAGGGTGACACACAACATCACCGTCATTCAACAGCGATACCATCCGTGGATGGCTTTCTCGTAGGTAAGACACCCATACAGAAGTATCAACGAGAACCATGCAATCTATCCCCTGATCTTCTGCGACGTATTGCTCTCAGCCTCTTCTCAGTCCCCCCAAGTTTCGCCAGTCTTCTGCTACTTTCGACCAAAGAGGTCTTCTCTTTGACACCCGTCAACTTCGAAGCTTTATCAATCAGTTTGTCTTCAATGTTCAAGGTTGTTCTCATGGTCCACACCTCCCAATATATGCAATAATATATGTATCATTATGCATCATTAATGCATATTTGTCAAGTACATATTTTTCAACTTCCTTATTCATTTTTATTGCCTTCCCACCTATATAATTTCTTTTTATTTTTCAGTTTATTCAAACTACAATCAAAACAAATACCATTATGGCAGCAAATTATTCCACCACATTTTTTACATTTCCATTTTTCTTTTTCCTTCTTCAAGAATTTAGCTAAACCCTTCTTTTTTATAAATTCGAGGTTCTCAATCATACTCATACGGAAGAAAGTTCTATAACGTCTATCAAGGCGTTTTAATCTTTCACACGGGAAATCCTCACATTCATAACAGTATTCTACCTTATCGTTCAGAAGTTTTTCACACTTTTTCTTGAGGAAAGCACATTTCTTATCTCTTGGTCTGCAACCTATACAGTAAGGCATTTTGACCCCTTTGCTTCTCACATCATTTTTAAAAGCAAGGTGCCCACCACAAATAGAACAATTCATTCCACAAGGTGCTATTAATTCTTCGTTCATTTCTTCTTTTCCTTCTTTATAAAAAAGTTAAGGGCCGGACAGCAGATACTGCCCTGCTTACAATGTATGCATGCGAGTTTTCCATAAAGAATTGGGTTGATCACAAACCATGAAAAAACCGGATAAATCATAGCAATTAAGATTGGAAGATTAAAACCCCTTGAAACAAGAAGGGCTATTCCCACAATCAACGGGATTAGAACTACAAGAATCTGCGGAATAAAATCTTTAAAACCAAGCTCTCTTTCACAGAATTTTTTAGGATCTCCTTTCTTGAAAAACTTTGCGGCTACAATTCCTTTACCAAAGGCACATAATTTGCCGTAATAACAACAACAACTGCATCCTTCTTTAAAAAAGTGGCGCTCAAGTAAAACGAGATACGCTACATACAAGATTCCAGTAATTAGGCTTAACCTGAACATTATATATGCTCCTGCAACATAAACCGCAAGTATTAGAATATTGGCAAGAATAACAATCCATAAAGGATAGCTATCATAGATTTTCAGTTTGTTTTTCATAGTGTTTTCTCCTGTCATAATGTTAAATTGAATCTATATAGATATCTTCCTTTTTTCAAGGCGGGGTTCGGAATTTCATATAACGGGACTCGGGTTTGCGAAGTTGCGAAGCAATTTGCGAATTGCATTTAGCAATACCGCAAACCCGAAGTTAGGCGAAGCCCGAGGAGCGGAGCGATGAAACGTATAGGCTGTGTTATATGTTGAAAGCGCGCACTCTTTTCTTTTCAAGCGAAACACGAATGTTGAGCTTGATTTGTCTAACGCCGCAAATCAGCCGTCGCTTTCAGCGGTCGGCTGCATTTGCGTTGTTAGACACGTAATACATTTGTTGTATTATTAAATTATGGCGCTGATTCTACCGTCAAGGGGATTGGTGGCTGGTCGAGCCACACAAAATCCACAATCTTTGCATTATCTGGGACTATGAATATGTAGTCTACATCCCCTTCCACTAGGAGAGGCGATGCCTCATACTCGCCCTTTTTCGTGAAATTAAGATAGAAGCCAGGTGGGCCAGCGATTGAATATAAATATGTCTTGCCGTTATCATCCCTGACTATAGCTTCCTTGAAATAGTCAAAACCAATAGGCTTCTGATCAATACGTTTAATATGCACTCTCACCTGCAGAAGATATGCATCGGGTTTATCGGTTGAAATAATTTGAGTTACCATTCCGAAGGGGTCGCCTCTTTCTGTGAACTCGCTACCTTTGTTCTTAGCGAAAATAACATTGATTTTCCAATTCTCTCCCTTAGTCCGATCGTAAATCTCAACAGAGAGCAGAGGCTTACCAAAGAAGAGCAAAAAGAGTACTACTAACACTAATCTAGCTGGCCTATTTGTGAGAACTGAACGACTCATTAGGGTACCTCCATATACGGGATAACGAAGTGTGTCTAACGTTTAGCTAACCCGCCCGCGATTGCAACCCAACCAGGTTAATGACCTATTTCATTCGCCCGACCCAGAATTTTTAGCACGCCGCGTGTCGCGGGTCGGGTTGAGCGTCTGGTTAGACAATGTTTTTGGCTATAAACAGGCCAATCAGCACAAACGGAAAAAAAATGTCGAAATACAAAACAGGTCCAGCATTAAGGATATTAATGTTTTTTCGGCCCTTTAAATCCTCCAGATGGGTATAAGCAGCTCCCCAAAGAAAAACTGAACGCGCAATGATCGTTGCAAGCCAGAAATCTCCACGGAACCATATGGAAAGGATGCCGAGGATCCCCATGCTTAAATTCGTGAAGGCAATTTCCTTTTGAAACGGGTTCCCTGCAGGCCAGCCGATTCCTCGCGCAACTTGGTCTGATTTGAAGAAATGTCCAATGAAGGCGAAAAGACCCTGCAGTCCGACATTGCTTACAATGAAAGCAAGCAGAAATGATGTAATGATTGGTGTTTTTAGAAAAATAATCTGAAAAATGCCTAAAATGATGGCAAAAGCTAAAAAATAGACTGGATACATTCGCGAACTCCTCTAAGTTTTAATAGTTGTCTAACGTTTTGCATAACCCGCAAGAGTCCCGCAGGGACTCTTGTCGGTGTTCATGCAATGGTTATGCGAACTTTACTTAATTTCTTTGACAATCAGATGCTGTTGTATCTCCTTGCTACCGTCTTCCCACTTACCATCCCATGCTATTTGTACGGTTAGAGGGTTGGATTCCACAATATCCGAAACAGCTTTGAATGTTAGTCGAACTGGCTCGTTTGGGGGAAAAGTTGGAGTTAGGTTGTTCGGACACCAATACAACTGAAGGGCAAATTGCTTAGCATCTTCAACAATGAAACCAAAAGTCGACATTTCATCTGGGCCGATTGTGGCATAGGGTGGGGTAATGTTTGGCCATTTCCATGTCACATGGACGGGGGCACTAAAAATGATTGGTTTCCAATTCTCATCGGGTCCTTTTTTTTCGATCGCTGTGAGAAGTACCCTGACATTCTTGGCAGGAGATGACCGCCGCTCGTTACGGACATCAATGCTGTAATATCTTGCTTTTTTACCGTCTCCTCTTGTCGTAAGTGACCCTTCAGAGTCGGATAGAGATATTCTTAGCTTTGGTTGAGTCCACCACTGGCGTATCCGTTCACCCCAGATAGCAACTATTACTACTAAAAAAGTGACGAGAGCGCCAACGGCACCCACGAGTAAGCTATATTTTTCATAATCAGTCATCAATCTATCCCCCGCATAACAATTAATATACGAATTCGTTTTTTATAGTCTTTTGTACTGACTCAATTTATTATATTACACTAATCTCATATGAGCACAGTCTATGCGCAATTATTTATGTCGTTTCAATAAAAATCTACAAATTCTATAACCCATATTGGGTCGCTTGAGAACTCCAGAAAATTCATCTATTCCCCGTGTTAAAATAAGAGGGGCATAAAATTCTTTGCCGAACCTGAGGCAAAAACGAATTTTTATTGATTTATTTATATTTACCTAAAAAGTTTCTCCGGCCAGGGCTAATAACTTCTTCTCTTTTTCCTCTACCTCTTTTTCTAATCTTTCCACTACTTGCTTATTTTCTTCGCTCAAGAGGTGTTTGAACCTTCCTTGCGATTCCAGCCATTCTCTGAAGGGACGCCTTTTCTTAGGGCGATAGGTAATCCGGTAGTTATCATTCTCCACTTCATATAGAGGCCAAACTCCAGTCGAAACAGCCAGTTTGGCAATTTCAATAGATTGAGAAGAATCATGTCGCCAGCCGCGGGGACAGGGAGAGAGAATATTAAGAAAGGTGGGGCCTTCCGTATTTAAAGCCTTCTGCACTTTCTTTATTAGGTCATTATAGTAGGCAGGGTTAGCCTGGGCTACATAAGGAGAGCCATGAGCAACTATAATCCGTGTTAAATCTTTGCGCGGCCGCTCTTTTCCCTGGGGAATAGCCTTTCCCACCGGTGAAGTGGTAGTAGCTGCTCCTTCAGGAGTAGCACTGGAACGCTGAATCCCCGTGTTATGAACTACAATTCCATCAGCAATAAAATTATGCTCACCCTCTATTCTTAAATCTAAAGTCGCTTCTTGCCCAACCAATACTATGTCTCTAACTTTTTCCATCTCAAAATATTTGTTGTCTATTAAAAAATTTTGATATTTATATTGATCTGGATATTTTTCTTTATTCCATTCCTCCCTTTCACTAAAACAAACATACCCATACTCAGAATCTTTTAGTAGTTCCCTGCCCACACATTTTGTGCCTTTTTCTTTTCTTTGCTGATGTATTTTTCCGACTCTAATGCCCACGGTCTGCAGTAGTAATCTCAGACGTTTCAAAAGTTCATAGCTTGCTGAGACATATCGCGAACTATTATCTATTTTATATCCATCTGAGAGCATTAAACCTTTAACGAAACTTTCTCTTTCTTCTTTAGGTAAAGTGAATACCCAAGATGGAATTGTCTTGTTTCTTGCGCCGGCCCCAAAATCCAAGGAGTCAATAAATCGAGCAAGATTTACAGAATTTACATAAACATAGAGCTCATCAGTTCTTATTTTTCCCCCAAAGATTTCCGAGTGGAGGTTAACTAAGGTTTCTCTTGCTTCAGAATCCTGCGGAAGAGCAAACCCTACCTCTCCTTTTCCATTTCTTGTCCAGCCATCACCAACATATATACCAAGATATTTCATCAAATCTGGACTAGAATGCTCTGGTAAATTTATCTCATTCAAACGATTTACTTTATAATCTCCTTTTTTTACTCCGTTAAACTCAAACTTGAATGACACTCCCCCATTCAGACTCTTCAGTACTACAACTTCATCCCCCGTCTTCATTTCTGAGATTGTTTTCCATACAAGATTATTTTCCTTGCCTCTGCCATTTCTCTCTAAGACCAAGAAAGGATGATTCGCTGTTGCTTTTATTGAATGATGTAGAGTGGTGAGTTGGTAAACATCTTTTGTTCCATTGTCAAATACACCACTACACCTTTTTAAAACTAACTGATAGGTTTTCTGGTCAAAAGCATATATCTCATCCCCTTCTTCTATCTCCGTTATCTTCTTAAGCCCATCCTCAGTCATTATTAAAGAAGAGGTACTTAGACAATTCATGTACGCTTGGTTATCATAACAAACGTACAGGAGATTGTGCCCTCTTTCCATAACCCCTGATAAAGCCTGCAAACCTATATCATAAGTTCCACCATCTCCCCCAAAAGCAATAAACTTAATTGTTTTATCGACCTTGCCTTGTCTCTTTAAAGAGCGATAAGCTGCTTCTGCTCCCGATAATGTGGAGGCGGAATTCTCAAAGGCACAGTGGATAAAGGAGGTCCTCCAAGCAGTAAAAGGATAAATAGTGGTAGCTACTTCCAGACATCCGGTAGCAGAACTTATCACTAGCGGATCATCTGCCGCCATAAGAATCTGCCTAACAATAATCGAGGCTCCGCAGCCGGCACAAAGCCGCTGACCTGCGCTGAGAAGTTCTTTTTTCTTCGATAACTCTTTAAGAGACGGCATCTAAACCTCCTTATATTTTCGTATATCGTATATCGTGTTGCGCAATACGCATCACGATTTCATTCTCTTAGCCCCAGATAACCAACTAACTCATCTGTTTTTTTGCCATCGGCAATTCTCTCCAGATTCTTATAGACTGTCTCAATCTCCTCTATGCCAATATCTCTTCCCCCTAATCCATAGATATAGTTCACCACCGGGGGTCTTTTCTTCTCCTCAAAAAGAGCTGATCTAATCTCTAAGAATAACGGACCTCCCTGAGCTCCAAAAGAGACAGAACGATCAAGAACAGCCACTGCCTCAACATTTTTTAAAAGCTGAACGATTTCTTCTACTGGAAAGGGGCGAAAGGCTCTTATCTTTAAAAGACCAGCCTTCACACCTTTCTCCCTCAATTGGTTCACCACAGTTTTTACTGTCCCAGCCGTAGAACCAGCAGCTATAATAACCAAATCCGCTCCCTCTAACTGATATCTTTCCATTAAATCGTAGGAACGTCCGCTTATTTCTCCAAATTCTTTGCCTACTTTCTCAATAATCTTCCCTACCTTCTGCATCGCCTCTATTTGCTGTCTCTTATGCTCAAAATAATAGTCGTACAAATCAAGCGGACCGTAAGTAACTGGATTATTAACATCAAGCAAAGAATGAGGATTCCTATATTCACTGATAAATCTTCTTACCTTCTCGTCTTCTAATATCTCCACTCTCTCCATCGATTGGGAGATAATAAATCCATCCAGAGTAACCATGGCCGGTAAAAGAACTTCCTCGCTCTCAGCTATGCGTATAGCCTGGATAAGATTATCATATACCTCCTGGCAATTTTCACTATAAAGTTGAATCCATCCAGAATCTCGTGCTCCCATGGAATCCGAATGGTCACAATGGATATTAATAGGTCCGCTTAAGGCTCTATTGACCAGAGGCATAACAATAGGCAGCCTATAAGAAGCAGCAATATAGCAAATCTCCCACATCAGAGCTAAGCCATTAGCTGAGGTGGCGGTCATAGCTCGAGCTCCGGAGGCAGCTGCTCCTATACAAGCACTCATGGCAGAATGTTCACTTTCCACTCTGACCATCTCGGTTGAAACAAGACCATCAGCAACAAACTGAGAGAACTTCTGTACAATCTCTGTTTGAGGAGTAATAGGATAAGCAGCCAATACATCCGGATTAATCTGCCGTATAGCCTCAGCAGCTACCTCATCACCGGTTAAACCTAAAATTTTCCCCATCCTATTAACCTCCTTCCTTTTTTGAATTGAACTTTGTCTCTTCCACCATCTCTACAGCATTTACCGGGCACTGGACAGAGCAAATGCCGCACCCTTTACAGTGACCATAATCAAATTCCTTAATTTTTGCCTGCTCTACCATAATTGAGGAATCAGGACAATAAACCCAACATAAAAGACAATGGGTGCACTTCTCTTCATCCCTTATAGGTCTATAAGTCCTCCAACTTCCTGTCTCATATTCTTCTGCATTGCCTGCCTCCAAAATAAGACCTCCCAGAGGAATTTCCTTCCAATTCTTCTCTTTCATTCTCCCTTTGCCTCCTCATAAGCTCTTCTAATAGCTTGTATGTTCCCTTCCAATATCCGGGAGCTAAATTTTTTTTCAAACTTATGTTTGATAGCTGAAATAATCGTATCAATGCCTAAAAGGTCTGTCGCTTTAATCAAAGCCCCCAACATAGGCGTATTAGGTAAATTCCTTCCTAGAATATCTAAAGAAATAGAACTAGCATCCACAGTAAAAACCTTTCTTTTCTTCAAATTTAATTTTTGTCTAATTTTCTGAGGAGGTTGGGAAGTATTTATCAACAACACTCCTTCTTCTGACAGACCATCTACTACATCTATCGTATCCAGAAGACTCGAATCTAGAACTACTACAGCATCAGGATTCCTCACATTAGAATGTAAGGTAATAGGAGCTTCACTAATACGAGTAAAAGATCGCATAGGAGCTCCCATACGTTCCGGTCCGTATTCAGGAAATCCCTGAATATATTTTCCTTCTTCTAGGGCAGATTCGGCTAAAAGCAAAGCAGCTGTCTTTGCCCCCTGACCTCCCCTTCCATGCCAACGAATCTCGATCACATCTTTCATTAATGTCTCCTCCATTTTCGTATTTCGTTGTTCGTATCTCGTACGTGGTGACAATTCGATTGACCTATTTCTTTCTCGATATACTATATACGAATTGCCATTCACGAAATACGATTCACCTCGACCCTGGTCATTGTGAGGCGTAGCCGAAGCAATCCCGGCCATAACACTGCCTCGCTCACTCCGTTCACTCGCGATGACATACAATAGTTACGCTGCAGTATTTATGGAACTGTGCACCAAATCTAAAGCAAAATCCTATTATCCTATCAAAAATCCTTTCCCCTGTCAAATTTTGTATTCTTTTGGCCTGTTATTGTGTTAATAGAATGTCCTCTCTAATTCCTAGGCTAGAAATATCCACTTGACATTCTTAGTCAACATATTATAGTAGGTATAAATATGTTTACAAAAGGAGGTATTTCAATGAGTAAAATTAGAAAGATAAATATTACTTTGCCTGAGGAGGAATTAAGAAGAATTGATGATTTTGCACGCAAGGACTCTTTTAGCAGAAGTGGTTTTATTCGGCAGGCTGCCAGATTCTATATGGAGCAGGCAAAGCAGAAGGAAAAGGAGAGAAAATGCTACCAAAGGATGCAGCAAGCAGCCCTAAATATTCATAAGTTTCGGGAAAAGGCCGGTGACTGGGATGGAGTTGCTGAGATAAGAAAATGGAGGGAGATTCGATGATAAAGGAACTTTTGCCCAGATATGTAGTAGATGCAAGTATAGTAGTAAAATGGTATTCGAAATCCAAAGAAGATGATTTGCGCAAGGCAGATTCACTATTGGATGGACATATACAGAGACACCATCTTCTTTTAGCACCTTCTTTAGTTTTCTATGAGCTAGCCAATGCTCTTCGATTCAATCCAAACTTCGATGAAAAAGACGTATTAGAAGCTCTTTCTGTATTTAACGATCTTGGAATTGAGATAATTAATTTTGAAAAGATACATTCTCAAGCCATTTCTTTAGCTTTTAATAAAAACCTGACCGTCTACGATGCTGTCTACGTCGCTATCTCCAGGCTCTACAAAATACCTTTTGTCACTGCTGATTTCCAAATTCACCAAAAACTAGAGGATTTGCTCTTGGTTATCCCTCTGTCTGAATGGGAACTCTGATGTTGTTCAAAAAGGAATTTCTGTTTTGGTCCCCCTAATTGTGCTATGACTGCAATTCTTCCTCCCAGCTAGAGTCTTAGAAGGATATTACCCCAGAGTTATAGTAAATCCGGAGATAAGACCTTTCGCTCGGGCAGGAAAAAGTAACAGGAGAAAAAAATGGAAAATATTAGAATCAAGTCAGGAGGAAATGTGATGAGTAACTCAATGACTAACCGGTCAAATAATATCAAGAAGGAATGGAAGTGGTTCGTAGATAGCCGATTTGGCATGTTCATCCACTGGGGGCTCTACGCTCTTCCTGCTCGTCACGAATGGGTGAAGGGTCGTGAGTGCATCAGCGATGAGGAGTATCAGAGATATTTTGACTACTTCAATCCTGATATGTATGATGCGAAATCCTGGGCAAAGGCAGCGAAAAATGCCGGAATGAGATATTTTGTCATTACTACCAAACATCACGAAGGCTTCTGTCTCTGGGATTCGGAATACACCGACTACAAAGTCACCAATACCCCATACAGTAAGAATCTACTGAAGTCCATAGTGGAGGCTTTTCGAGAAGAGGGATTGCGCGTGGGCTTTTACTACTCACTCCTTGACTGGCACCATCCAGAGTTTTCCGTTGACCGCTTTCATCCTATGCGTGACCACAAGGAATTCAAGGAAAAAAGTAAGGATCGAAGCGTCAGAAAATATACCGAGTATGTACATGCACAGGTGAGGGAGCTTTTGACAAAATTTGGCCGAATTGACTATATTTTCTTTGATTTCTCCTATCCTGGCGAGGATGGAAAAGGTAGGGAAGACTGGCAATCAGAAAAGCTTTTGAAGATGGTACGCCAGCTTCAACCTCATATCCTTGTCAACGATCGGCTTGATCTCAACGATGTCCCCGGTGGCTGGGACATCAAAACACCTGAGCAGCTTATGGTACGTGAACGGGTAAGGGTTGATGGAAAGCCTGTACTCTGGGAAACTTGCCAGACATTTTCCGGTTCCTGGGGTTATCATCGTGATGAGTCAAGCTGGAAAAACGTAAAACAGCTCGTGCAGATGCTCATCGATACAGTGAGTAAAAGTGGTAACTTTCTACTTAATGTTGGCCCGACTGCCCGAGGTGAATTTGATGAGCGGGCTCTGGATCGGCTGTCAGGTATCGGTAAGTGGATGAAGTATCATAGCCGCTCGATCTATGGTTGTACGCAAGCGCCTGAGGAGTTCAATACTCCCCAGGACTGCCGGCTAACTTACAATCCTGAGATAAAGAGGTTATATGTGCACCTATTTTCCTGGCCGCTCAGAGAATTGCACCTCGACGGCTTAGCGGGAAAGGTTAGCTATGCCCAGCTTCTCAACGATGCTTCAGAGATTAAATTTAGCAAGCCCCCTCAGTATGAGCATGTGGGCACAAACAAAAATGCCTGCCAAGATACGGTCACGCTTCAGTTGCCCGTGCAGAAGCCAGAAGTAACAGTTCCTGTAATCGAACTGTTCCTTAAGTAAGGATATTTCAAAAGCTAGAGCTT
>JABUBK010000310.1_pt1 | contig 11526 bp, 11 predicted proteins | sample 7332671 | NCBI WGS metagenome assembly JABUBK01 (sample SAMN07256342, study PRJNA390944) | subsurface metagenome | isolation source: Methane hydrate marine sediment | place: Pacific Ocean: Eastern North Pacific, ODP site 1244 | collected 2002
GCGCTCATTGCAGCCAGATTGCCCAGATAGATTAATCTTTTGGGATCATTGAACCGGTCAAACTGATGTCCGTGCTGGATAAAGATTTTTGTTCCCGCGATAGGGTAGGAGTCATAAAGAAATTTAAGTTTTCGGAAATGGTGGAGATAGTAGTCGTGGTTCCCGATGACTATTTTAGCCTGGAGTGAGATCAGGTCATTGAGGATCTCAGAATAGGTCCTGGCGATGTCTATTGGATTGGTTTGCAATAGTTCAAGAAAGTCTCCCGCTATGATGAGCTGGGCTTTTTGTTTCTTTACCATTTGGAGAAAGCTCTTAAACTTGGTCCGGTTCTTTTTGAAATCATCTCTTCTACTACCGTCAGCGAGGTGGAGGTCGGAGATAATGTAGTGGGTGATCATGGTTTTACCTCTAGCAGCGTGATAGCGGGGCTTCAGTCATTCGATTGATTTCTCTAATCCCTATATTTTTTAGCTCATTGTTGAAGGCGCGGTTGTGTTTCGGGATGCGCTCTTGCGGTTGATGTTTATCTACTAGGTATGCCATAAGCATAATAGAGTTCTCCCGCATCGTTCCAATATGGTTGGGGAAGTCTGTCCATGCCAAACATTCTGGCGATTCCTAGAATAGCACTTTCTGCAGCTTCGATCTTGATGTTCCACTGATCGCGACCATTTATTTCAGATAAGTGAATTGGAAAAACAATATCTGTATGATAGCCGGCATAGGATTTTGTTTCGCAGACTTGAGTACGCTTATAGATTTCCCATTTGAATTTTTCAAGATTTCGGAAAACCACAGCACAGGTGGCTTCTGTAGTAAGAGGTTCGAACACTTCCTTTGTTAGTTGGAGGTGTCTTTGAATTTCGTAGATGAACCAATTTGGGTTAAATCCTTCATCCCCTTCACAAAGGAAGTCTATGTAACCTTCCGTAACAATATAGCCATCAAAGTAGCATGTGGTTGCTTCTGTAGTTATTGGCGCACTTGACTTTTTATGAATTTCATATCGGCGAGTATACCCGTCAGAGTGAACATCCGGGAGAGAAGATAATGATAGGAACCCTGAGTAGGAACGGTTTAAATCTAAAAAGGTGCTTCGGAGTTGCTCATTAGAAGTTTCAATTCCTGAAGGTGCAAAACTGTGCAGTGCAAAGTACCCATATTCTTTTTCTGATGGGAACAGCTTTGCCGTAAGTTTTGCGTGTCTAAGGAAACGCGGGTCTTGCTTTGGGTCAACGTCTGCGGGTTTTTCGGGTGGCGGTGGAGTTGTTGTCTGAACGGGTATTATGTCACCCGGAGGGTATCCCAGCTTCTTGGCACATAAAAGTGCAAGTTCATCAATTGTATGATCGTGGAAGCGAATATATGCAATGGTTTCTGGAAGTCCAGGGAGGGGTGTATCATCTAATCGAATTGGAAGAATGTATTCGGTTTCTTGACGGAGCGCTCGCTCTTGAGCGCTTTCTCTTTCGTGTTTTGTCCACTTCTTGCTCCCATAATGTTTAGAGATGAGAATAATGCAGTACTGAGCCTTTTCGCTAAAGACTTCGCGTAGGTACTTGATTAGGTCCTTGCCCCAAAAATTATACTCCTCAAACTTGTAATAAAAAACACGTATCTTTTTCGAAAGCAACGCTATCGCTAAAGAGTCTGCATAGGAGCTGTCTTCCTCAGCGTATGAGAGAGCGATATCATATTCATATAATGACATTTCAACCCTCCTTGAGGCTCAGTTGAGTAATTTCATATAACATTCCCAAGATAAAGGAAGTTTTTGTAAGGCACTTTTGCACGAGTCCATTACAGTTGATTATAGTGGAGACTTATTTAGCTCGTTTTTTCTTGCCCGTCTTTGCCCCAAAATAACCACCAATCCCACCACCAATTGCTCCACCGGCAGCAGCTCCCGGCGGGCCAGCGATAAAAGCACCTAAAGTTGCTCCCACGGCTGCGCCAACAGCGGCACCAGCACCAGCTGTCTTTTTGTGGAACTCGATTTGTGCATCGACGCTGGTATCAACACGTTCCTTAATATCTTTGTTCATAACCTACCCTCCCTTAGTTTTTAGGGCCATGCCATTCTATCTACCTGAAGAAGTTTTTGGAATCGTCAAATTTAGCTCTTAGTTTGCCATGGCTTTTCTGGGCCCGGAAGGTGCCAAAGTTTCTAAGCCTGACCAGGTTGCCCTGCTTTAATTCCTTCCGGATGGTGTTAAGGACCGTTTTCAGGATCCTGTTAGAGAATGCTTTTGAAAGACCATGCTCTTTTGATATAACTTCAGTGAGGTCCGTCATGTTCATTTCTTCTCGATGTAGTCGTTGATGCCTTTGGATATTTTGCCAAGATCCGCGGGAGGTTGGCGAAGGATTTGTTTGAGGGTTTCTCCCCATGTTAGATGTTCTTTGCCGACGTGTTTCTCATAAGCTTGAGTTATATCTTCAGGCATTACTGTTTTTCTGTTTGCTTCTTTAGCAAGGTTCCCGGCTTCTTTGAGTATAGCTACTATCACTGAATTAATTTTCGTGCTGAGCTCATCGAGCGCTTTTTTAGATGAGCGAAGTTTTAGAATATCTTTGATATACTCTTTGATTCGAGCATCTCTAAGAAAATCTGGTTTCTCTGTCATGGCAGTCTCCCTGCCCCGAAAACTTTCGGGGCTTAAGTTACCTGGTGAACAATAAGGTCCTTAATGGCTTTATCCAGTTGTTTTAGCTCATAAATTCTGAGCAGGTCCTCAGATTTGCCAATTAGTGGGACCATATCTTTTTCTAATGCTTTGGTTAGACGTTTACTGGATACGGCTTCAGCTTCTAAACCGTAAAGGATTTTCTCTCCATCTTCGGTTTCTTCTTCCAGGTACTTGTGGTTTTTATAATCTCTCTTATGGACTTCTTTTAACCAGCGTTTGTTTTTAGTTTCCATTGCAGGGGATTCGGGTATCCGGTACCTGGCTAATTTGACTTCTTCAGGTGTGAGCACATCTGGGTTAATGAGATCGAAGGTGCGAACATTTTTTATTTTATAAAGGTTGAGATCATTTACAAATGCATCGCGGATGATCCAGCCGCTTGGGTCGTAATCAACAATGCCAAAGAGATAGAAGGATCTCTGCAGATTAACTTCTGCTTTTTTGAGATCATCCACAAAGTATTCAACATTCAGAAGAGATGGCTGGCCGCCCAGGGCAAGAATGGAGACCTGGTATTTTTCTGTAATCTCTGATAGGAAAGCTTGATGTCCAAGCTTTTCTGAGAAGAGAATTATGTTTGCGTTTGCTCCAACTTTCCTGTGTGCCTGGTTGTCGTCACGGAATCCGATATCTTTGTATTCCATGACTTTTATTTCTTTGACCATATAGACAAGTTGGGCAACAAGCTGATTGTACTGGTCAGTCTCATGAGTAAGCGAATCACATCTGGTAAGAGTGGATTTGATGTACATGTACCAGAACGTCCGGATCAATTCGTTGAGAGGAGGCTTCTCGCCCTTTATGATTCTTTCTCTGGTTTGCCAGATGATATTGCGCATAAGTCTTGCGACATTGACAGGGTATTCATCAGCGCCCTGGCTGAAATTTCTGATCAGCCATTCTTTAGATTGATCGTGAATAAGGACGCGGAAATGCTTGATCCCTGCTTTCCTGAGGCGCTCTTCCAGGGAAGAAGTGCTTTTCTTAGATGGTGAGTATGATCGAACCATTTTCAAGTATTAAAACACGAAAATGGCGAAATGGCAAGTTTTATTTTTCTAGAAATGGCCAAATGGCACATTAGAAGGCTGTTTTTTGGCCTGGAAAATGTGCCTCTGAAGGTGGGGAATTTCTGCACTTTCAGGAGGGAGTTTACCTGCGTATCACCTTCTTTCTCCATGCCGAACATTAATTATTGGAATTATCGGGTTAGAGAACCATTGTGAAACGTAAGAACATTGTAGCACAAATTGAGGGGGTGGTATAATGAAGAATCAAAAGGGCGAGGAGAGGATGTCCCGATGCTTCCTACACTTTGGTTAGCGCAGAATAACTCTAACCATACCTCGGCTTATCATGTTAAGCCTGACCAGCAAATGTTGCGACCTGTTGGTGGGGGTTCTTGCGAAGCCTCGGTTACTCCCCTGTAACGGCGGGAAGATCCGCTACCAAGGGTATCCGCAAGAATTGTCCCTCTTTGCCTCCCTCACCTTTGGCTTATTTACCGCTTGGTCAAATCACACAACCCCGCAACGGGTTCAATCGGGAAGCGATAGCCTCAAAAATTGGGTCATAAAACATCACCTCCCTTTGAGGCCAATTGGTATTATACCATCAAAGTATGATAATGACAAGCGAAATCTAAGAGGTTTCTGGTCTTATTGGTGCTACAAACCGATAATTCCCTTAATTATTGAACGGATGTCTTTGTTTTGCTGGAAGTCTACCACACAATGGTTACAATTAATAACAGGAAATTTTTCCCTAGGCCGCCGCTTTTCTTTTAAAACTCTCAACTTTCTGACGTATGTAATTGCAGAAATCATTTTCCTCTGCCTCTATGTTCGCCCGCTCTAAGTCAAAATAGTATTCAAGAATTATCCTCCCGTCTATTTCCCCGGTGTAATGCTCACCCTTTTTATCTACGTCTGTTTTTGGACAAACCAGAATCGCCTCGTTGGTTCCATAAGAGGCGCAGTAAGTTATAACCTGGTTGTAATCCGCCCTTTTAGGTCTTTCTTTGTATTTCGCATCTATTATGGAAAAAATTATTTCCTCATACTTTAGCACTATGTCAGGACTAGCCTTTGGCTCACTTCTATCTACAAAAAGACTCTTTTGCCCCTCCCTCGTATTCCCATCTAACACTTGAATTCCCGTAGCTTTAGTATCAATTTTCTCTTTTAGTGTATAAAGTAGATATTTTTCAAACACTTTATCCATGTTAACGACGAAGGATGGTAGCTTAATTTCCCGTTCGTCTCTCTCAATCGTTATGGAAGAACTTTCAAGAATAAAAAAACATAATCTCAAGATGTTGTAATAATAGTTCCTTATTGTGGGTATTTTCTTGTTATAAACAAGGTCATTTACTTGGGGTATGAAGTTTCTAGTCTTATCCAAAGACACGTGCTCAAACATTCTGTATGCATAGTAGAGATCCCTAAGTAAGTTGTCCGGCTTTCCAAGAGCTGCTTGGTAGTGCAAAAGCAAGCCCCAAAGAGCATATTTTATGACCCTATTTTCAGGAATATCCCGATCTAGGAAGTGATACGAATAGCAGGCCTTTTGTTTGATATTTCTGGCAAGATTATATTTCATGGTTTCATTAAAGAGAATTTTCCCTTTTAACCGGCTTGCATTCTCAGTATGAGGAAGATATTTTCTGTAAATACCCTGGTTTTCCAATATATGAAGCTCATGAAGAAAAGTCCTCACGATAAATTCAAAGATGTTAGGAGCATAATACGTTTCCTTTGTATAGTATCTTTCGAAGAAGTACATTGATTCAATTTTGCTCTTGGACTTGCTTATTATATGGATTATGTTCTTGAAGGGAACCTTAGGTTCAACTCTTATGGCAATCCTATTATTTATAGGTATCAAGCCAATATATCTTCCTGCGTAAATTGAAAGAGAGCTTTTCCTGTAGATTATATTGAAATAGTTTTTCTCCTGCACTTCAGGATATATGTCGAATTTCCCATCAACAAGCACTTCTTCTATAGGAATATCCGTGGGTTTAAGCTCTGTGACCGTGTATACCTTCAAAAGACTAACTCCAAGGATAAAGTTTTCTTATCTCCTCAAATTTGTTTTCTTCGTACTTGTATTCCTTCCGGAACAAAGGCGCCAACCTGTATTTCCACAACCTTCTAAGACCATCTTCATCTTTTACATTTACGAAGAATGCCTGACCAAGCTCGTAATGTTCCTGAATCTTGGCGAAGAACTCTATTGCCTTCCCAACGAGGGGTTTTTCCATGCCTTGTTCTGTCAAGATTTTTGAAAGAATCTTCGCATCAGGACCCATAGGGTAGCGCTCAAAACGCCTTTCTAACATGACATCGATGTCAGCCACAGACTTGTCATAGGGGTTATATGTTGCAAGAATTATGATATTATCGGGTATGTAAACTTCTTCGTCAGAATAGGCAGTTTTGAAATGTTCGTTTCTATACTCTATGTACGTCAGGGCTTCTCCAAATATCCTACTAGGATCACCTCTGCTAAGTTCGTCTATGATGATTACGTATTTCTTATGAGGGTTTCCAATTGCATCCAGACAAGTTCGCAAGAAGGTTTTTTTCTTTATTGAAAAACCTGTGGAACTTTTTTCGTCAGGAGCATAACCTTCCATGAAATCCTCATAGCTGTAAGACTGATGGAATTGGATATTTCTGATGCAGGAAACTTCCCCTCCGACAATTTTGAGAGCTATTTTGCTAGCATACCATGTCTTGCTTGTCCCTGGCGGTCCGTAAAACATTATCGCTAAAGCTCCACTATCCAAAAGTTCCTTGACATCCGACCATATCGGATCATTATCTGGTAGAGTATCCTCTGCATATTGCCTAACTTCTGCACCGTAGTGAGCAAACCACTGCTCAGCACTAATATCCATAGGCAAGCTTTCTGGTGGGTTCATAAGCATATGGTCTATAAAAAATAGGTAATCGCTATTTATGACGTATACGTCTGATTCAAGTGGGCATTTTCCTTCTCTTAAAATCATCCCCTTCCCATGTTTTGCAATTTTCCCATAGCCCTGACCTGCTCTATGCATGAAATAGAGTGGCCTGGCAGGTGTCCCTGCAATAGCTGGACCGTATTTAGTATCTATTAGGGCTTTCGTAGTTCCGACTTTGAGGTCTTGCCTGTATTCTTTAATCTTGTCAATGTTTGCCTGTATCTGTTCCAAAGAAGTGATTTTGACTAGGAATCTTCTAAACTCGTCTTCTGATATTCGATTGTTGGATTCTCTCATTATCCTGTAAAGGGCCCAATAAGGGAAAATATCACCTTTTTCCAAATATCTTGTGACGCCTTCCCTGGATGGATTATATTGCTGGTATCTGCTGATAATTTCTAAAATGAAGTATGGTAGAAATTTGAGGTAATCAGGGGCTAATGTAAGGAGAGTATAGGCTTGTTCCCCTGCTCGAGTGAACCTAAAGATGTTTTTACTGTCCCGAGAAACTCTTTCTGTCCATCCCTGCTCTTCAAAAGTAGTGATATAAGTTTCAAGTTTACTCAGCTTGTGGCTTGTCCTCGCTCCTGATCCCTGCAACCTTCTGTGTTCAGCGTCTGCTTTTTCTGTGAATGCCCTGTTATATTCCTGACCGTTCATGCTATGAAGCACTATAAGAAGGTTTATGGCGCTTTCACTCATAGTGCAGTATTGAGCATTTGTCCATATATCAACGTCAGGCATCTTAGTCCCTCTTAAGATCGATCACCCAGTCGTCTTTGATGTATCCGCCTCGTCCTCGTCTCGGAAACCTCATGTATCTGTTTCTTATTTCGTAGCAGAAGAGATTTTGCAAGGAGTAGCCTATGGAATGTCCTATCTCCACCATGACCTCATGTGTTGGAATGCTTACCCCGCTGACACTGCAATTACCTATGACAATCACGTAATGACCACCTTTTTTCAAAACTTTATAAGTACTTTCAAGGTTGGCGCGCATGTCCTGAAAGAACCTGTAGGTAATGTAAGCATGTTTTCTGTCCTTATCGTAAATCTTTTTTATCAAAGCGTCAATTGACTTGTAACCTGTTAGCTTCAATTCGCTATAGACTTTAGCTGAGACCTGCTTGGTTCCTACATACTTCTCTTTATATTTGTTCTGCGATGGCTGATCAGGTAATCCAAAAAGGTCGCCTATCCAGAAGTATTCTGCCATCTGGGTATAGATGTAATCCACTGCCTTAATATAAGGCGGTGAAGTGACAGCTAAATCCACCGATTTCCGGGTGTGCTTCTTCCAAGCCTTGTCAACTTCTCTAGCATCACCGTCTTTAAATATGCAAGAGCTAAGGTTATGAGATACCATTTTGGAAAAGCATATAATCCTGTCCTTGTAAGTGTTAAGGATGTGGATGAAATATGGTTTAGCTTCTATGGGTTTTTTAATGTTGGTATGTGAAACGTACGTCTTCTGCGATTGATCATCAGCATTTGAAACCTTTCTTATTATTGATGAGAAACAAATGGTCAGGAAGTCATATAAATCTTTATCCTCCTTGAAGCCCTCAATAGTGTCTCTGATGACTGCTAAATCGTTTATTGTCTCATCCGTAAACCAGTGTTTGAGGTTAGGGGTTATGGGCAAGAACTCCCCAACTTTTGTTTTAAAAATCTTATTTGAAACGTGTTTGCAAGCTTCTTTGAGACTTTCTTCTTTTAGGGTGGTTATCTTGACTTTGGCTATTAGATTGGCAAGGGGATCTATGTCTATTCCGAAAGCGTTATGGCCCAGCAACAACGCTTCCACTAAGGTTGTGCCCGAGCCGCTAAAAGGGTCCAACACATTCCCCCCTTTTCCCAGCATATGTTTTTTAATAGCCCACCTCGGAACTTGAGGTATAAATTTGGCAGGATATTTGTGGAAGTTATGTGTGAGGTAAGAAACATCGTTGCTGGTAATGAAGAACCTCTGCTTTCTCTTGATATCCTCATCCCATGGAAGTTCTTCAACTTTTTTGAGAGATTGTTCCGGTTGCTCTCTCCTTTTCCTTCTTTTCTTAAGGGGTTTTTTCAAAACAACAATACTCTCCCTCAGATATTCCTTAAGCGGGTCCAAATCCTTTTTCTGTTGAGAGCTGGTCGTGAGGTGCCTTACTATCAAGATATTAGCGCTTTCATATCCCAGCTTTTTTCCAATGCATGCTAGCAGTACATCTGACGGAACTAAAATACTTGAGTAAGAGGAATTACCTATTACAATTAGGCATTTTCCTCCTGGCATTAAGGAGGAAAAAACCTTTTCCAAGACCTTTTCCATATCCACAAAATAAGCATTAACGAGAGAAGGGATCTTCTTATTCCACAGTTTATCTATATCCATCATTTGAGTTAATTTCTTAACCTCTGGTAATGGGAAATAGGCCGGGAGGTCTTCTAAATCAGCATTCGTATGGGATCTTATACTTCTTCTTCTGAGATTTTTCAGGTCAGGGTAGCTTTTGACGAAGCCTCCCATCCATAATTCAATCTTGTAAGTCTCGCAGTAATCAAAACAGTTGGCATATGGAGGAGAAAAAGTTGCCAACGAAAATTTTCTATCATCAACATATCTTTCTAAGCTTGTTGCGTCTCCTTTGATTACCTCTGGCTGTTTCTCTTGGTCAATGCCGGCCCTTAGCAGTTCCACGAGGTCACCAATCATTACGTTGTACTTCAATTTCAGCTCGTTAAGGGCGAAGTCTCTCTTGTTATCTCCAAAAAGTTTGCTTTGCCATTCTTCATCTAGAATTTTGATATAGCCGTCCTTTGTCCGTTTGGTTGACTTATATTTTATGCCGTTCCCTGCTTTATATGTGTTAGAGACTACTTCTAACATGGAAAGCCATCCTAGAAGAAGAAAGTCCCTGTACTTTTTCTTCTCAATCTTAAGAATATTCCTTTTTACTTTTAGGAGTGTTTCTAAAATTTCGGGATGGAAGGCCTTAGAAATTATTTTCAAGGCAGGAGGAGGGCAGGCAGAAATTCTGCCTATGCGAAGAACTTGGTTGGAAAACTTACTCAGGCATTCGAGGTCCTTCTGTGTATAGAATCTTGTTTTGACAGAAGAAATAAAAACAGACATGGGATTAATATCTATACCAGTTGAAGGAATTCCGGCTCTTAAGGCAGCTATTAGTGAAGAGCCGCTGCCGCAAAAGGGGTCTAACAAGTAATGGGGGTTGTCTCCATTGGCCTTAATGAGGCGTTCGATAAGTTTTACAGAGTATCCTTCTCTGTATTTGAACCATGAATGGACAGGAATCTCTTCAAAATCTGAAAAATTTGTTAGGTTCAAGAAAGAAGCGGCCTCGCTGTATAGGACTCTTGAATCTAGAGATGATAATATTGTTTTTTGGGTTTCAGTTGAGGATTGTAAGCCGATTTTCTAATCCTCCCCGACAAGCACATGTTTGACCAAGCGCTTGGATAGTCAAAAATAGGAAAGTAGTTCTTTTAGTGCGCTCTTTTCTCGTATGCTTCCCTAACTTGCTCCGGTGCTAGATTACAATAGATCTGAGTGGTTGTCAACTTTTTGTGCCCGACTTGCTTCTGGACTGCGGTGATTGGGATGCGGTCCAGGAGAGCATGCACTATGTGGGTGTGTCTTAGGGTATGCGGAGAAGCCTCAATGTTAGCCCTTTGAGCGTACGTTTTCATTAACTGCTGTATTCTCCTTACTGTGAGCGTAAAAAGCCTCCCTCGCTTGATTCTGGCGATTTTAAGATATGCTGAGATGTCGGATAGGACTTCTTTAGCTATAATAACGGTCCTTGCAGTGTTTGTTTTGGTGTTTTCTGCCGGGATATGGATGAATCTTTCCTGGAAGTCTATATCTTCTAGTTTTAGTTTGGCTAGTTCTCCTACTCGCATGCCGGTTGAGTACAAAAGTTTCACAATAAGTTTGTCGCGATAGTTATCCACGGACTCTATTAGGCGTAGCCATTCCTCCCTTTTGAGATACTTAAGTTCCCTGTGATCACGGCTTCGGGTGTTTCGATTAGTTTTAGCCTTCATCTTTAGCATTAGTAGATGCTTGGTTAAGTGTTATGAGCATAAGATAAAAGACCATACAATAACATTTGCCGTAACGAGTGGGTATACTAACGGCCAAAAGTTCTTATTGTTGGTTTTGTGTACAAGGTCCAAAACAAGTAGTGCTGAGAGTGCTACGATTCCGGTTGATGTTAACATGAGCAAAAACTGGTACAAGTTTGCTGTAAGAGTATAGATAATGAAAGCTCTCACGGGAACCATTCCTTAACTTTGCAGCCTATTGTTTTTTGTTCTGTCGCTACTTTTTTCTGTATGCCCAGTTTCTGACAACCAAACCACCGCACCAGGTTAGGACAAAGAGCACAAACCATAAAACCTTGGGCCCTACTGCCAGTGACCAGATGAGGAGAGTTAAGACAGCAAGGGTAGTGATCAAAGCGACTGCGTTGTTTCGCTTTTGCGTATTCCCCTTGGTTTTGGTGCTTAAAACTGGCATTTTACGGCCCATTTTGGGTTAAAATTTCGCTTTTGTGGCCCAAAGGCGAAATTGATTAATGCATGTCTATTCTTGCCATGCCTGCGTGAATTAAGGCGGATGCTATCTGGCCAGGGCTTACATTAATACCTTCTTTTTGTTTACAATACTTAGCGAGCGCTTCAAGCTTGGCCCAATCTTCGTCAAAGAAAGGTATCTTGTTCCTTTTCTTTTCCCCGGTTCCTACCAATGCTGGCCTACCTCCAGTTGACCGCAACCGGCTTACAAGAAACTGGCGCAAAGAGAACAAAGAAATCGGGCCCTGTCTTGTGTCTACTTCAATCGCTACATCTTCT
>JABUBK010000311.1_pt1 | contig 11526 bp, 16 predicted proteins | sample 7332671 | NCBI WGS metagenome assembly JABUBK01 (sample SAMN07256342, study PRJNA390944) | subsurface metagenome | isolation source: Methane hydrate marine sediment | place: Pacific Ocean: Eastern North Pacific, ODP site 1244 | collected 2002
GTCGGAGGTCTCGCATAGCCTCCATTTTTTCATGCCTTTGGGCTGGTCTTGAGTGGCCACTCAGACCAGCCCCTCCCTTTTTTAGGACCTCTTCTTATGCGTAATACAAAATATGACGTTTTAATTACGATTCAGGCTATTATTAAGCGCTATCAGGGCAACTGGTGTTATGCCTCACGGCAAACGACCCTGGAATTATTAGCAAAATACCACGACGTCATAATCGGATACCGGATGCTTGGCTACCACCTGGCCGATTTAAGAGACGCCGGTCTCATAAAAACATACCGGCGTACCTTCCGCGAGGCAGATGGTACTATCTGCCTCTTAACCGCGGCCAGGTGCCTGACTATAAAGGGTTGTAAGTACTTGCTCCAACGTGGAGTAGAATGGGCGAAACATCACCTCAACAAGCTGAAACTCAAATACATTCCTCACGCACCGGGGAAACCCATAGACGATGAGGAATCATGGGAGCGGGACAAAATCCCGCTCCCAATAGCAGAAAATCCCTTCCTTGATCCAGGCCACAGGCGTCGCCTTGGCCTGCCAGACGCACCTCCCTTTGATCCCAAAAAAGCGTGATTGCCGTACGGCATCTTAATTATTGACATGGCCATCTCTTTTATGTGAAAATAATCACATATAGGTAAAAGTACCTATATGCGAACCCTGGCAGCCCCACGCTCAAAAATATTTCCTCAGAAATATTCTTAGGGCTGCCACGATCCAACACACCACACAAAGGAGGTTAGGTCATGGCAGAGATCAAGTCATTAGCGGCAATTAAGGAGAAATGGACACGGGTCACTCCACTCCGGACAGAGGACTATAAACTCGGAATTAAGTCACCCAGGCGAGACTGGGAAGCTGAAACCCTGGCAGGTAAAGATAACTGGAAAGCCGGCCTCGATGCCGCTCACGCCAAAGGGCTCTTTGCAAAGGGCGTTTCTAAAGCCGGTACTAAAAAGTGGCAGGATAAGGCTCTAAAACTAGGCCCTGGCCGGTTTGCTGAGGGCGTCTATATCGCCGGCGACGACTACGAGAAGGGCTTCGCTCCTTATCGTGAGGCTATTGCCCGGGTAGATCTTGGACCTAAGTTTCCACGCCGGGACCCCAGGAACTTGGAGAGGGTCAGGCGAGTCGTGACGGCTCTTATCGAAGAAAAAGTTGGAGCTTAACCTTTAACCACAACATATTGTGCTGCACCTGGAGCGATCCTGTTACGTCCACTCCAATATCTTGTGTTAAGGAGGCAACACATGGACATTCCCATCTTTAAGATTTTTATGATCTTTGGTATTGTCTCAAATTGGGCTCAAAAGGCCCTTGCGGATAGAGTCATGACCCTGGACGAGGGTGTGGTCCTACTTAAAGAGCTTTGTAGCGTCCTGGGCGTCCGCACCGAGCTTGAAATCCCTGCCGGGATCTCGACGCTCGTACCCGACACAGAGGAAACCGAACACCCGACCGGTGATGAGGCCACCCTCGAAAGAGAGCGACCGCCCCCCAGGTAAAAACTCACTCAAACATCGAAAGGAGGCTACACATTATGGGATACTGGTTAAAAGATAAGGTCAAGTCGTGGTCATCCCAGGCCCTCGACGATATCCAGCGATGGGATCTACCGGGCTCTGGCGTGGTCAGCGCACTACAGATCGTCGCCACCGTACGCAGGCACGCCACGGACCGCGACGCAACCACTAAAGCAAAACTGCTTGAGGACGGCATCGATGCCCTGGAGGTCATCGAGGGAGGCAGTAAGATTATTAAGTCTCTCGACGGTCCCCTGCTTATGGCAGCCAACCTCTTCGACTTCAAACAAATTCCCTATTACCAGCAATCCGGCATGACCGGCGACCACAACCTGTACAATTTTTTCATTAACTTTGGCCGGTACCCCATGGACAAGGTCTATGGCCTAGACCTGGCCAAACACGAAGAGTGTCAGCTCATTATTGATCATAACTTCGACGCAACCGCCAAGATCGGCTTTGCGGCTGACACTGTTGAGTTTGACATCTGGATCTGGAGATATATCGGCGAGGCCCTCCCTCTTTTGGGATATTTCAAGACCAGCGAGAAGGAAACCTACACCCAGGCAAATTCAGCCGGCGCAGAGCACCGGCTCGAGTTGCCACGAAAGAATCCAATCCGCAGGATCCTGATCAGATCCTACCTAACCCAAAAAACACCCGGCGAATGCATGACCTCTGTTGAGCTCGACATAAACGACGGCGAGTACAAGCCGATCTATGCGGCCCCCACGCCAAGCTGTAATGCATATTACGCACAAAAAGGCATCCGCGCAGCGGCTAGAGGTAACGACGGCGTTTACTCGGGTCAAACCGAGGTTTACATTGAGACCAACGTCCCTGTAGCACAGGACATCACCGCCATATCTCGATATGGTTATGGCGCTCAAGCAAACCAAATCCAATTCACACAGGAAGCTGGAGACATCGGCTTTCGGGGCTTAACCGCCAGTTTCGAACTTATGTGGAGCGTCACAGGTACTGGTTACCAGTACGTCACTCCACTTTGCTTTGATATACCGGACGAACTCGAAAGCTACTTCCCAACAGACGGCCTCTCTAAGGTGGAGCTCATCATCACAGAGAAGGCAGTCGCCAGCGTAAACAAGATCGTCCTGGATGAACTCGTAAAATATTAACGTGCCAAACATTAATGACTTCAACCGCCTTTACAGGCGGACCATAAAAGAGAAGGCGAATGGCACCGATCCCATTCGCCTTGAACTGGAGAAGGTCCCCCCGCGCGTGCTTAGGGTCCTCTCTCATGTCACGGTGGAAAATAAAGGGGATGCCTATGACATATGCCGACTAGGCATTCAAACGGCGGCCCGGCGCCATTACCTCGACGAATTACTCCTTGTCGCCGCTGATGAACTTGCGGTCTCCAGGAGTGACATCATTCTGGGAGAGGGAGATGTTTTCTTCGCCGAGCTAACCGGTGCCGACGCTCCTGGTGAGTTGGTTATGACCTGCGTTGGCTGGGAGCAAGACCTGAAGTGACCGACTTCGGTAGGCGTGCCGGCCTAGGCGACATGCTAAGGTCTGTTTACGACACAGACGCTAGTGGTGTCGTAGACACGGCGCCGGCACACAAGACCACCCACCACGACGGGGGAACCGATGAAATAAACGTCGAGGGCCTTGGTGGCGAGCTAAAAGATGATCAACCACCAAAAAACCACGCCCTGGCAGACAACAAGCACACCGCGGCGACCCTGGCAGAACTTAACTCTAAGATCTCAGACGCGACCCTGGACAAGGACACAGACACCAGAACGCCCACGGCCCACAAGACAACCCATCAGGCCGGGCAATCTGATCCGATTGACGTAACCGGCCTTGTCGGAAGCACCCCCAGGGCAGTACTTGGAGACGCCACGGCCGGCCGTGTCCTCCGCGCTTCTCGTGTCTTTATCGCCAACCCCTCTGCTCCTGATTGCATTCAGGTATCCATGTTAAACTCATGGAACGGGGACGCCATTTCTGCCGAAACAGACTTGGCTAAGGGGGGCTCAACTACCAGCTTTGCTTTAGATGCAGACGGCAAAACACTCACGATAAAGGGATCCGCTTTAGCCGGAAATGCTATTGGTGTCGTGGCTGCCATTATCTGTTACAACGCATGTGAAACCTATATGGTCGTACAGGGATCTATATCCGGTAATGATATCGAGCTTCTCTTCCGCCACGCAAACACCGGGGCGAATCTCGATCTACCCGCTCTTGTTGACAACAACTCCTTTATGGTTTTTCTAACCTACGTAACCGACGCCTGACGCTTATGTTTTACGCCTTCAGACATACTGTTGACCACACGAACGGGTACACCTATCCTTACGAAGCGGATCTAAGATTAACCGCCGGCGTGATCCACCAGGTTGACGTTTTGTTCCAAGATGGCTGTGATCACTTGGTTGACGTCCAGATTTTTCAAGGTGGCTTTCAGATCTGGCCCTCAAACCACGGTGGAACCCTCAGGGCAAACGCAACCGCCATCAGCTTCAGGGAGTTTTATGAGCTTTTTCCTGGAGACACCACGCTAATCGCCAAGATCGATGCCGACGCTTCCATCCAGGACATAGATGTCATCATCCAGATAGGTCTCCTTCCCAAGCGAGTCCTACAACCTTTGTCCTTTGAGGAGCTGCTGGCAGCGGCCGCGGGGATAGAGTGACGAATGATAAAGTACAGCCATGCTTCGAGCGACTCGACGCTGATTGTTTCCGTGCCCGGCCCGCGTGGGCCAAGCAGGCATTTGCCTACCGGCTACTGCACTGCATAACGCCCCCCTGGCTCACCAGACGCCTCCCCGCCTGGTTGCGCCTGGCCCTGTTGGCACCAGGTGTTGTCTTGCCCCCCGGCCTTTACTTGCCTCCCGGCTGGGTCGTTTCTCCCGGAACCGTTTTTCCGCCAGGCTGGATCCCGGGTGATCCCGTACCACCGGGCGTCACTATCCTTCCGGGAACTGTTTTTCCGCCAGGCTGGACCTCTGGTGATCCCGTACCACCGGGCGTCACTATCCCTCCCGGAACCATCTTTCCCCCTGGCTGGGCCCCGGGTGATCCGGTACCTGTCGGTGTTACCCTCGATCCGGGCGCCGAGTTCCCGGCCGGCTGGACGCCGGGCGACCCGCTACCCGATGGTGTTACCCTCGATCCCGGGGCCGAGTTCCCGGCCGGCTGGACGCCCAGGCACGCCCCTCCTCCGGGTGCTCTTCCTGCCCCTGTGATTCCCATTCCACCAACCGCCTCACCCCTCGAGCCCTTACACGTAAAGGTCTTTGATGCCGGTCCTGTTTGCCCACGATTCCCGACCGTGGTCATCGCCGGCGCAACCTGGTTCTGGGAACCCTTTGACCATTTAACCACGAACGCATGGACCGACTACTCATGGCAATCCGGATCCGCCACCATTATAGCTTACGACTGGCTAAAGCTTGTGGTTGTCGACGCGGGTGACTACGCCATGATCGCTCGAGCTGGAACTTATCCCTACCCGGACAATTACGACATTCGTATCATTACTAACTGCATCGCCGGTCCGGGCAAGACAACCTTTCAGTTTTACACGGGTGTCCATCGCATTAACTTCACTGTCTGGCCCGACAACAAAATTCAGTACCGGTGGGCCGGCGGCACGGCCACCGTAACCGTAACTGATTTTATGAATACAGAAGTCACCTGGACTATTCAGGTCCGCACCCCGGCTTTTAATATATTACAGGACGCTGTCGCTGTTACTCCCTTCAGACAAATGGAGTCCAATACTTTTACTCCCGGCGGGATGGACATAGTTTTGGGCACGGTAGGAGACATAGAGATCGACGAGATCTCCATCTTTGAGTGGTATTAATTGTGCTTGACTACATCTTGCAGATGTTGCCGGTTTTGCTTCTCCTAATCGCTTACTTTATCCGCCTGGAGATCCGCCTGGCTAAGGTCACCCAGGATATCTGCTGGATTAAAAAGTTCATCGGCCAATGCCAACAACCCTTGGAAAAATCTACGACGTGGAATGGCGAGGAACGCCGCCGCACATGCTGAAAGAGGACGTCCCTGTCTGGTACAGGTTCTTGGACACGTGGGGTCACCTTTTTACTGCACTCTATTACGACGTCCTTTTGGGCGGTGTCTGGCTCACTCCCACACAGGAACAAGACCCTTTGTGGGTTATGTGGCGTGCTAACACAGCCAAAAGAGCCGACGCCATCGCCGTTCTTCCGAACTCCCTTTGGATAATCGAAGTGGCCAGGTCCCCGGGCCTACGCGCGGTCGGCCAGTTGTTGGTTTATCACTCCCTCTGGATCGAGGACCCAAAAATCTTAATTCCTGAAGAATTGATCCTTGTTTGCGAAACCGTCGATCCCGACCTAATCGCATCCGCGAGTAGGCACGCAATACGTACCTACGTCATGCCACCCCCGATCCCTTGAAACATCGACAGATCCTTCATGGTCTACTGTGCCTCAACCAGAGATCGTGCCTCCACGGGCCTTTTTGCCACACGATCTAGCCCCCGGGTGCCGAAAACCGGGCCTGACGTTGCCCCGGCACCCCAAAAACAACAAAACACCACTTCCGAAAGGCCACCAAATCATGGCTGAATGGCTTGCCCCCTTCCACAGACCCAGAATGACCACCGAGAAGTTCGAAAAGATGAAGGCCGATTACATCGCTAAATACGGCTACACGATCTCCGTTCCCGGACTATCCGACATCATCAAGATCCCGACCGAGAAAAAAATCACACTCCAGGAGGAGCTCGATTACAAGAAGAAGAACTGGAACGCCTTTGGTCCCAACCGGCTCGCCGAGATAAGGAAGATGAAACAGAAGCGAAAGGACAGATTCCTGGCCATGTTGGGAAGCCCAACCCCGGCCATCTTTAGAAACGCAGGGTCTATTTTGACAGCCCTTGATGACTGTCAGGACGCCCTCAGTACCTTATCCGTAATGTGCAGGATTGCAATAGCTGCAGCTCCCCGCATCCTCGGAAAGCTCATGTCCGGACCTGTCGGCTGGTTATTGACAACCCTCGGCATAATGAATCTGGTCATGAACATCGGTAGAATGCCACAGTCCTTTATGGCCGGCAAGCGCATAAAGGACGGCGCCACCGGGGACAACCCCTTCACCAAGAAAGCGGCCGTGGCCCGGGCCCGCAAGCTCCGCAAGGGTATGCCCACCAAAGGTGACTTTATAGAGACTCTGCAGACCACGGACCAGATCTTCGGGGTCGGTCTCTGCCTTGGTCCGATCGTGGGCCTGGTCCAGGATATATTTTTCGGCACCGTACGCACCACCTTCAAGAAACCCCCCAAGCTACTGCTACCCAAACCGGACCTCACACATTGGTATAAAGTCGCTTGCCGGGCAGTCAAGTCGACTGCTCTCTTCTTTGGCGGACCGTGGTATACAGACGATGATATGCTCCTTGAGGTTTACATGGCGGCCTACCTGGCCCACCAGGACCTTTCTCACTTTCAACAGGAGTGGAATCCACTCGACACGGTTCAGGATCCCCAGGACCTCTACGTCCAGGCCCCTATTCCCCAAAACGTCCTCTCCCTTGAAGTCATTGAGGAAGAAGGTATCCCCCTCGAGGAGGTTTGTGGCTGGCCACACAACGACCAGTTGTGGGGAAATATCACGGATATCTCAGACGCAAACCAGGGACCTACAACCCAAAACCTACACGCCTTTATGAAACGCAATGAACATAACTGGATGGGATATTCCGCCGGCGTCCTCGCCAGCGAGACCGCTTTCAACTCCTTGGTAAACCTGGAGGGACCGGAAGAAATCCGGTATGACTACACCATTCAGAGTAAAATAGGCACCAAGTTCCTTCAAAATGGATACTATCCGGATCCGGACCAGCCGGCCGATAAACTTGACCGCCTGGTCATGCTCATGGATTACTGTGAGCGCACAAATTACAACATCACTTTCGCCGATCTAAAGATCAGCTGCGATCGCCAACAAATACGACTCATCCAGATCCCTTGACAGCCCCTCACCCCCGGCCCCTCAAGGGGAGCAAGAAAGGGCTCGCTACGCTCTTAGGCGCACAACGGTAAGGCCTCACCCCCGGCCCCTCAAGGGGAGCAAGATAGCACTCGCTACGCTCTTAAGAATCCGATGGCCCCTCACCCCCGCCCCCTGAGGGGAGCAAGAAAGGGCTCGCTACGCTCTTAAGCGCACAACGGTAAAACCTCACCCCCGGCCCCTCAAGGGGAGCAAGATAGCACTCGCTACGCTCTTAGGGACCCAGGACCCGGACCCAAACCAATTAAAAATTCACGAAACAGGGCAAAAACTACCGGAGATCCAAAAGATTTGAGCGGAAGGAAAATCGCCGATTTTCGCCAAGAGATTTTGGTGCAATCTAAAGAGTGCGGGCGTCCTACGTGACACCGTGCTTACCCTCTACGTTCCTCGGGGTCGCACCGTGTCACGTTCCCCTTGCTTTGCATTTTCGGTAAACCGAAAACCGGGGACCGGACGACCGCACTCTTTAGATTGCACCAAAATCTGGGGCTTCGCCCCTAAGACAATAGGTCTCCGGTCAAAAAACTCCGGAGAGCTCTTGTCTAACTTGGCCAAAATTGGCGATTTTCAACCTTTCAAAATTCCCACCCTACCACCCAAAGATTAACTTCAGTCTCAACCCACCAACATACTAACCCGCACCCGGGGCCAGCTCTTCCGGCAAGCCCTCCGGCTTTCGCCGAACCACTACCCGGATCCAGTCATCACCATATTCGGTTTTTTCAATCTCCCACCCGAAACCAACAACCAAATTGGTGAGCCTCTCGATCTCTAAACGATCTCGATCCGAAACCATTAAATCACCTCCTTTCCTTTATTCCGGTACTGAAGTAATCGCTTTTCTTATTGACTCAAAACAACCAGGGCAAGCCCTGATCGTTTTTTCACTACCCAGCTCCATCGGACCCGAACACAAGTCACAAGGAAGATAAATTGGCCTTGACTCTAAAGGACTTCTATCCCCCCTGCTCTCTCCGACATCGCTTACCTCCCTTCTTTTCTCATCTTTCCAATCCTTCACCCAACCTCTGGCCACCGCAACCGTAACCCCATGATCGACGGCAAAGCCTAAGTAATAAATCATTTTACTGTGATCACTGATGCGCCAAAGCTCTTCACCAACTCCATAACTGATTAGCTTTTGGTGAATAGCTTTTTGAAGTTCGGGAGGCATCTTTAGGAGATCGAGACGGCGCTTAACCACGCCGCCTGACACACCAAGTATCTTCCCAATTTTATCGTAACTCAACGAATGATTATCATGTAGGTCAGCATAAACTGCAGCCTCTTCGATAGGACTAAGATCAACCCGGCGTAAGTTCGCGGCCGCCCTTGCAACGGCACTTGCCACATCACTAAAATCCCCCACAATGCACGGGATTTTTTTGCGGCCCAGGAGCTGAAACGCCAGGAACCGTCTATGTCCGTCCACGATCTCAAACCCTTCTCCGACAAACCGAACGTTAATAGGCTGAAGCAATCCAATTTCGTGGATATTTTCAGCCAAAGACGATACCTCCCCAGGGTCAATCTCCAGCCTGATGACACCTGTCGGCTCAGTGATCTTCTCCATTGCTATTTCTCTCACCTTTAATACCAAGGCTTTCGGCATCTATGAACCTCCTCATCTGGATCTCGTTCGGAAACCTCAACTCCATAATAACAAATTCAACATCCTCCCACTCTGCCAGGTCCACCAGGGATCTTGGCAGTGTGACCCGGTACTGACCACCGAACTTACTCAACTTAACGAGAAATTTTGGCATCGATCGACCCCCGGCACATTTGTACCGGGTGAGCGGCGCAGGCCGTCCAACACCCTGCCCCGCTCGTCGGCCGTCGCCTCAGACCCGGAAACTCACCATAGACTTTTATCCTTGACATGTCAAGGCTAAAAGACTATTGTTCGGATCTGTGACAATAATAATCGAAAACTCCCATGGCGCCACACGGCGTTGCGACGCCAGGTGTTATAACGCCAAGGGCAACAAGTGCACCTGCATTTGTGGGGGACGTAACCATGGAGTGGGTCGTAACGCGGCTATCGTCCAGGTTTTAGACTGGCTTCATAACTACGCAATCGACTACCCAGGGCAAGACTTTACCCTGGGTAACAACCTGCAGCTGAAGCTTTTAGACGACAACTGAAGGATCTCACTCCGCGGGGTCCCCTTCTCAGGGACAAGACAACTCCCCCACGGGGTGACACAATTTTTTGAGCGGATGTCACTCCACGGGGTCCCCTTCTCAGGGACAAGACAACTCCCCCGTGGGGTGACCCAGATTTAACCACAACTAAAGTCATGGAACCAGAAACAGACCTAAAACTACGACGCCTACTCCCAACCCTTTCAGACAACAGCCTCAGACGCTTCTTTGGCTTAGTCTACAGGGAAATGATAAGGCGTGGCGTCAACATCAACCCCCCCCCAAAATCCCCCCGCAGGGGGGAGTTTAAGGACTGTGAACCGGATCACGGCGACTAACGTGGTGCGCCTAAGAGTCTGTAGGCAGCCCCGGCGATATATCGTATAAGACCGACCTGCTTCCCTCTATGGCCTCGATGTTGCAGGGGGCTGCCAACAGGCTCTAAGGCGTCCGGAGTCGTGCCAGAACGGGTCGGGCCTTCCGGGAAAATTTACTGCGTACCCACAAGGCGGGACCCAAATTTATCCCTCCCTGTCCCTCTTCGCCCTAACCTGTCACGACTCCGGAGGCAGGAACACCTTACCTGCACCGCCACGTAAGTCCCCGCTCCTTGGCTCACTCTTTGCAGGCGGACGCTCCAGGGCGATAAATAAACGCACACCATGGTGAGGAAAGGACTGAAAAACCCTCATTTGAATTTTTCGCCCTTTCGCAACACATGTCGGGCGTCACCTACTCACCTATGCCGGCTAACGCCGAAAGGAGATTAGCCCGACTTACTTCTCTCCTGTTCTGTTTTTCCAAAAACAGGAAGAGAGGTGATTTTCATGACTCCTAAAGAACGTTATGACAAATTGTGGGAAGAGGCACACAAGCCCTTGCCGAATTACAAGGACGTAATTCGCCAAACCTGGCTTGAGGCCTTCCGGGACGTTAAAGAAAAACCGGTCCTGGACCTGTTTGATGAATCCTGTTGAGACTGACCCCCCTAATCCCCCAGTGGGGGACTTTTACAAACCGGCGGCATAGCCGCCGGAAACGAAAGGAGGTACCCAACCATGCCAACAGATTCTAAATGGACATGGACCATCTTGATGGCTAAGGGAAAGATTTTTCACTCTGACCAATCCATCACTCTCTTAGAGCTTCTTCGAAGGTTCGACAAGGCCGGCTTCAACGAACACGAGATTGAGGCCATAATCCGACACTAAGGAGGTGATTTTAATGATTTACGTCTGTGCTCATTGCGACCGCGAGATGATGGAGCTGAAAACCGAAGGTGATGATCTCAATCATGATCTCATCTGTGCAATGTGCTCCCACGAGCTCGACAAACTCCTCAAAAAGGCTAAGGAAATCCAGTTCGCCTTACTAAACCACTTCCGTAGAATTCTCTAACCTCCCGGAAGGGTCCCTGGTTCCCAGGGGCCCTTTCCCGTGCCCTTCCCGACCCGACCTAAGCCCTTCAAATTGCTTACCCTACACCGTAAGGCAATAAAGCTGCCTCCAATATCTTAGACTACGTCTATAAAGGTATTTAGAGACATTGCGGATCTCATGGCCTCGTGCCTCGGCCACTCGCACGTTTTCGATCCCTATTGGACGCAACTTACTGGATTGACAGGAAAAGACTATCTCTAAGTAGTCGAAAAGGCAACTTTCATGCCTTAAGGGTATTCCCTGGACAAATTCATTCCTTTATGTTAAACACACCCAGAACGTCGGAGGTCTCGCATAGCCTCCATTTTTTCATGCCTTTGGGCTGGTCTTGAGTGGCCACTCAGACCAGCCCC
>JABUBK010000313.1_pt1 | contig 11515 bp, 9 predicted proteins | sample 7332671 | NCBI WGS metagenome assembly JABUBK01 (sample SAMN07256342, study PRJNA390944) | subsurface metagenome | isolation source: Methane hydrate marine sediment | place: Pacific Ocean: Eastern North Pacific, ODP site 1244 | collected 2002
GGCCGAATATCGCCTTTTATTAAGAGAAGACAATGCAGACATCCGACTGCGCGAAAAGGGATATAGGGTAGGATTGGTAAGTAGCGAAGAACATCAGAAAGTTAAGAGGAAAGAAAGAATGGTCAAATTGGAACTGGATAGGCTTAGCTCAAGTAAGATTTTCCCTACCCAGAAAACAAATGAGAAACTTATTCAATTAGATACAAAACCGATAAAAGCTCCTCTTAGCCTAAGGGGACTTCTCAGGCGCCCTGAGGTTACCTATGAAAAGCTGAAAATCCTGGATAAGGAGAGCTGTAAGGTGGAGAGAGAGATAGCTGGCCAGGTAGAAATTCAGATTGTGTATGATGGATATATTGAAAGAGAGCTGCAGCAAGTGGAAAAATTCAAAAAGATGGAGAATCTAAAGATTCCTCCTGGCTTTGCTTTTCAAAACATCCCCGGCCTTTCCTCAGAGGTTAAGGAAAAGCTCTCTAAAATAAAGCCACATTCGCTGGGACAGGCCTCTCGTATTTCTGGTATCACTCCGGCTGCCATTTCTATTTTGATGATTCATCTAAAAAGACAGGATTGAGAAGAAAAACTATGGTTGGACTGGTCGGGGTACGTTATATATTAATGATTCCGGAACCTCGTATGGTAAAAGAAGCCGGGGAGGTAAAGACCTTGACATGATTTGATTCGTGTCCTTGACAAAAGGATAAATGTTTTATAATATATCCTTAGAGGAAGGATGAATGGTAGGTAAAGAGAAATTAAAAGAGATAGTATTATCCAATCAAGAGTTTATATCTAGCCAGATAAACGATATAGTTAAGAGGGAGAATATTCGTTTGCCTGAAAGATTAAATAAGGTTGTAATACTTTATGGTGCGAGGAGAAGCGGAAAGACCTTTGTACTTTTTGATTTGCTTAAAGGATATAAGGATACCTCTTTATATATTGATTTTGAGGATGATCGATTGTTGAATTTCCAGGCGAATGATTTTGAAACTTTAAAGGACGTTTTTCTGGAACTGAAACCTGACCTTTTGAATAAGAAGAAAAGATTTCTCCTTGATGAGATTCAAAGTACAAAAAATTGGGAGAAGTTTTGCCGCCGAGCGGTAGAAAAGGAAAATATAGATGTATTTGTAGCCGGTTCATCATCTAAAATTATGCCTTGGGAAATCCACACATCTTTAAGGGGTCGAGCCTGGAGTATCGAGATAACTCCCTTCTCTTTCAGAGAATATTTGCGGGCAAAAAATATTTTTGCAGAGGAAAGTTTTATCTATGGCTCAAAGAAGATAATAACAAAAAAACATTTTTCTGATTATATGAGGTGGGGTGGATTTCCAGAAGTTGTCTTATCAAAAGATGAATTCGAGAAAAACAAACTAATAAAAGAATATCTTGGCGCGATGTTCTTTAAAGATTTAGTGGAAAGATTTAATATAAGCAATATCCATCTTTTGGATGCTCTAATTGATAAGTTATTTTCTTCTTTTTCACAAAGATTTTCTCTGACAGCATTTTATAGACAGTATAAGGGGAAGTTTCCTTTTTCTAAGGATAGTCTATTCAGTTATTATAAAGATTTGCTGGAGAGCATGCTTATTTTTGAGGTAAGAAAATTTGCTGAATCTACTTACAAAAGATTAAGAAATCCGGCTAAGGTTTATCTTGTAGATGCAGGTCTTGCCAGAAAGGTAACTTCAGAAGATTTAGGTAGGGTCCTAGAAAATGTTGTTTTCTTAGAATTGAGAAAAAAGACAGAAGAGGTCTTCTATTTTAATGAGGAAAAGGAGTGTGACTTTGTAGTAAAAGAGAAGAATAAATTTTTTCCTTATCAAGTTTGTTTTGAGTTAACTGAAGAAAATAGAGAAAGAGAATTAGGTGGTCTGGTTTCGTGTTGCAATTGGTTAGAAACGAAAGAGGGGATGGTTTTGACCAATGATCAGGAGGAAGAAATAAAGATAAATGAAATTAAGATAAGAATATTTCCTGTGTGGAAATGGCTAATAGCATATTAGCTCATAGCAATTTAGTTCCTTGTTCATAGTTCATTGTCCATCTAAACTAAACACCACTGGCGAGAATAGCCACAGAGAAATTGTCTTAAGTTGTCTCTTTATGTGGTTTTTCGCAATCAAATGGGAAACATGGTTTTAGATTGTCAGATTCAAATAAATATGATAGAATGAAATGAGGATGGCAGACTTGTTTTTGAATCAGTAATAGGAAAAAGAGAGCAATAATTTTAGTAGGGAGAATGAAATATGGCATCTGTAAGAATTGTCCAAATTCGTAAGAGAGATGGAAGAATAGTCGATTTTGCTCAGGAAAAGATTACCAAGGCTATTTGGGGCGCTGCCCAGGCGGTAGGGGGAAGAGACAGGAAACTAGCCGAAAGATTATCCAATCGGGTGGTAGCTCTATTGGAGGAAAAATTCCTCCAGGAGATTCCTGGCGTGGAAGATGTTCAGGATCTGGTGGAAAAGATCTTAATCGAGGAGGGACACGCCAGGACAGCCAAGGCTTATATCCTTTACCGAAAACAGCACGAGAGCCTTAGAAGAATTAAGACTACCTTTGTGGAAGTAGAAAAAATCGTGAGTGATTATCTTTCTCAGATAGATTGGCGAGTAAGAGAAAACAGTAACATAGGGTACTCTATGTCTGGGCTTATGCTCCATGTCGCCGGTTCGGTAATTACTGATTATACCCTGGACAGGATTTATTCTATGGAGATAGCGGATGCTCACCGTAACGGTGATATACATCTGCACGATTTATACTTTGGCATTACCGGCTATTGTGCTGGCTGGTCCTTAAGTAAATTGCTTTACGAAGGATTTAATGGTGTTCCTGGAATAATAGAATCCAAGCCAGCCAAACATCTGGATACTGCGCTTCTTCAGATGGTAAATTTCATCGGGACTCTGCAAAACGAGTGGGCCGGAGCACAGGCATTTAATTCCATAGATACGTATCTAGCACCTTACATAAGAAAAGATGAGTTAAGTTACAAAGATGTCAAGCAGGCTATTCAGAAATTCGTTTTTAATGTGAATATAGCCTCTAGATGGGGCGGCCAAAGTCCCTTTGTAAATTTGACTTTTGACTGGACTGTTCCCAGAGACCTTGCCCATAAGCCGGTTACCTGGGGAGGGAAGTTGTTAGAGGAAACCTATAGTGAATATCAAAAAGAGATGGATTTAATTAATAGAGCATTTATGGAGGTTCTAATAGAAGGAGATATGAGGGGAAGACCTTTTACCTTTCCCATTCCTACCTATAATCTAACCCGAGATTTCAATTGGGAAAACGGGAATGCGCAGCTTCTCTTCGATATGACGGCAAAGTATGGCCTCGGTTATTTTAGTAATTTTATCAACAGTGATCTAAATCCTAGCGATGTCAGGAGTATGTGTTGTCGACTTCGTCTGGATCTAAGGCAATTAGATAGGAATGTCACCGGTGGACTTTTTGGCTCAGGTGACTCTACCGGAAGTGTGGGTGTTGTCAGCATCAATATGCCAAGAATAGCTTATTTATCCAAAAGTAAGGGTGAATTCCTGGATAGATTAGAATACTTGATGGGCCTGGCTAAGAGTTCTTTGGAGACGAAAAGAGAGATAGTGGAAAAGAATATGCAGGGAGGTCTTTTGCCTTATACTAAGAGATACCTGGGGACTCTGAAGAATCACTTCTCCACTATTGGCCCGATTGGGATGAACGAAGCCTGTTTGAATCTATTGGGGGAAGATATAGCTTCTCCAGAAGGTAGGAGTTTCGCTATAGAGACCTTAGAGTTTATGAGGGCAAAGCTTCAGGATTTTCAGGAGGAGACCTCTCATATCTATAATCTAGAGGCTGTACCTGCAGAAGGCACAAGCTATCGTTTAGCAAGAATAGACAAAAGGAAGTATCCGGATATCATAACCGCTGGTAAAGGGGTTCCCTATTATACGAATTCTACTCTTTTACCAGTAAACAGAACAGAAGATGTCATCGAAGCCCTGGAACATCAGGAGGAGCTGCAAACTTTATATACCGGAGGAACTGTATTTCATATATTCTTAGGAGAAAGGATGTCTTCCGGAGAGGCGGCAAAGAGATTACTCAAAAAAATAGCCTATAATAGTAGAATTCCCTATATTACCATAACCCCGACCTATTCTATCTGTCCTGACCATGGCTATTTGATTGGGGAGCACTCTAAGTGTCCTACATGCGACAAGGTCTGCGATGTATATAGTAGAGTTGTAGGTTACTTCAGGCCAGTCAGGAATTGGAATGAAGGAAAGCAGGAGGAGTTCAAGCAGAGATTGGAATACAAAGAAAAGATAGCCTTGGAAAAGGATTTTAGTGGAAAGAGACAGCGCATAGCGTCCAACGTATAGCATTTTTTTGCTGTGATTGCAACTTAGCTCATAGCCTCTCGCGTGTCATTACGAACGAAGTGAAGCAATCTCATGATATTATGGAATTCAAGGGTTTTCAGAAGACTTCTCTGATTGAATATCCGGGCAAAATTGTCTCTGTGGTTTTTACGGCAGGCTGCAATTTTAGATGTCCTTTCTGCCAGAATCCTGAACTTGTGCTTAATCCTAATAGCCTTCCTTCCGTTAGTTCCAAAGAAGTAGTAAGCCATCTAATATCTAAGAAAAAATGGTTGGATGGTCTGGCTATTACTGGTGGAGAACCAATGATTCACCAGGCTCTGTCCGATTTTATTGGCAAGGTAAAAGAAGAAGGTTTCCTGGTAGGATTAGAGACCAATGGTACCAATCCCCAAATGCTGAAGGATTTGATTGCGGATAAATTGATAGATTATGTTGCTCTGGATATTAAGGCGCCGCTGGTATGGGAAAAATATAAGAAAACATCCGGAATTAATGATGAAGATTTGTTTAGAAAGGTCAAGGAAAGCGTAGAGGTTTTGTTAGAATTGAAGTCAGACATCGATTATGAACTTCGCAGCACTGTCGTTCCCGGATTAATTGGGGAAGAGGATATATTGGCTATTGCTAGACAGATTGAGGGAGCGAAAAGATATGTTCTGCAGCAATTTTTACCCAGGACAACTCTAGATAAGCAATATGAGCGTCTAAAGCCTTATCCTAAAAAAGTGTTGGAGAAGATGAGAAAGAGGGCAGAAAGCTATGTAGAGACCTGCCAGGTTAGGGGATGAGGAAAGAATGAAAGAACCGAAAAAGATAACCATGCAGCTGGTTAAAACGCATGGGCTAACCAAAGAGGAGTATGATAAAATAGAAGATATCCTGGGGCGAGAGCCCAATTTTACCGAATTAGGTATCTTCTCTGTTATGTGGAGTGAACACTGCAGCTATAAGAGTTCAAAGCCTGTTTTGAGATTGTTTCCTACTTCGGGCAAAAATATCTTGGTGAAAGCAGGGGAGGAGAATGCAGGAGTTATAGACATCGGTGATGGCCTGGCCATCGTGATGAAAGCAGAGTCGCATAATCACCCCAGCGCGGTAGAGCCTTTTCAGGGAGCCACCACCGGTGTGGGAGGCATCATCAGGGATATTTTCACTATGGGGGCAAGGCCTGTTGCTCTTCTTAACTCCCTGCGCTTTGGCCCTCTCAATAACGGACGTAATCGCTATTTATTTACTGGAGTAGTGGGTGGAATCGCCGCCTACGGTAATTGTACAGGAATTCCCGCCGTAGGAGGGGAAGTCTATTTCGATGAAACCTATGAAGGGAATCCCATAGTCAATGTAATGTGTGTAGGTGTGATAAAGAAGGATGAGCTTGTAAGGGCAAAGGCCAGGGGAGTGGGAAACCCTGTCCTTTATGTGGGCGCAGACACAGGTAGAGATGGTCTGGGAGGAGCTAGTTTTGCCTCACGAGAACTCACCGATGAGTCGGATAGAGATAGACCTGCTGTTCAAATAGGTGATCCCTTTCGGGAAAAACTTCTCTTGGAGGCGTGTTTGGAGCTTTTAGAGATGGGGGTGATAGTGGGAATGCAGGATATGGGAGCGGCAGGACTTACCTCCTCTAGCTCAGAGATGGCTTCTCGGGGAGGATGCGGGATAGAGATAGATATTTCTCTGGTTCCTCAGAGAGAGAAGGGTATGCTCCCTTATGAGGTGATGCTCTCTGAGTCCCAGGAGCGGATGCTCCTTGTTGTCAAGAAAGAAGAGGAAAAGCTGGCTAAGGAGGTTTTTGAGAAGTGGGACCTTCATGTCGTTAATATTGGGCGAGTTACCTCGGATGGTTTTTTTCGAGTAATGGATGGGGGTAAAATAGTAGCCGAGATACCGGCCGGAAGTCTGGCAGAAGATGCACCAATTTATGCTAGAAAAGAGAAAGAGCCTGCTTATTTCAAAAAAGCACATAATTTTCATATTTCTGACATCCCTGAGCCTAAAGATTATAATGATGTCTTAAGAAAACTTTTAGCTTCTCCTACTATCTCTTCTAAAAGGTGGGTTTATGAGCAGTATGACCATATGGTAAGAACTGATACCATACTTTGGCCGGGTACTGCCGATTGTGCCCTTATCCGGATTAAAGACACAAAAAAGGCTATTGCTCTGACCGTAGATGGAAATGGAACTTACTGTTATCTTAATCCTCATCAGGGAGGGAAAATCGCTGTGGCTGAGGCAGCCAGAAATATTGTCTGCACAGGAGCTAAACCATTGGCCATCACTAATTGCCTGAATTTTGGCAATCCTACTAAACCAGGTGTTTTCTGGCAATTTAAAAGGTGTGTGGAAGGAATGGCAGAAGCCTGCCGTATTTTAGAAACACCGGTAACTGGCGGGAATGTCAGTTTCTACAATGAGAATCCCAGGGGGGCGATTGATCCTACACCAATGATAGGTATGCTGGGTCTTCTTGAGGATATTGATTTCTATTGCACTCCCGCTTTCAAGAATGAGGGAGATTTAATCATTCTTTTGGGTGAATGTGGTGGAGAATTAGGAGGAAGTGAATATCTAAGATTTATTCATAGTTTGAAAGTGGGAGATTCTCCCAGGATTGACCTGGAAAAAGAAAAGAGAGTACAAAGAACTTGTCTTGAGGTAATTAAAGCCGGTTTACTCAACTCTGCTCATGATTGTTCTGAGGGTGGGTTGGCAGTAGCACTGGCTGAGTGTTGTTTTTATGATTCTGAACATAGAGTTGGCGCATTCATTCAACTCTCACCTCTCACCTCTCACCTCTCACTTGTCAGAACCGATGCTCTTCTTTTCGGCGAGGACCAGTCCCGTATTGTAATTTCCTGTTCTCCAAAAGATTTTAGTGAGCTAAGAAATATTGCCCAGAAAAACAAAGCTTCCTTTTCAAAACTGGGAGAAGTAGGCGGAGACAGATTGGTCATCAGAAGAGATAAAGACTCTGTTATAGATATATCCATAGATGAGTTGGAAGAAAAGTGGCAGAAAGGATTGACAAGGTGTTTTAAATAGGGACAGCGACCATTTATTTCTCAAAATGTCTTCCGGGGGGTAAAGCCTTAGCTCTAGATATTCGTGGCATATTGAAAGTTTACAGACAGCGACTCAATCTGTCAATAATAAATGGTCGCTGTCCCTATTTAAAAGGAGGAGGAAATGTTAAAAAAGATAGAATGTTTTCTTCAACCCTCTAAACTGGATGAGATAAAGGATGAACTGGTGAAGATGGGTGTTGAAGGAATGAGTGCAAGTGAAGTTAAGGGTTTTGGAACCCAGAGAGGTTATCTTGAAGAAGAGAAGATGAGTAAGAAGGTTAAGTTCTTGCCCAAAGCCAAGGTAGAGATAGTGGTGGATGAAGAGATTGTGGAAGAGGTAATTGGGGCTATCAGAAAACTTTGTGCAGCAGAGACTATTGGAGCAGGCAAGATATTTGTAATTCCAGTGGAAGATGCGGTGAGAATAAGGACAGCCGAGGTAGGAAAGAGCGCTATTTATTGATTAAGGAGAGCCAAATGAGAGGTGAGTTTAATCCCTGGCAGATGACCCTGAGTCAACTGGATGAGGTGGCTAAAGAGATCAATCTTGATGAAAATATTCATCAAATTCTCAGGTATCCTAAACGATGTCTTACCGTTTCCATCCCTATACAAATGGATAACGGAAAAATAAAGGTGTTTACTGGATTCCGGGTTCAACATAATGTAACTCGGGGTCCGGCCAAAGGTGGCATTCGCTATCACCCTTCTGTTACTTTAGACGAAACAAAAGCTTTGGCTATGTTGATGACCTGGAAATGCGCTGTGGTGGGGATACCTTATGGAGGGGCTAAAGGAGGCATAATCTGTGAGCCCAGGAAGCTTTCCTTAAAAGAGATAGAGAAATTGACTAGAAGATATATCAGTGAGATTATCTCTTTTATTGGCCCGGAAAGGGATATTCCTGCTCCCGATGTTAATACTAATCCTCAGGTTATGGCCTGGATTATGGATACCTATAGTATGGATGTGGGCTACTCTGTTCCTGGAGTGGTCACGGGAAAGCCTATATCTATTGGTGGCTCTTTAGGAAGAAATACGGCTACAGCAAGAGGAGTAATGTTTACTCTGATGAATGCCGCTAAAAAACTTAAGCTTGATCTTTTTGAAAAGAGAATTGCCATTCAGGGCTATGGCAATGTAGGGGGGAATCTAGCTCATCTTCTCAGTGATGAGGGCTATAAAATTATTGCTATTAGCGATGTGGAAGGTGGGATTTACAATCCCAAAGGATTAGATCCGAGGAAAGTATCGCTAGCTCTAAAAGAGAGTGGCTCTGTAGTTGGCTTCAAGGATGCCGATAAAATCACTAACCAGGAACTCTTGGCTATGGATTGTGATGTTTTAGTTCCTGCTGCTCTGGAGAATCAAATACATGAGCATAATGCCGATAAAATAAAAGCAAAACTTATCGTCGAGGCAGCCAACGCACCAATCACTCCCCAGGCAGATAAAATCCTGGAAGGAAAAGGCATTTTCATTATTCCTGATATTCTGGCTAATGCCGGAGGGGTCACTGTCTCTTACTTTGAATGGGTTCAAGGGCTTCAGGCTTACTTCTGGACAGAAAGGGAGGTTAATCTAAGATTAAGAGATATTATGCAGAAGGCCTTTGATAAAGTATATCGGATTTGTGGGGAAAGAAAAGTTACTATGCGCAAAGCAGCCTATATTCTGGCCATAGAAAGAGTTGCTGAAGCTACCAGAGTAAGAGGGTTATATCCATAGGGTCTTCCGTCCCATTGGTTAAGGATGCACTTCCCGTCTTCCATCTAAAGATTCCCAGAGGGTTACTTCGTCAGCAAATTCCAGGTCTCCCCCGGCTGGAAGACCATAGGCGAGGCGAGTAATCTTTATCTTAAAGGGGAAAAGTAATTTAGAGACATAAATTGCTGTTGTTTCTCCTTCTACGTTAGGGTCGGTAGCCAGGATAACTTCTCTAATCTTCCCTGGTTCAATTCGTTTCAAAAGACTCTTAATATTGATATCTTCAGGTCTTACCCCCTTAAGGGGAGAAATGGCTCCTCCCAATACATGGTATATTCCCTTGAATTTACCCATTCTTTCTAAGAGAGATACATCTTCTGGACCTTCTACTACACAGAGGGTGGCTCTATCTCTTCTTTTATCCTGGCAGATACGGCAGGGGTCTTCTTCGGTAAAGTTTGCACAGATAGAACAGTACCTTACTTTCTCCTTAACTTCCTTAATGGATTCGGCCAGCCTAAGAGCTATTTCCTTGGGCTGCTTCAGGATGAAAAAAGAGAGCCGTTGAGCAGTCTTCTCACCTATTCCAGGGAGTTTATTGAATTCCCCGATTAATCTATTTACAGAATTTACTGAATACATAGAAGTTTAACCGAGCATCCCAGGAATATCTATTCCAGGAATATTTAGCCCTCCTGCAAGTCGCCCCATTCTTTCCTTGGTTAACTGCTGTGCTTTGAGCAGGGCTTTATTTACTGCTGCTAGAACAAGGTCTTCTAACATTTCTTTATCTTTTTCTTCCATTAGCTTTTTCTCTATTTTTATATCAACGACTTCCAGCTTTCCATTTATGGTCACCTCGACCATTCCTCCCCCACTGGAGCCGGTGACTTTTTCTTTGGCTATCTCTTTCTGTATTTTCTTCATATCTCCCTGCATTTTTTGAAATTGTGTCAATAGTTTTGCCATATCCATTATCATTAAGATTACCTCCTTGTTTTTCCCTCTACTATTTCTCCTTCAAAAATATCCATAGCTTTAGTTATAAACTCACTCACTCTGGAACTGGAGGAAGATGTCTTTTTGGGTTTGTCTTTTTCTTTGCCTTTTTCTACAATATATTTAAGATGAAAAGGGTAAGATAAAAACTCTTTGATTGTCTCCTCTATTAGGTATATATTGCTATTTCTGGTCAAGGTTTCCTGGTGAAATCCGTTTCTTAAGCTCAGGGTAGCTAGATTTTTTTCTACCTTCAAAAGAGTAGCCTTTTGTAGCCAGGTACCCAGAGTCTTTTTCTTTTTACCTATCTCCTTTACTATTAAAGGCCACTTTTCAAAGAATTCATTGTCATTGCTTTCTTTCTCTTCCACTTCTTGTTTTACTGCTTTTGTCTCTTTAAGGGTGGGCTCTTTCTCCTTCTCTTCTTTTGTCAAATAAGTTTTAACTTCAGGTTTTTCTTTCTTTTCTGTTTCAGGGAGAGAGGATTTTAAGCTCAATCTTTGTTCCAGCTTTAGTATCTTTTGATAAATTTTCATTAATTCCGGTTCCCTGGAATTGGAGGTATCTATATCAAAATCAGAAGAAAGTTCTACTAGCAGCAATTCCAGGTCAATTTGTGGCTGAGAAGAAAAGGCAAGTTTCTGTCTGGTCTGTGAAAGCAAATCCATGAAATGAATTAGTTGGGCCAGGGTAAAGAGAGAAGATTGTTTTTCTGCTTCTTTTTTTTCTGAAGGAGAAAGAAATAGAAAACTATTTCCTCCCATTTTAAGAATTACTAAATCCCTGAACCACTTTCGCCATCCTCTAATAAGCCAGTTTGGATCTCTTCCTTCCTCCAGTAATTGATCAATTAATTCTATATTGGCCAAAGGATTTTTTTCTAATATATTTTGTGTAAGTTGGAATATATATCTTTTTTCCACTATTCCCAGAATGTCAACTACATCTTTTTCCGTTATTTCTCCCTCAGCATAAGAAACAGTCTGGTCAAGAATTTTTTCTCCATCTCGCATACTGTTTTCTGCTTCTTCAGCAATTAGGGTAAGAGCTTCTTTGTTTGTGGAAATTTTCTCTTTTTCTACTATTTGCTGTAAGCGAGTCAGTATCTTAGGGGTAGGTATTTTTCTGAAGTCGAATCTCTGGCAGCGAGAAATAATAGTAGAGAGAAGTTTGTGAGGATCAGTGGTAGCAAATATAAAAATTATATAAGGAGGTGGCTCTTCCAGAATTTTAAGAAGAGCATTAAAAGCAGGATTGGTGAGCATATGAACCTCATCTATAATATAGATTTTGAACCTGGCCTTAGCCGGAGAAAATCTTGCTTTTTCCCGCAACTCCCTTATCTCATCA
>JABUBK010000314.1_pt1 | contig 11513 bp, 11 predicted proteins | sample 7332671 | NCBI WGS metagenome assembly JABUBK01 (sample SAMN07256342, study PRJNA390944) | subsurface metagenome | isolation source: Methane hydrate marine sediment | place: Pacific Ocean: Eastern North Pacific, ODP site 1244 | collected 2002
GCAAGGCAAGAAGCTAAAAGCTTGGGGTACAAAGTCCTTGTCCTTTCTTCTATGATAGAAGGTGAAACCAGGGATATCGCACATTTCCACGGGGCAATAGCCAGGGAAATAATTAAAACCGGCAACCCTCTCCCTCCTCCTGCCTGTATCCTTTCCGGCGGCGAAACCACGGTAACACTTAAAGGTAAAGGGCTTGGAGGCCGAAATCAGGAATTTGCTCTAGCTGCAGCAATAGATATTGCAGGTAAGAATGATGTTGTTGTACTTAGCGGCGGTACCGATGGTAACGATGGTCCTACAGATGCGGCAGGAGCTTTTTCAGACACTTTTACACTGGAGCGAGCCGATGAAATCGGGTTAGATCCTTATAATTTTCTCATGAACAACGATTCTTATCATTTTTTTCAAAAACTCGGAGACCTGTTCATGACAGGGCCTACCAATACCAATGTAATGGATCTTAGGATTGTTCTTGTAAGATAATTATGCGTGCAGTAGTACAAAGAGTAAAGTCAAGTTCTGTAACCGTAGAAAGCAAAGTTGTCGGTGAAATTGGCAACGGGCTTCTGGTATTTTTAGGTGTTGCAAAGTCAGACAAATCCGATGATGCCGATTACCTTGCGGACAAAATTGCAAACTTGAGAATCTTTGAAGATGAAAACAGTAAGATGAACCGCTCTTTGCTCGCGACCGGCGGTCAGATGCTGGTTGTCTCCCAGTTTACCTTGCTGGGCGACTGTAAAAAAGGCCGGCGACCATCGTTTATCCATGCCGCCGGGCAGGACCAGGCTGTCAAATTGTACGAACGATTTATCGAGCAGGTCCGGCAAAAAGGCGTTTCTGTAAAAACCGGCCGGTTCCAAGCCATGATGGATGTATCCTTGATCAATGACGGGCCGGTGACGTTCATTCTGGAAAGCAAATAGCCCGAATTTCTCATGATGAACTTTATCTTTTTTATAATAACACTATAATATCATGAGAAATTCGGGATAGCCAATAAACATCAAGTCATGCATTTCACATCAAAAACCGGCATACCTTTCAAATCCACCATATTGCTCCTTATGATTCTTTTTTGTTTTTCTCAATCTGTCCGGGCGAAAAATCTTTATGACCAAAAGTTTAATGATTTAAAGAATCTTCTCGGGAATCAGGATGCAGTTCTGGTTGTAGACCCGCAAGGCCGGGTTATTTTTTCAAAAAATGCCGGTATTCAACTTGTTCCAGCGTCTGTCCTGAAAATATTCACCGCTCTTGTGGCATTCCACTATCTTGGTCCTGAATACAGATTTGCCACAGAGTTTTACAAGGATCAAGATTCAAATCTCAAGGTAAAGGGATATGGCGATCCCCTTCTCATTTCAGAAACCTTGGTAGAAATCGTTAACAACATTATCCTAAAGTTTAACACTAAGCTTAAAAACATTAACGACCTGGTATTGGATGATTCATATTTCAAAGCCCCTGTCTTAATTCCCGGGGTTACATCTTCTTACGAACCCTACGATGCACCTAACGGAGCTTTGTGCGTCAATTTTAACACGGTCAACTTCAGACGAGACCAAAATGGATCCTATGTAAGTGCAGAAACCCAGACCCCTCTTTTGCCGTTTGTACTGTCAAAAATAACTGAATCTGCCATGGACCGGGGAAGGATTATACTTTCACCCAAAAAAAATGAAATTACACTCTATGCCGGTCATCTTCTTTTATATTTCCTGAAAAAAGAAAGTATAAAATCAAACGGAATAATCAAGATAGGGCGGGTTCAAAAAGAATTTGACAAACTCATTTTTAGATATCTTTCCAGATTCTCATTGAAACAGGTCGTATCAAAGCTTTTTGAGCATTCGAATAACTTTATTGCTAATCAATTGCTCATTGCTGTCGGGGCAAAGGTTTACGGTCCCCCCGGAACCTTGAACAAAGGTATCCGTGCAGCAATAACTTACGCAAAGAACAATCTTAAAATCGATAATATCAATGTTGTAGAAGGCTCCGGAATATCGCGAAGAAACCGGATTTCGGCAAAAAGCCTTTACAAAATCCTTAAAGTATTTGAACCGTACCATTCTCTTATGCACCAGATGGGCAAAGCGTTCTACAAGACCGGAACTCTTAAAGGCATCAATACACGGGCCGGCTATATTGTAAATGCAAAAGGAAAGTTGTATTGTTTTGTGGTACTGCTAAATACTCCGGGAAAGTCGATGAAACCTATTATGGATATACTTTTGCACAATCTGAATTAAAGATGTGGTTGTTGACCTTCTGTAATAGAGGCATAAGCACTGTGGTTGTGGATTGATTCGAAATTTTCAGCACTCACGGAAAACCAGGTGATGTTGCTGTCTTTTTTCAACTTTTCGGCTATGTCCCGCACAATATCCTCAACAAACTTCGGGTTCGAGAACCCCTTTTCAGTTACATACTTTTCATCAGCCCGTTTAAGAATGGAATATACTTCGCATGAAGCAGATCTCTCCACCAGTTCTATCATATCTTCGATCCAGATAAATTTTTTAAACCGTGTGCTGAGTTGGACCTGTCCGCGCTGATTATGGGCACCTGCATCACTGATCTCCTTTGAACAGGGGCAAACAGAAGAAATAGGAACAATAACTTCTGATACAAGGTCGATTTTACCATCAGGATTACTCGATCCGATAATCCTGCAAATATAGTCCATAAAACCGGGGGAATTGCTAACCGGGGACCTTTTCTCAATAAAATAAGGGAAAGCCACTTCGATGTTGGCTGAAGCTGCATTTAAATATTTTTTCATCTCTTCAAGGATAACCGAAATTTTTTTCAAAGAAACCTCCGGACGAAACAAATGGAGCATTTCTACAAAACGGCTCATGTGGGTCCCCTTGTATCTGTGGGGCAAATCGACATACATATTTATCGAAGCTACAGTGTGTTGAATTTTGTTTCTCCGGTCGAGTACCGTTATCGGGTATTTAAGATTCTTTATGCCGACCTTGTCGATAGGTATGTTGCGATAATCGTGCTGATTCTGAATATCTTTCATCTTAGCAAATATTCTTTCTTTACGTTGCTCATGGCATTGAAAATATTTCCCTTTACTTTCCTGTTACTTCTGTAAAGCTGTTTTAAAAGCGTTTTTATCTCCTGTCGTTTCGAAACTTTTGAGGTTGGGCATGAATTGACGAAAGCCGGGTAACCTTTTTCCCGTGCAAAACGCCTTATAACATCCTCATCAACAAAAGATAGAGGTCTTATTAATGTGAACTTTTCCTGGAAAAAAGACTGGGAGGGAACCATAGTACTTATCTCTCCTGCATAGCATATATTCAAAAACAGGGTTTCGATGATATCATCCTTGTTATGACCGAGGGCTAGTTTATTACATCCAAGTTCATCCGCAATTTCAAAAAGTCGTTTTCTTCGCAACCTGGAACATAAAAAACATGGATTTTCCCTGTTCCGAGAACTATGTGCTAAAATTCCATAATCAGTATGTTCAACCCTTAGTTCAAAACCTGTTTTTCTACAGTATTCTGAAAGAGATTCACTATACCCATCCTCGAATCCTGGATCAATATAGACTGCGAACAACTTATAATCTATGGGGATGCGGGACAAACGCTCACTTAAAGCCCACATCATAGTCAGGCTGTCCTTACCGCCTGAAAGAGCCACTAAAATTCTATCTCCGTCAGATATCATATCATACCGGTGCAGAGCTTTGCCGACATCTCTGTTAATCACCTTATATGTATTACTGTGTTTTGACAAAAGATATGTATGAGTCTGTTGATTAATGGTCTTTTCGCACAATCTCTGCGTTATGCTCAAAAAATAATCCTCAGAATATCAAATATATGCCTGTGGTTATTTTTTTCGCATGCCTTGATCTTGAACGCAAATCCTCATTAATCAACAGACTCATGTGAGTCCCTTACTGATTTTCCTCTTCATCTTCTTTGATGGTAATCTTTCCGGCAGCGATCTCACGCAATGAAACAACAATATCTTCATTCTTAGGTGAACTCACCAGGTATTCTGATCCCTCACGGATCTGTCTTACACGCTTGGCCACCATGTTAACAAGTAAAAAACGATTTTGCACCCGTTTCAGGCAATCTTCTATTGTAATACGTGCCACAAAAACCTCCGTTAATATTTATCATTTCACACTAAAGAATTTCTACCAGCTCATAAGACCTTTTCCCGCCAGGAGCCTGGAGGATTATCTTGTCCCCAGGCTTTTTCCCAATAATCGCTTTCCCGAGTGGCGAAGAGATAGAAATGCGTCCTTTTTCGATATTCGCTTCATCCGGCCCCACAAGCTGATAGTTAACGTTTTCGCCTGTATCTATGTTTTCAAGTACCACGGAACTGGCAAACATTGCCCGATTTTTGGAAAGTGTCTTGGAATCAATTATATCTGCCCGGGACAGTTTATATTCTAAGTTGCTTAACCTGCCGTCAATAAACGCCTGTCTGTCTTTTGCAGCTTCAAATTCGGCGTTTTCAGTTATATCCCCATGGGCGCGGGCTTCTTCTATTGCCTTGATATTTTTAGGCCGTTCAACTTTTTTAAGATATTCCAGCTCTTTTTTAAGAGCCTCATAACCCTCTTTTGTAATTGGTACTTGTTCCAAATTTAGGTTCCTCATAAGTATTCTTTTGCCAGAATTTCCGCTATCTGAACCGCATTGGTTGCGGCACCCTTTCTTATATTGTCAGCCACAACCCACATATTGATACCGTTTGTAATCGATTCATCATCACGTATGCGACCAACCAGTGTCAAGTCCTGTCCGGCAGCATCAATGGCAAGTGGATACACGTTGTTTTTCGGATCATCAACAACTTTAACACCGGGTGTCTTTTTAAGAAGAGATTTTACCTCTTTGGCGGAAATATTTTCTTTGGTCTCAAGATTGATCGATTCCGAATGCCCATAAAAAACCGGCACACGAACGCTTGTCGCTGTTATTCCTATGGTATCGTCCTCAAGGATTTTCCTTGTTTCGTAGACCATCTTCATTTCTTCTTTGGTATATCCGTTTTCCAGAAATACATCTATGTGCGGCAGGCAGTTAAAAGCTATGGTGTGAGGATAAATCTTATTCTCAAAATTTTCGAAATTAAGAATCGCCCTGGTCTGAGAATCGAGTTCATCAATCGCTTCTTTGCCGGTTCCTGACACAGCCTGATACGTGGAAACTACAATTCGTTTTATGCCATATTTCTTATGCAACGGATATAGCGGTACAACCATCTGAATTGTCGAGCAGTTCGGGTTTGCAATGATTCCCTTATTCGTGTATTGCGCCACTGCATGAGGATTTACTTCCGGAACCACCAGTGGAACATCCGGGTCCATCCGCCATGTGCTTGAATTGTCTATAACCACACATCCGTCTTTTGCGGCAAAAGGCGCAAATTTTTCGCTGGCACCGCCACCCGCTGAAAAAAGGGCAATATCCATGCCTTTGAAAGAACTCTCCTTCAATTCCTCAACATCAATCGAATCACCCCTGTAATCAATCTCACGTCCCACAGAACGGCTTGATGCCAATAATTTAATAGATTTAATCGGGAACTTTCTCTCCTCAAGACAGGATATCATCTGATTCCCAACAGCACCTGTTGCACCTGCTACGGCAACATTATATTTTTTTTCAGCCATTAAGAATTTTCCTCTTGTAATAGTTCTTTGAAACAATTCGATTTCAATAGAGCTGTAATATTTTCAAAAAGTTGGCGTGTTACCCTTTTGTAATATATTCTGCCACAAGATCTCCAACTTCTTGTGTGCTGTATCCCATTTTTCCTGCGGCAACATCTTTGAGATCATCACGCAGCACCTTAATAACCCCCTCCTCTATCCAGGAGGCGGCCTTTGGTTCCCCTATGATCTCAAGCATAATCTGTGCCGCTGAAATGGCCGCAATTGGGTTAATTATATTCTTTCCTGTGTACTTGGGTGCAGATCCACCAATAGGCTCGAACATTGAAACCCCTTCAGGATTAATGTTTGCTCCAGCAGCAATCCCCATCCCTCCCTGGATCATTGCAGCCAGGTCGGTTATAATATCTCCAAACATGTTATCTGTAACAATAACATCGAACCACTCCGGGTTTTTCACCATCCACATGCAGATGGCATCAACATGAGCATAATCTGTTTCAATATCAGGATACTCTTTAGCAACCTCATTAAAAACCCGCTCCCACAAATCGAATGCAAAGGTCAAAACATTCGTCTTTCCGCAAAAGGTTAGTTTTTTCCTTTTGTTTCTTTTCCTGCAATATTCAAAAGCATATCTTATACACCTTTCCACACCTTTGCGTGTATTGATCGATTCTTGTATTGCGACTTCATCTAAAGTGCCCCGTTTTAAACAGCCTCCGGCTCCGGCGTAAAGGCCTTCGGTATTCTCTCGGACAACGGTAAAGTCTATATCGTCAGGCCCCTTTCCCTTCAAAGGTGTTTCCACGCCTTCATACAGTTTAACAGGTCTCAAATTGATATACTGGTCAAAATAAAACCTTAGCTTCAAAAGGATGCCTTTTTCGAGAATGCCTGGTTTCACATCAGGATGGCCTATAGCACCTAGATATATTGCATCTGATTTTGCCAGTGTTTCAAGCAAGTTATCCGGCAATATCTCTCCCGTTGCTTTAAAATGTTCGCCTCCTAAATGGTAATTGTTAAAATTCAAGCTGAAATCGCATTTACATGCCACGGTTTCAAGAACTTTGATCCCCTCCGCAACAACTTCCGGTCCGGTACCATCACCGGGGATCACCGAAATATTATATTCTTTTGTCATAGTATAGACCTCGACATTTTTTTAAGAAATGCGCTATCTTTTTGAACAAAAGCTTTGAATCATGTAATTTTATAAAACATGTCATGAATTTTAAGATCTTCGTAAAGACGTCAAGTTAAATGGAACTCGATCTGTGCTCGTCTAATTCATCTGTTCCGGGCGTTCCCTGTTTTATTCTTCTATGATTTCTAAGTGTAATGAAAGGACCTGAAATAACATAAGTAAGTCCTAAAAGAAACAGGGCAGCGGATGGTTGGGCGGCAATAAATATCAATATCAGTATAACCGCAACCAGAACATTGAAATTCATCTTTCTAAACAGTTCCGGTTTTTTAAAACTGTTGTATTTTATAGTACTTACCATCAAAAAGGAAAGAATATAAAGCAAAACCATAATGAATATGGGATTTATTTTCCCCGCCATGCCAAATTTGTGACAAAACAAAACAGTTGTTGCCAACATGCCTGCTCCGGACGGAATCGGAAGACCTACAAAGTGATCGCTGCTTATAATACCAACCTGCGAGTTAAAACGGGCCAGGCGTAAAGCGCCACAAGCCATGAAAAGGAATGCAGCCAGCCAGCCAATTCTTCCAAGTGGTTTAAGAGCCCATAAATATATCATTATACCCGGTGCAAGGCCAAAAGATATAAGATCTGACAGAGAATCGTATTCAGTGCCAAATTTGCTGGTGGTATTTGTAGCTCTGGCAATTTTACCATCCATAATATCAAACATTACGCCAATAATAATAGCTATGGAAGCGGCAACAAATTTGTCGTTTATGGAAGCTATAACGGCATAGAAACCGCAGAAAAGATTTAGCGATGTAAATATGTTGGGCAGAACGTAAATTCCGCGACGCGATCTTTCTTTTTTAACTTTTTTTATTTTTTTCATATCAAATCTCCTAAAACAGACGTCCCGGCCTTTACCCTGTTCCCAACAGCCACATTCAAAGTTGTGTCGGGCGGCATATAAACATCAAGACGTGATCCAAAACATATTAACCCAAGACGATGTCCGCGGGCAACATTATCGCCCTCCTGTACTTTACAGATAATACGCCTTGCAATCAGACCTGCAATCTGAACTGTGCAAATATTTTTCCCTTCTTCAGTTTCAAGAAATATGGCATTGTGTTCGTTGTGCTTTGAAGCCTTATTCAGATTGGCGGAGAAAAATTTCCCGGGATAATAATTAACCGCTTTTACTAGCCCTTCATGGGGAATACGATTTACATGAACATTAAAAATTGACATGAAGATACTGATTTTTATACACGAACCTTCATAAAACCGACTGTTATCCACCTGACCCGCAAAAACAACCTTGCCATCAGCCGGTGAAACCACAGCACTGGTATAATTCGGTATTACACGGTCCGGGTCCCTGAAAAAATAACATATAAAAAAAGTAACGGCAAGTCCTATCAAGGCCAGGGTGGTCAAATCCAAAAGAGCGAATACAACAGTTGTAAATGTAGCGGCAAATATAAAAGGATACCCCGCACTCGCCACAGGAAAGGCTGTATGGTTCGGCGGATCGGACCAGGAAAAATCACTCATCAAATATACCCTGACTGAAATTGCTAAATATTATTAAAAACTTAAACTATATTTAATATCAAAAATAGATCAACATTGTCAATAACAACCATAAATAGTAAAGACTTTTTACGAAGCCATCAAATTTGATGAACTCGTAAAAAGTCCGATTTAGACGGTTTCGTAAAAAGTTCAAATTCAAGGCGTGCAAATTTTGTAATCATGAGGCGTACTTATCGTACGTTGAATGATTACGAAATGCAGCACAACGCAGAAGTTGGACTTTTTACGAGACCGTCAAATTTAGCTCTGCATCGGATCTTCTGATATAATGCGGCACAAATATGCCGACATCATCCGTATCGTCATTTTTAAATCTATCCATGCTAAGATACGCTACAGTTGAAGCCCTAAGCGTATTTTGAAAAGAAGATGCAAAAAAAGCTGATTTGCCCATTTTATTTAATATCGTCTTTTGATAAAGCAAAGCACCATCGCCTATAAATAAGCATGTTTCATTAAGATCAAATACGGCTTTTTCAGGGGGAGAAACTTGCTCATCGGCTTCTTTTTTTAAATGGCCGTTTCGAAACTTGTATCGTGAAAAGTAGACCTCTCCTCTGCTCGCATCTATAAACGGGCATATAAGATATGGGAAAAAAGATGCCTGCATGGCAAGCGCATCAAGGCTTGAAACACCCACAACAGGTTTTCCCGATGCCGTTGCAAGACCCTTGACCGAACTTATTCCAATGCGCATACCGGTAAAAGTTCCAGGTCCACTTGTAACGGCAAAGCCATCCAGTTCCGAGAGGGCCAGACCTGACAAACCGATGACTCTTTCTATCATCTCCATTAAATGCCTGGAATGGGTCTGCTTCCTGACTGTCGTCATTTCTGCCAACAAGGATCTTTTTTCGACCACGGCAACGCTACAGCTCTTTGTAGCCGTATCAACGGCAAGTATCTTCATATCACCCATTCCCCATAACATTTCCTTCAATGGCAAGGGAAAGAACTCTATCCATGTTTTTTACAGGAATGAACTTAATTTTACGCTTTATGTGCGACGGAATCTCTACTAAATCTTTTTTGTTCTTCTCGGGAATAATAATTGTACGAATCCCGCCCCTTAAAGCGCCCAGTGCTTTTTCCTTCAAACCCCCTATAGGAAGAACCCTCCCCCTGAGAGTGATTTCACCTGTCATTGCTACATCTTTGTTTACCGGTTTGTTTAATAAAACAGAAATAAGTGCTGTAGCTATTGCGATACCGGCAGAAGGCCCGTCTTTGGGTATTGCACCTGCCGGAACATGAATATGGACATCCTTATTTTCAAAAACATTTTTCTTAACACCCAACAGAGAAAGGTTTGCCCGGGCATAACTAAGGGCCGCCCGGGCGGACTCCTGCATAACATCTCCGATTTGACCGGTTATGAGTAGCTCTCCCTTACCGCCTATTAAAGACGCTTCTACATACAGAACATCGCCACCGGTCTGGGTCCAGGCCAGGCCTGTGGATAAACCGACCTGACTCTTCTCCTGATCCATTTCAGGGTAATATTTCGCAACTCCCAGGTATTGTTGCAGGTTGTTTTTTGTGATACGAAAATGTCCTTTATTTCCTTCAGCAATTTTACGCGCCACCTTGCGGAAAAGAGCCCCTATTTCACGTTCAAGGTTCCTTAAACCGGCTTCGTAAGTGTATTCTTTTATGATCTGATGCAATGCACCCGGGCTTATTGACATATTTCTAGCCCTTAAACCGTTCTCTTTTATCTGACGCGGAATAAGGTGCCTTTGAGCAATCGTCTTTTTTTCTTCTTCCGTATATCCGGGAAGTGTAATAACCTCCATCCTGTCAAGAAGCGCTGACGGAATGGTGTCGGTCAGGTTTGCCGTAAGAATAAACATAACCTTGGAAAGGTCAAAAGACAAATTAAGGTAATGATCACTGAAAGCTAAGTTTTGCTCAGGATCAAGGGCCTCTAAAAGAGCGGATGAAGGATCTCCGCGAAAATCAGAGCCGAGCTTGTCAATCTCGTCCATCATGAAAACAGGATTGTTTGTACCACACTGTTTTAAACCCTGTAATATGCGTCCGGGCAAAGCGCCGATATAGGTTCGGCGGTGGCCTCTGATTTCAGCTTCATCACGAATGCCGCCCAGAGAAATACGGATAAATTTACGTTTCATTGCCCTTGCTATGGCCTGCCCCAGGGAAGTCTTTCCCACCCCAGGCGGTCCCACAAAACAGAGAATCGGGCCTTTCATTTTGGGATTAAGCTTGCGTACGCTTAAATATTCCAATATGCGATCTTTTATCTTGTCCAACGCAAAATGGTCCTTATCGAGAACCTTTTTGGCCTGCTTGATATCGATTACATCTTTGGTCGTTTTACTCCAGGGCATATCGACCATCCAGTCCAAATACGTTCTCACAACCGAAGATTCGGCAGAATCAGGGTGCATCTGTTCCAAGCGTTTCAACTGCCTTAAAGCTTCTTTATTAGCTTCTTTTGACATCTTGGCGCTTTTTATCTTTTTTTGGTAATCCTTTATTTCCTGTACTTTGTCATCGCTCTCACCGAGTTCCCTATGAATTGCCCTTACTTGTTCTCTTAAAAAGTAGTCTCGCTGATTTTTCGAAATTTCATCCCTTACATCAGACTGGATCTTAGCCTGCATAGATGATAGCTCCACTTCCCGTGTAAGCAAGTCGTTCACCTTCCTGAGTCGCTTAACAGGATCGATCAGTTCAAGCAACATCTGGGATTCATCAATTTTCAATCTGAGATTTGATGCCACAAGGTCAGCAAGCTTTCCCGGATTTTCGATACTTTCTAAAACAGCGCTGACATCACTGGTCATCTCACCACGCAAAGCCAAAATCTTTTCGGATTGCTCCCGTATATTCCGCATCAGGGCTTCAATTTTCAGACTGGTTTTCTTAATCGGGGGTTCCACAATATTTTCAATTTTTACACGATATAAAGATCTTTTTAAGACGTATTTAACAATCCTTGCCTTGGCAATACCCTGAACAAGAGCTTTAATACTACCATCCGGAAGTTTCAGAATTCTCAAAATCCGGCTCACAGTTCCGACGCTAAAAATTTGATCCGGTTTTGGGTTCTCAACACCTGGA
>JABUBK010000315.1_pt1 | contig 11496 bp, 8 predicted proteins | sample 7332671 | NCBI WGS metagenome assembly JABUBK01 (sample SAMN07256342, study PRJNA390944) | subsurface metagenome | isolation source: Methane hydrate marine sediment | place: Pacific Ocean: Eastern North Pacific, ODP site 1244 | collected 2002
TTTTTGTCAGGAATGTGGGGAGGTTCTTCGTTGCCCCAATTGTAATATAGGGGTTACCTTTCATTCAAGAGGGACCCTCCTCTGTCATTACTGTGGCTACCAGGAGCACTCTCCTCTTATCTGCCCTCATTGTAATGGAGATAAGCTTAGAGGTAGGGGATTAGGAACAGAGGGGGTGGAACGGATAGCAAAGATGAGATTCCCGAAGGCTTTGATAAGAAGAGCTGATCTGGATATCACTTCTTCTTCCCTCTATCCACTGGTGGAGGATGATGTGATCGAGGGGAAAATTGATATATTAGTGGGGACAAAGCTCATCATTAAGCAAGAAATTCTCAAAGAAGCAAAGGTAGTGGGGATCATTTTGGCTGATAGCCTGCTTAACTTACCCGATTTTAGAGCTAGTGAGCGTTTCTTTCAACTCTTGGTCAAAATAAAAAGATCCATTAAAAAGGAAGGAAAGATACTAATTCAGACCTACAATCCCACTCACTATTCTTTGAGATGCGTTAAAGACGGGGAGGAAGATTTTTATCCAGAGGAAATGAGGATAAGAGAAGAACTGCATTATCCACCGCACGTTCATTGGACAAGAATCCTTCTCGAAGGAAAGACCAAGGCCAAAGTGGCCGAAGCCGGCCAGAGGATAGCTACTGAACTGGACAAAAAGGGAGGGAAGTTTCTAGGGCCTTCTCCCTGCCCATTCACTAAGATCAAAGGTAGGTATCGTTATCAGCTGGTCATAAGGGATTGTAATCCCAACCGTATAAGTAATTTTCTGAAGGGAGAGCTGGGTTCCTCCTCCAGATCCCTTGATAAGGTAAAGGTGAGCGTGGATGTCGATCCACAGGAGCTAATGTAGGAAGGTTATCAATGAGAGGGGATGAAATTCGGCAGAGATTCTTAAGTTTTTTCAAGAAGAGAGGCCACCTCGTTCAAGAGTCTGCCCCCTTATCTTTAGACGACCCGGCTCTTCTTTTCACTATCGCAGGTATGGTGCCCTTAAGGTCCTTCTTTTTGGGACAGAAAAAACCCCCTGCTCCACGCCTTGTCTCCTGCCAGCTCTGTCTGCGCGCCAATGATATGGATAAAGTAGGTAAAACCCCTCATCACCACACTTTTTTTGAGATGCTGGGGAATTTCTCGCTGGGTGACTATTTTAAAGATGAGGCCTGTCAGTGGGGATGGGAGTTTGTGGTCAAGGAATTGGGTGTTGAAGGCAAACGCATCTGGATTACCATATTCCAGGATGATGATGAAACACACCTCATATGGAAGAAGATAGGAATTCCCTCATCAAAGATACTCAGAAAGGGTGAGTCAGATAATTTCTGGTCTTCTGGAAAGGTTGGTCCCTGTGGACCGGACACAGAGATCTTTTTTGATAGAGGAGAGGAGTTCACCTGCCGCAGGAAAGACTGTCAACCTGGTTGTGGTTGCTCAAGGTGGGTGGAACTGTGGAATTTGGTGTTTATGCAGTTTAATCGGGATGAAGAGGGAAGACTTTCCTCTCTTCCTTCCAAGAATATTGATACCGGCATGGGTTTGGAGAGAACCGCCTCGGTGGTTCAGGGAGTAGAGGATGATTATGAGACGGATCTGTTCCGTCCCGTCCTGGAGTGGCTAATGAGGCTTCTTCCAGAGCCCGTGAAAGATAAAGTAGGTATAAGGGCAATCTGTGACCATCTGCGTGCCCTGACCTTCCTTCTGGGAGAGGGCATCTTCCCTTCCAATGTGGGAAGAGGATATGTGGTACGCAGAATTCTTCGGCGAGCCTGTCGTTTTGGTAGGAGATTGGGTCTGGAAGAGCCTTTCTTATATCAAGGAGTCCCTGTCGTTACCAAGTTTATGGAAGGATCTTATCCCTACCTGACAAAGGTCAAGGAAGATGTAGCCACGATAATTCGGGCGGAGGAGGAGAACTTCCGAGAAACTCTGAGTCGGGGAATGAGAATCCTGGAAGGGATAATTTACGAATTGAAAAGAAAGAAAAAGCGGCTAATTCCCCCCTCCCAGGTTTTCAAACTTTATGACACCTATGGGTTTCCACTGGATCTTACCGAAGAGATAGCAGGCGAGGAAGGAATAAGGATAGACAGAGCTTTGAGTGAGGGGCTCCTGGCTCAGCAGAGAGAGAGAGGAAGGAAAGAATTTAGGGAAGAGAAAATAGGGATCAGGAAAATGGGGACTGTACAATTTCCCTTGCTGAAAGAGAAGGTGGGGGAAAGCGAATTTGTGGGATATGAGCGTTTAACCAGAAAGACTCGTCTTCTAGCTATTCTCAAAAATAGAATTCCGGTGGATGAACTGAAAGAAGGAGAAGAGGGGGTTCTTGTCCTGGCCTCCACTCCTTTTTATCCTGAAGGAGGAGGTCAGGTGGGTGACCGGGGAAAGATTTTCACTTCGAGAGGCCTGGCACAGGTCCTCGATGTTCAAAGAATCGAAGATGCAATAATTGTTCATCAAGTGAAGATGTTGAAAGGCAGAATCAGGCAAGGTGAGGAGCCTATTGCCAAAGTGGATGAGGAAAGAAGAAAGGCAATAGCTCGAGCCCACACAGCTACTCATCTTCTGCAAGCTGCTCTTAGAGAAATTCTGGGAAGAACGGTTAAGCAAAGTGGATCTTTAGTGGATGAAGATAGGCTCAGGTTTGACTTTACTCATTTCTCCCCCTTGTCGGTGAATGAGCTTCATCAGGTGAGTTCCCTTCTTAATGAAAAAATCAGGAAAAATCTTCCCGTCCGGGTGAAAGAGATGAGTTTATCTCAGGCTCAAGAAAGGGGAGCTATTGCTTTATTTGAGCCGAAATACGAGGAAACTGTGAGGGTAGTAAACGTGGGGAAGTTCAGCATGGAAGTTTGCGGAGGGACCCATCTTGCCCGAAGCGGCGAGATCGGGCTGCTTAAAATCATAAGTGAGAGTGCTGTGGCGGCAGGGGTGAGAAGAATTGAAGCTGCAGTCGGAAAAAGGGCCTTAGAGTGGATGGAGGAAAGGGACGCACTACTCAGCAAAATAGCTTCTGAGCTGGGTACCTCGGAAGAGGAAATCTCGACCCGTCTTAGAGAAAGGGAGGAGGATCTTGAGGAAAAGATTCGCCAGCTAAAAAGATGGCAAAAGAGATGGGCCCTGTTAAAGATGGAGCAGTTGATGAGAGAAGCTTCTGAAGTAGGGAGGGTGAAAGTCGTCAGCGGAAAATGGGACGCTGTAGATCCAGAAGTGCTCAGAGAGGCAGCGGAGAAGCTTAGGGGTAAACTTAGGAGGGGGATTGTCATCCTTGCATCAGTATTTCAAGATAAGGCTCTTTTAGTGGCTGCCTCAACTCATAAGAATTTGCCAGCCAATCTTATGGTAAAGGAACTTGCTCAGCTTGTCGGAGGAAATGGAGGGGGGAGATGGGATTTTGCCCAGGGGGGGACCTCCTCCCCACAAAAAGTGGACGAAGCGTTGAAACAAGTGCCTGTCATTATTGAAAGATTGTATTCTACCTAAGGATCATTCCTCTCCGTCGTTGCATAGCCGCTTTGGATTGTTTCTGCTCGTCTTCTCATTTCGGGAAAGACTTGAAAGATCTTGAGGGGGAAGGCTGGTATTCACTTAGGAGAGACGACTCAGGTGGAGCTGGCGGAGGGGCTTGAACCCCCAACCTGCTGATTACAAATCAGCTGCTCTGCCAGTTGAGCTACGCCAGCCTATTTCTCTAGTACGTCTGTGTCTTCAAAGCTCACCTGCCCGAGTAGCATTCTTTTTTGGCTTATTTTAGCGGGGTGAGTAGCGAGAGACTAGATTGGAGCGTAGTAATTCATCTGTCCTTTGCCGGGCTAGCCTTTTAGCCTCCATACTGTTCTGGCCCTGGTATCTTCTAGTTCTATTCCCAGGCTATCCAGCTTTTTTCTTATGTCATCAGCTAATTTCCAGTGCTTTTTTTCCCGCAGCTTATCTCTTACAGCCACCAGAATTTCTATAAGCTGAGAGGCGTCTTTGCCCACTCCCTTTTTTTTCCTCTCCCCGAATAGAGCCAGTACTTCTCCTATCCTCTTTATCTCTTTTGCGGTTTCGAGAAGAGCGTCCCGAGCGTTTTTGTTTAAGGGGTCGGCTTTTCCCATGAGGAGATTAGCCTTTTTGACCGCTCCAAAAATCCTGGAGAAGACAAGGGGAGTATTAAAATCATCATCCATAGCCAGAATGAAGTTTTGTTTCACGCCATCCGCATATTTGGCTAGATCTGTTGTCCTTTCCTCCTCATCCCTGGAGAGGATGGTCTGTTTGTTTTGTTCTTGGATCTCCTTAGCTCTTTGAAGAAAATTTTGAACTCGCTCTAGAGAGGAAGCCGCTTCTCTTAGAGCCTCTTCGCGATAATCCAGGGGACTTCTATAATGAGCGCAAAGGAGATAGTATCTTACTGTCTCACTGTCGAATTTCTTGAGAGCCTGGGAAAGGCTCAAAACATTCCCTGTTGATTTGGCCATTTTTTGATCTTTCAGAGTGAGAAGACCATTATGAATCCAGTACATGACAAATCTCTTTCCTGTAGCTCCTTCCGATTGGGCAATTTCATTCTCATGATGGGGAAAGATAAGGTCCTTGCCTCCGCCGTGGATATCGATTTCTTCCCCTAAGAATTTCATGGCCATGGCTGAGCACTCAATATGCCAACCTGGCCTTCCCTTTCCCCAGGGACTATCCCAGGAAGGTTCTCCTTCTTTTTCTTTCTTCCATAGAGCAAAATCTAGGGGATCAATTTTTCTTTCATCAATCTCTAATCTGGCTCCTGCTTCCAGATCTTCCACGCCCTGGTGAGAGAGTTTCCCGTATTGAGGGAATTTCTTTACCCTAAAGAATATGTCTCCATTCCGGTGGTAAGCAAGACCTTTTTCTTCCAGTCTCTTAATGAGATCTACTATCTCTTTGATAGACTCAGTGGCCCGAGGATACTCGTGCGCTCTTTTTATTCCCAGAAGATTCATATGCTTCATGTATTCTTTGATGAACTTATCAGCCAGGTCCAGGATAGAGATTCCTAGAACCTTAGCCCGATCGATCATCTTATCATCAACGTCGGTGAAATTAGTTACGTACTTTACCCGGTACCCCCGGTATTCCAAATATCTCCTCATCAAGTCAAAAATCACCGCTGCTCTGGCATGACCAAGGTGGAGCTCATCGTAGAGGGTCACTCCGCAAACGTACATCTTAACCTCTTTATCCTTGAGGGGGATGAACTCTTCCTTCTTGCCAGTCAAAGTATTATAGATTACCAGTCCCATGTTCTTATCTTTCAGGGCTCTTCCTTTTTTTCTAGACTTGCCACCGACCAGCAGGCAATACCCTTCTTTTTGCCCAAAAATCCCAATCCTTCCGAGGTTGTGGCCTTTACCCCCACTCTTTCCGGTTCAATTCCCAAGACTTGGGCGATGTTCTTTTTCATTTGAGGAATGTAGGAGGACATTTTGGGTTCTTCTGCCACGATCACCGCATCCACGTTGTGGATCTTGAATCCTCGCTCTAGCAATTTCCTTTTTATCTTTGCCAGCAGTATCATACTGGAGATTCCTTGGTACCGGGGATCGGTATCAGGAAAAAGATTTCCTATATCTTCTTTCCCTGCTCCTCCCAGCAGAGCATCTCCAATACTGTGCAGGAGAGCGTCTCCGTCGGAATGTCCCGCTAAACCTCTAGTATGCGGGATATCAGTGCCCCCCAGAACCAGTTTTCTTCCTTCTGCCAAAGGATGAACATCGTATCCAATCCCCACCCGCATCTAGCTCTCCTTAGATTCTGCCCCTAAGAGTAGCTCGGTCATCATCAGATCCTGAGGTGAAGTGATCTTAACATTGGTCTCCTCGCCTGGGATCATCTTTACTATTGTTCCTAGTCTTTCTACCAGGCTGGCGTCATCATTAGCCTGCCATCCCCGCTTCCTGGCCTGACCATAAGCCTGGCATATGATATCTTTCTTAAATCCTTGAGGAGTTTGGATGAGGTAGATTTTTTTCCTATCCAACGTTTCCTTTACCAGATTATCCCGGCCAACCCGTTTTACCATTTCTCGTACCGGCAAACCTGGAACCACCGCTTCCCACCTCTCGGTCGCCTGAATAACCTTTATTATTAATTCTTGAGAGATGATGGGACGAACTCCGTCATGAACGAGGACAGTATCAGTATCTGTCTCCAGCATATTCAAACCTTGCATGACCGAGTCCCTGCGCTCCTTCCCTCCTTTTACTACAGTTTTAACCTTCTGATAATTGCAGGGTGATAGAACACTTTGCCGGGTATATCGTTCCATTCCTCTGGGAACTACCAGGATTATCCCACCTACCAGTGGACACTCTTCGAATCTGCTTATACTCCAGGAGAGAATAGGCTTTCCTTTGAGGAGACAAAACTGTTTAGGTTGGTCTTTTGCGAATCTCCTCCCCACCCCCCCTGCGGCAATAATCACCTCAACTCGCACTTCTTCTTACTCTGCTCCGTTTTCTTTTAGGTTCCTCTCTTACTTCGGTGAATATCATTTTGCCAGTAGTCGTCTGGAGGACAGAGGTCACCGTGACCTCCGCCTCTTTACCGATGTAATTTTTACCTCTTTCCACTACCACCATGGTTCCGTCTTCAAGGTATGCCACTCCCTGATCGGGGTTTTCTCCTTCTTTGATGACATTGATTCGGAGGGTCTCCCCAGGCAAAAGAATGGGCTTGAGGGCGGTAGCTAGCTCGTTGATATTAAGAACCTCTACATCCTGGATCTTAGCCAGTTTCTTTAAATTGTAATCATTGGTCAATACACTCCCTGGCATAACTTTGCCCAGTTGGAGAAGTTTGGTATCCACCTCCGTAGTCTCAGGAAAATCCTTATCGATAATCTCTACCGGAACGTTGTCTTGATTCTGCAGGTTATTTACCATGTCCAGGCCTCTTCTTCCCCTGGCTCGCTTGGTGGAAGAAGAGGAATCAGCGATCTGCCGAATTTCTGTGAGAACAAAGTTAGGGATAATGAGGGTACCTTCAATGAAGCCAGTCTTACATAGATCAGTTATTCTCCCGTCAATGATCACCGAGGTGTCCAGAATCTTGTATGCTGCCCGCGAAGCCCCAGCTGTCTTTCGACCCGGGCGGAAGAGAAAACTATATATCTCCTCCTCTCTTTTTGTTGCCACCGTAACTCCAACGCTCGCAAAAATTAGGTTAGTCAAAAGAAGAATATAGGGGGCAAAAGATTTGAGCGGAGCAATAAGCAGGAGAGGATAGGCGATGAGGTTGGCCAAGATAACCCCCAAGGCTAAGCCGCATCCTCCAATGATAATTACCCTTACTGATGTCCGGCTAAGTCCTCGCTCGGCAACCACTACCAGAGTAGCCACCCATCCTCCGAGCAGTGTAGGGATCCACGGAACAAAGCCCAGGTTTAGCGATACTCCGTAGCAAATCACCGCCGCCAGTATGATAAACAATATTCGTAGTCTGAATTCCTCCATTTTCATATGTTTTATCCTTTCTCTTTGCTTATTTATCCCGTTAGAAAGAAGGCTCCGCCTGCGCACTCTGTCTCTAACGGGGTTTACTCAGCAGTGCCCCGTCTTTTAGTCTTTCGAGTTCTCTCCTGATGGAGTTGGCTCTTATTTCCCCTACTTCATCGATTTCCATTAATTCGACGGCAGTAGCACTGATGATACTAGGCAGGTCTCCCAGGGATTTTACCACGTTCTCCACCACCACTTGAGGCAGATGAGGAATCCTGCAGAGGGCTCGATATCCCCGAGCAAATACGGAAAGATCAAGATTTTCACTTCTGGCTTGGTACCCAAGAACTTGCATAACATTGGTCAATTCCAGAATCTCCTCCATTCTGAGTGTTGCTAGTTCAGAGAGGGCTTTTTCATAATCCTCTTTAGCGTAGTCGCGGACAATTTGCCTGAGTTCCAGCAGGGTGTCCCCAACTATCTCTTTCAATTGCATCTCTATTAATCGGGCTTCCAGTCCTAGTTCTATGATATAGCGATCTACCTCTTCTTTAATTCTTCTTATGAGCTCGCCTCTTTCGACAGGTTTGAGGACCTCGGATAATCTTACCTTATCCTGGAATTCTAGAGTATCGAGCTCCGCCAGAATCTCATTAAATGCAGTCTGATACCGCTCCAGGGTCTGCAGGGCTTGACTGGCTCTTCTTAGCAACTCCGGTACAGTTTTCAGGACATATTTTGCCTCTCTCCGGTATAGGCTGACTATGCTCCGGGTTTGGGAAATAGCGATAACGGGGCAACCCGTCTGTTTGGCCATCCTCTCAGCCGCTCGATGCCGAGTTCCTCTCTCGGTGGTGGGGATAAGATAGTCGGGAACTAACTGTGTATTAGCATAGAGTATTCTTTCCCTATCCCGAGAGAGGACAATAGCTCCATCCATTTTAGCGAGCTCCGCCAGGGCGGTAGGAGTCAGCCTGCAATCTACCTTAAACCCCCCCTCAATGACTTCCAATACTTTGGGAGTATCTCCCACCACGATGAGACCCCCTGTTCCTGCTTGAAGGATGATTTCTAAGGCCTGTCCCAAGGGAGTTCCCGGCGACATCAACCTAAGGAAATCTAACAAGCTCTCCTCATCTTCATTGGGCCTAACCATCTGCTTCCCCTCTAAATTCGTTCTGGAGTATCTCTTCAATTCTGGTGAACTCGGCTGTTTTTACCCCGGAAAAAATCTTCTTTTCATTTGGTCTCACTTTGGAAGTTAGGCATCGGGTGAACCCTAGCTTGGCTGCTTCACCCATTCTTTTATCCATGAAAGCAACCGGACGGATATCCCCTCCCAATCCCACTTCGCCAACGGCTACCGTTCTCTTGGAGAAAGGCAGGTTTTTGAGACTGGAAACAACAGATAAAGCGATGCCCAAATCACAAGCAGGTTCATTTATTCTCATCCCCCCTGCCACATTTATGAAAACATCTTGATCGTAGAACCGGAGTCCCTGTCTCTTCTCCAGTACAGCTAGAAGCAAACAGAGTTTATTGTAATCAACACCTTGAACTACCCTTCGGGGAACGGCCAGATTGGAAGCAGTGACTAGAGCTTGGATCTCTACCAGAAAACACCGAGTTCCTTCCATGGTCGGTACTGCTACGCTACCTGGTATGTCCTCATTCATGGAGGAATCTGTAAGGAAGAGCCGAGATGTGTCGCTAACTTCTCTTAAACCATTCTGTTCCATGCGAAAAATCCCTATCTCCAGGGTAGGTCCAAATCTATTCTTTACTGATCTTAGTATTCTGTACTCCTGACTTCGCTCAGGTTCGAAATAAAGAACTGTATCTACGACGTGCTCCAGCACCCTTGGTCCGGCAATGGCTCCCTCTTTGGTCACATGACCTATGAGGAAGACAGTTATTCCTCTTTCCTTGGCCACTCTCATAAGGTAGACAGCGGATTCTCTTACCTGGGTAACCGACCCAGGAGCAGATGGAAAGTCCTCGCGGTAGATGGTTTGGATAGAATCTATGACCACAGATTTGGGCTTCAATTTTTCCATTAGTTCGGCAATGCCCTCTACATTGGTCTCCGAGGAGACATAAATATAAGGTGAGTTCACTCCCAATCTTGAAGCTCTTAGCTTTGTCTGCTCAGCCGACTCTTCGCCAGAGATATAAAGAACAGGAAATTTGGAAGATGAGAGCTCGCCCGCTACTTCCAGTAGCAGCGTGGATTTCCCAATACCTGGTTCCCCCCCAATGAGAACCAGGGACCCGGGAACCACTCCTTCTCCCAGAGTTCGATCGAACTCTCTTATACCTGTAAGGTAGCGCTGCTGTACCTTTTCCCCAATTTCCTCAAGCGATTTATAGCTGACTTGCGTGCCGGAAGAACTCCTGGAGGAAAATGTCTTCTTTGTTTTTTCCCCGTAGAAACTATCCCATTCCCCGCACTCAGGGCAGCGGCCCAGCCACCTCACTGAAACACGACCACAGCTTTGGCAGATAAATCTCTTCTGTCCATTCATTTTCTAATTCTTCTGGAGACCAGCATCCTGGCCTATCCTTATTGCTCAGTATGATGGCTTGTCGGCCACCTCCTGCAAAAGATCTATACTCTGAAGAGCTCTTCCTGTTCCAATGGCCACACAGGATAACGGATCAGCCGCCAGATAGGTAGAAATTCCGGTATTCTTTTCAATAAGTCTATCACAGTTTTTCAATAGACTTCCTCCGCCAGTGAGGATAATTCCATTATTAATTATGTCTGCAGCCAGTTCTGGAGGAGTTCTTTCCAGGACTCTTCTTACTCCCTCCACTATGATACCCAGGGGTTCGGATAGGGCTTTGCGGATCTCTTCAGCACCTATCTCAATTTTCTTTGGCAATCCTGTGGCAAGGTCTCTACCCTTCACTTCCAGGTGCTTATTTTCTTCGGGCAGGATAGCGTATCCTATTTCTTGTTTCACATACTCAGCAGTAATCTGTCCCACAGCCAAATTGTAGCCTTTTCTCAGATACCTCATAATGGCCTCATCCAGCCTGTTTCCACCAGTGCGAAGGGATTCTCCCACCACGATCTCTCCCAGGGAGAGGACGGCAATGTCCGTGGTACCTCCTCCTATATCAATGATCATATTCCCTTGGGGCTTGGCAATGTCCAGATTTGCTCCAATAGCTGCTGCCTTGGGTTCTTCAATTAAGAAAACTCTTTTGCATCCTACCCTGATGGCGGCATTTTTCACAGCTCTCCTTTCCACCGATGTTCCCCCGGTGGGAATGCAAATCATAAGATAGGGAGGAAAGAAAATCCAGTGTCGATAGATTTTTCTTATATAGAACTTTAACGTACTCTCCACGATATCATAATCAGCTATTACGCCGTCTTCCATTGGTTTTATGGCGGTGATGCTATCCGGCGTCTTCCCTATCATGTCTCTGGCCTGGCTTCCTATGGCCAAAATCTTTCCCGATTCTCTTTCAACAGCTACTACCGACGGCTCATTGAATACAACTCCCTTACCTTCCACATAAACCAAAATGTTAGTGGTTCCCAGATCTATACCTACTCTTTTTCTTCTGGCTATGGTGAGCATCTCTATTCCTTGATTCTAACTATGCTAGCTTGCAGCCGAGACAGATTTTCTTCAAGTTCTTCGTAACCTCGATCAATGTGGTGAATTTCCTCTATTGTTGTAGTTCCCTGAGCTGCCAATGCCGCTACAACCAGAGCTGCTCCTCCCCTTATGTCGGGGGCTTTCACCAGATTTCCCGATAAAAAGGTTGTTCCCTCAACTACTGCTCTGGCTCCTTGCTGTTTGATTTCGGCTCCCATTTTTTCAAGTTCAGGCACATGGGTGAACCTGTTCTCAAAGATAGTCTCGGTAACCACGCTGGTTCCCTGAGCAAGACAGGCAAGAGAGGTTATTTGAGGTTGAAGGTCAGTAGGAAAGCCAGGATAGGGGAGAGTTTTTATCCTGACAGGTCTTAAGTAATCACCTCCTTTTATTCGAACCTCGTCGCCATTGACTTCAATCTC
>JABUBK010000316.1_pt1 | contig 11480 bp, 12 predicted proteins | sample 7332671 | NCBI WGS metagenome assembly JABUBK01 (sample SAMN07256342, study PRJNA390944) | subsurface metagenome | isolation source: Methane hydrate marine sediment | place: Pacific Ocean: Eastern North Pacific, ODP site 1244 | collected 2002
AATGCACAGGGGTGGCCCTGATAATCGGGATTTGATAGGCGGAGCGTATAATAATTATTGTCAAGGCCGAAGGGCTCTCGACAGGCTCATGGCCGAGAGGCAGCGTCGGAGCCAGATGCTGACAACTTTCAACGGACATTATCAGGAGGTCTTACATGGAAAAAAATGGTAATGAGATTAACTTAAGGAGATTGATCAACATCGGCAAGGATAAGGGTTATATTACCTACAAAGAGCTGAATGAAGATCTATCTAATGACATAATATCATCAGAAGAGATTGATGATCTATTGCAGATGTTTGAAGATTTGAATATTAAGGTAGTAAGTGAACCTGTTGGTGGACAGATTGAAAAAGTTAAAAAGACAGAGGAAGTAGATGAAGAAGACAAAAAAAGGAAGCATTCATTGAGCGAACTTGAGGAGGATTTTACTGCAAAGACCTATGATCCGGTCAAGATGTATTTAAGGGAGATGGGTCTTATTTCATTGCTGAGTAGAGAAGGAGAAGTGGAGATAGCAAAGAGGATTGAAACTGGAGAAAATCAGGTACTAAATGACCTTATTAGATGTAGGGTCGGTATAGGATATATAACAGAGTTAGGCAGGGATTTAGCGGCCGGAGAAATAAAAGTAAGAGATATTGTTAATGATATAGAGGATGAATATAATTTGCATCAAATCGGTCAGAGGAGGGATTTCTTGCTTGGTCTCATCAACAAGATGGATGCCTTGGATGAGGAAACCTGTACTGCATGGAATGGATTAAAGGATTATTGTGATACAGCTCAAAGAAAAAGATTAAATGCCACCATTAGTAAAACACAACAGGCGATATTCGAGACGATGAAGTCATTTAAACTGGAAAAAGGGCATATCCAGAAGATGGTACAAATATTTAAGGAGATCCTTAAGCGTTTAGAAGAATTAGAAATAACGTTGACTGATTGTCTTCTAAAGGCAGGTGGGAAATCAGTTTCTTATCTAGAGAAATGTCTGGAGGAATTTTCAAAAAATGAAGAGGGTGGCAAGAAGGTTAAAGCCTTGAATTTACCAAAAGAAGAACTCTTGTTTCTTATAGACACGATAGAAGAAACTAAGGATTGTATTGATGCAATAGAGAATAAGACAACTATGTCCTTAAAAGAAATGAAAAAAATAAATAAGGAGATAGATGATAGTTTAAGGAAGTCAGAGGCTGCTAAGAATGAACTAATAAAAGCTAATCTTAGATTGGTGGTAAGTATTGCAAAGAAATATACTAATAGGGGTCTTCAATTTCTTGATCTTATCCAGGAGGGGAATATCGGCTTGATGAAAGCGGTAGATAAGTTTGAATACCAAAGGGGGTATAAATTCAGCACCTATGCTACCTGGTGGATCAGGCAGGCTATAACAAGGGCCATTGCTGACCAGGCAAGAACGATAAGGATACCGGTTCATATGATAGAGACGATTAACAAGCTTATTAAGATCTCTCGAAGCCTAGTTCAAGAGCGTGGTAGGGAGCCGAACCCGGAGGAGATTGCAGAGAAGATGGGTTTCCCCTTAGAAAAGGTACGCAAGGTTTTAAAGATAGCCAAAGAGCCCATTTCCCTCGAAACACCCATAGGAGAAGAAGAAAATAGCCATTTAGGGGATTTTATAGAAGATAAGAAGATAATGTCTCCAGTTGAGGCGGTTACAAAATTTGACTTAAGTGAGCAAACAAGGAAGGTTATGACTACCCTGACTCCCAGAGAAGAGAAGGTATTAAGAAAGAGATTCGGTGTAGGTGAAAAGGCTGATCACACCCTGGAGGAGGTGGGTAGAGAATTTAATGTTACACGAGAAAGAATAAGGCAGATAGAGGCTAAGGCACTAAGGAAACTAAGGCACCCGAGGAGAAGGAAAATATTAGAGAGCTTTACTGAATTTTAATTAAGGCCTCTAAAGCTTTTATTTTCCTTGACATCTAATTTTTAATTCAGTTACCATAATATTAAAGAGGGCCCATAGCTCAGCTGGCAGAGCCACCGGCTCATAACCGGTAGGTCCCTGGTTCGAGACCAGGTGGGCCCATCAGACAGTAAAAGATGCCTAATTATTGCTGGGTGTCTTTTAAAATGTTTATCTTATGGAAACGAGGGTGGCCTTTTAAAATAGGGCACCCTCTCATTTTTTTTTAATAAAGACTATATACGGCATGAAATTGGATAAGAAACTTGAGGGAATCTTGATGATACAGTCAATTGATATTCGATTTGATGAGATAAAAAGGGAAAAAGAAGAGTCCCCTAAGGAGATTGAAAAATTAAAAGAGGATCTTGATCTTTTAAAGAATGCCATGGAACAAGTTTTATCTACCCTTGAAGAGCAAGAAAAAAGGAGGAGAACAGTTGAGAGGGAGTTGGAAGAGATAGAGCTTAAATTTCAAAAAAGCAAGGCAAGGCTTAACGATGTCAAGTCAAATAAGGAATATCAAGCAGTATTGAAAGAGATTGAAGAGCTTAAAGAGCTTACTTTCCAAAAAGAAGAGGTAGTGATAAAATGCATGGAGGATATTGAGATTCAGGAAAAGGAGTGCGCTGACAATAATGTTAACCGAAAGGAGTCTGAAAAAGAATATAAAAGCAAGGAAGAAGAATTTTCAAAAAAGATGAGAGATCTCGATAAAGAGGTGAAATTTCTTAATGAGAAAAGGATTCATTTGTGCCAAGATGTTGATAAGGATTTCTTAGAGAGGTATGATAGACTAAAGAAGCATTTAAAAGGACGAGTAGTAGCTCAAGTAATCGGAAATGATCTTTAAAAAATCAAGGGCAACCACCTGGGAAATATACTTCTCTTTCTGCTCCCAGATCTCAAAAAGGATGCCATTGGTAACAACACCAATGGGGGTATGAAGTTCTTTGATATAGGGAAAAAGCTGATCAACTCTTGCCGATTTTAAATCCCTGCTATTAGTGGATTTGGTTTCTACTGTAATAAAAGGCTTTAAGGAAGCCTCTCCGATGTTGAGATCAACCTCACCGGCATTGATGGTAACCTCATTATAAAGATCCGACTGCTCGTAACCAAGCTTTAAGAATATTGGTTTGATAAGGTAATCCCTGATATCGAACTCATCTCCCCCTTTAGGGGATTTAAGATATTCCAGGTAACCTTTCCCAGAATGGCTGAAATCGGTAAATACCTTTAATATCTCCTCGATAAATTGAATCTTGGCTTTAGTACGGATAGAGGCCATATTTCACCCCAGCAATATTCTTTATGGATAATTTCCCAACCTCATTTAAAGGAGGGAAATTTAGAAAATTTATGTTAGGTGTTAATACCTCGGTCTACGTGAGGAACGCTCACCACGAGGTTTTGCCTGGTTTACCTTTATACTACGCCCTTTTAGTTCGCTCCCATTCAAGGCTTTAATTGCTTTATGGGCTTCTGAATTTTTAGAGCTATTATGTTCATTAGTTCTTATTCGGCGAAGTATTTCTCTTTCGGCAGCACCTATGGCATAGTTTTTATCGCCACCACTTATACTTGCAATTACCTTATTACCGCAACGCTCACAAATAAAGTCAGTTTTTCTTACATCGGATAGTATATTGCGACAGGAACTATCATCATATACAAGCTGAGCGTCACGCTTAGGGCAAAAACACCATAGGTTTGTAATCGTATTGCCCGCCCATGACCAACGCCACTTTGCTCCATAAATAAAATCTTCAGTATATTTCATAAATTCCGGCTCGTCTCCAGAGCGAATTGCGAGATAAATATTTACAACACCAATAATAGACAGTAGCCCAAGAATGAGCAAAACCCAGCCTGGAATTGAATAACCAGAAATTAAAGCCTCCCACACCCAAACAACACCAGACCAGATCCAACCGAGAACTTTTAAAGCATACTCACGCAATGGTGGTATTGCAGACAACATTATTCCACCAACTACCGTTGCAATAATTCCATTTCTTACTGGATGTGACTCTTTCTCTGACATCGTTTCCTTATTAGCTCTAATTCAGCCGCAGCGTCAGCTGTCGGCTGGAATGATTTGTTATATCGCGTCTTTACTCATACTCATTGCTTGTTTTCAGGTCCATGTGAATTGTCCGAACCCGCTACCTTTTGCTCGATTCTTGATCGCAGTAGGCGAACACTTTTATACTGAAGCTCTGTTTTTAGTTGATTCTCCTTTCTACAAAATAATAGAATTCCTACTCCAATTAAGAAAGTTAAGTAATGTAAAGCTGATGGTGATTTAGATAAATTCCACAATAGCCAAACGCCATGTATTAAAGCAAACAACGCACTGAATAGCGCCGCTGCGCCTATGCAGGCGGCAACTTGCTTTAAGTAGGCAGTCCGTTCCAAAGCGACCAACGCCGCTGGGTGGATATTGCTGTGTAGTTCATGAAGTGACAATGGCCAATTGTATTCATCTGGTTCCGCACTTGCACTTCCCTCAGGGCCTTTTCCAGGAGTCATACGGAAAACTTTTCCGTAGATGCATACCTCCTGCATTAGGAGCCCCACGAAATAGGCAGCTCCAAAAAAGAAAACAATATTCAGGGGGCGTGAGAAAACGACTTGACATTTTTCGAGCATAATTACGGCAAGTAGCAAGAACGCAGACCCACCAGAAAGGAATGAAAAATCACGAAGAATAAAGCGCGAATATAGGTGTGTAGTGACCTGATCTACCCAATCTTTTGCGCTCATATGGCTACCTCCTTTTACTATCGAACGAAGCTAGCAGTTAGTTCCGTCTCAAGCAAGTATTGCGATCTAACTTTCGGGATGACAGGTGTGCGGGCGCTTTTTCCGCACATCCTTGTCTAGCCCGTTGTTAAGTGCCATTATTGTTAGTTATCAACCGGCAGAAAGTATTTTCGAAAACCTCAAGCTCTTTCTGCGATAGGGAAAAGGACGAATTTTCATTATGAAATGCCTTTATCAAATTACGGCATAAGGCGGAACCGAAAAGGAAAACGGACGAAATGTTACTTTGGCATTCTTGATAATATGATTCAATACCCCAAGGGCCGGAGATTTCATCAGCATTAAATCCTAAGGCCAAGAATAGGACTGTTGGGAAATTATTCGAAAGTATTTGAAGCTGTTTTCCCTTTGCGAGTTTTTCGTTTAATGCATCGTAAATTTGCCTAATCATGCTATCGACAGGATGGCTTCCCACATATCCATTATAAGGGGCCGCAATATCGTGTTTTGAATATGTCAAAGCCTTAGCTTCAATGAATATGGGCCTATTATCAATTATTAGTTTAGCCTCAACATCACTCCCGCCGTTTCCAGCCTTGGGGAAGATTTCCACAGAGGAGCAAGACTGTACAGCCCAATATATAATATTAATTTCGAATAAAGAACCAAGAATCTGATTAGTTTGTACGCTCGCAAGTTCTCCTCGAGTTTTTCGATAGGATCTGAGTCGGCTCTGTTGTCGCGAAATTGCCTCAACCTTCTCAAGCCTCTCATTTAATAGTATCGGGTCCAATTCATATGAAAATATTCTGAATAAATCGTAGGCTCCATCATCAATTTTAAGCTGATTATCCCAACCATTAATGACTGCTCTGACCCGATTAAACCAGGATTTATTAAGGACGAGTCTGAGCTCACGCAAAGAAGCGACATTTTTTTCCAATTCCCGTACTTCGCTTAATTTCAACCTTTTATAATCTTCAACTGACAAGGTTTCCATTTCATCTTAGCCTAATTTTACAATACATTTAACGCCCCGCTTCACACGCGCCCGTTTTTTAGGGCGTCGGCGTGAAAGCGGATGCTAGACCATATCCATTTATTGTCTTCTTAACTTAATGCTTCTCTTGATATTCTTATCCTATTACGACTACAATAGGTCCGATACACCGAGTTCAACCACCCATTGGTTTCAGATATCGTCTCAGCATATTCCTTGATTTTTGACCACATCAGTTCTTGATTTATGTCAGGTACCGGCAGAGTTGAAATAAGCTTTATTGCCTCTTCTAAGGAAGATGACTCGGCTAACAATTTATCCTCGTCTTTAAAGTGCGCCAACCGATTACGCAAATCGAAAACGGATCTTAATCGTGGCATATAATTCAAATACTTATCTTTCTGAGCCTTGCTTGCCAGGGTTGAAATGATCTCAAGTTTATCAAAGAAGTTACTTCTTTTAAGTTTCGTCCAGATCGATGTTCCAAATTCACTGATTTTAGATTCTAATTCCAAAATGTTTCGGAACTGTTGATTGCAGCGAGACTCTAACCAGAAACAGCCAAAAATAATGACCTTAATACCATGTTCAACATCGGCAGGATTTCTACGGGAAGCTCTGCGAGCATTTTGGAAAAGCCTCTTATAAATCGAATCCAATTGAGCATTCAAGGAAATGCCTGTAATTTTTCCTTCTACAACATCAAGTTTTATCGATCTCACGTCCATGAGGCAAATACAAAAATTGATTGAGGTCTAACCCGTAAGTATATAGTTTTCCGCTAAGTGTTAGGATTAAAAAGTATTGAAAAGCACATTTGGATATTTTATGATTTCCTAACTTGATAACTTCATAAATTTAATATTAGAAGGAAGCTTGATAACTCCATTATGATCCAAACCCACCCAGAAATAAGAACTCAGTTCAACGTGCTTTTAGTTAAAAAAGCAATTCAGAAAAGATTCCATTCTGACTATCTGAAATGGCTGCGATATTATTTGGATTTCTGCCACAAATATGTTTTTGAAGAGTCAAAAAAGGATAGTCTTTCTTATTTTATCAAAAAATTACAGGATAAAAATCATCCTCTATTAATCATCATTTGGAAATTAGCCCCAAAGCTATTGACCATAGATTTTTTCCAAGATCTCCCGCGCCCCTGCATCTAAAAGCCTGTGAGCCAGGGCTGCTCCAAGTTCCTTGGCTTTTTCCGTCGGGCCAATAACTACATCCCGAAATATAGTGCTTCCATCAAGATCAGCCACCAGACCATCTAAATTGATAGAATCATCCTTTAGCCTTGCAAAGCCAGAAACAGGGATCTGACAGCCACCTTTAAGCTCCATCATAAATGATCTTTCAGCTTCCACCGCTACCCTTGTTTGATAGTGATCCAAAAATGTTAATATATCCCTTGTTTCGTGATCATCCCGCCGAAATTCAAGACCCAAGGCGCCCTGCCCAACTGCAGGCAACATAAGATCAAAAGAAAGAGGTTGTGTTATCTTATATGTAAGACCTATCCTTTTTAACCCGGCTGCTGCAACAACAATTGCCTGAATATCAACGCTATCTACTAATTTTCTAATCCTTGTGTCCAGATTTCCCCTTAAGGGAACAATCTTTAAATCTGATCGATAATGGAGAAGCTGGGCAGAACGTCTTAAACTGCTTGTACCTATACAAGATCCCTCTGGTAGATCTTCAAGGGTTATATTACCCTTAGATATCAAGACATCATGTGGATCTTCCCTCTCAGGGATGATTCCTATACACAAAGTATCTGGAAGCTCCGCAGGAACATCCTTCAGGCTATGCACAGCAACATCTATCTCGCCTCTGTTAAGGGCCTCTTCTATCTCTTTTACAAATAACCCCTTCCCGCCAATAGTGCTTAATGGTTTATCGATTATTCTGTCACCTTTTGTCCTGATCTTAATTAAATCAACCCTGATATCAGGATAGTGGGCAGTGATTCTATTTATTACCCATTTCGTTTGAGCAAGTGCCAGTTGGCTGGCACGGGTACCGATATTAATGAATGTCTTCATAGCTCAAGATCTTAACATTTATTTCAAGTTTTTGGGGTGAAATGAAACTCTACTGGAAATTCGAAATCCGAAATCCTAAACTCGAAACAATATCTAAATACAAATGTTCGAAATTCAAAACAGCTTTCGTATTTTCTTACCAACTTCATGATTCGTCGGTTTGCCCGTCTCCCGCTTCTAGCGGGATACCGACCAGGAAGACAAAGCATAGATAGACATAATTAAATGGAGTTTTTTGATAATAAAAATCGTGCTATATCGAGATCCCGGGGTGTAGTTACTTTTATATTATTCTCCTCACCTTCAATTATCTTTACTGGTATACCCATTTTTTCAATCAGAAAAGCATCATCTGTTGCCTCTTCCCAATCATGTTTAAGGGCCTTCTGATGGGCCAGATTTATATCCTCGAATCTAAAGATCTGGGGTGTCTGAATTAACCATAAGCAACTTCGATCAACGGATCTTAAGACCATGCCTTGGCTGTCTAACTCTTTTACAGTTTCTTTGACAGGAATACCGGTAGTCACTGCCCTAAATTTTTTTGCAGTCTTAATTACTCTTTCAATAAGATTACTCGTAACTAAAGGCCTGACACCATCATGGATAAGCACCCACCTACAAAGATCGCCAACAGCCTCAAGCCCTTTTCTTACAGAATCCTGCCTCCTTTTTCCTCCAACAATAACCTTAAAAACCTTGCTCAGTCTATATCTATCCACTATTTCCCGGTTGCAATAATCAACATCATCTTTAGAAACTACAAGGACAATCTTGTCTACCAGGTTACATTTCTGGAAATGACTCAAGGTAACTGCTAAAATTGGCTTCCCGCATAGATCTATAAATTGTTTTGCCTTTTCAAAACCCATCCTAGTTCCCGAGCCTGCAGCGGTAATAATTGCTATTACCTGGTCGGGGATATTATTACTTTTTTGACTGACCATGATTATAAAGAGGTCTTATCCCTGAAAAGTAGACTTCTAAAGGTGGGAATTTTTTGAGGGTCTAAGCCTGTGATACCTTTCTTGTTTCTTTTTTTAGTCTATTTATTTTCCTCCTCAGCATATGAACCATCCGCTTATCTCTTGCCTTCCTTGCTTCTTTCCTTTTCGCCTTAAGCTCAATAATCTTTGCTTTGAGTTCTTTAACAGTGATAGCTTCCTTTTCAATCTTTTTCTTTGGGGCCTTTTCTTCTTTAATCCCCTTTACCTTTTTAATTGCCGCTAATAACTCGGCCTTCTTCATTACATGAATACCAACTAAATCGGTACTTTCAGCGGCTACCGCCTTCAACTCCTTAACGGTCATCCGATCTAAATCTTTTTCTTCCTTATGTTCTTTTTTTTCCTCAGCACCCATGATTATCTCCTCAAGTTAGTTCGCTTCGCCAACTACTCCATTAATCCAACACTCCATCATTCCATGCGTATGATACCATTGACACTAAAAGACCTATGATTTCCCTGAGTTTTAAAACTTCTGAAATGTTTGCTTATTCTTTTTCTTTCTTAAAAAATGGTTTAAACAGATCAATTGGAATCGGAAATAGTGTAGTTGAATTGCTCTCAGCTGAAACCTCCCTCAGGGTTTGAAGATATCTTAACTGCAGGGCATATGGATAATCTTCTATTTTTTTGGCTGCCTCTGCCAACTTGTCAGCGGCCTGAAACTCACCTTGTGCATTAATAACCTTTGCCCTTCTCTCTCTTTCAGCCTCTGCCTGCTTTGCCATAGCTCTTTGCATCTCTTGAGGAAGATCAATATGTTTTACCTCTACAGTAGAGACCTTGATCCCCCATGGATCAGTATGTTTATCGAGTATGGATTGCAACCTGGTATTTATCTTATCCCTCTCTGCTAAAAGCTCGTCTAATTCCACCTGTCCACATACACTTCTCAAGGTTGTCTGGGCAAGCTGGGATGTTGCAAAAAGGTAATTTTCCACCTCAATAATGGCATTGTTTGGCTCCATAACCCTGAAATAGATAACTGCATTCACCTTGATGGAGACATTATCCTTTGTAATCACATCCTGGGGGGGAACATCCATGGCCACAAGGCGAAGACTAACCCTGATCAATTTATCAATAATCGGGATAATGATAACAAGCCCAGGGCCCTTTGTGCTTTTTAATACCCTTCCTAACCTAAAGACAACACCCCTCTCATACTCTCTCAGGACCTTGATGGCTGCGCTCAGAAAGAGTATAATCAATATTATTGCAAGAATATAAAACATAATAGCCTCCTTTTCCTTGGTTAAGTAGTTAAATAGTTAAGTAGTTAAAAATCGTTAAACACTCAACCAATCAACAATTTGACTACTCAACTAATTGAATCGCATATCTTCTATTGCAAATCGCTACTTACTCCTAAAACAACTACTTCTTACTGCTTACTGCCTATTGCCTACTTTCTTTCTCCTTCTCAACTATCAACTCAAGACCCCTTGAGTCTATAATCCGTACCTTCTCCCCCTGCTCAGCAACTTCTGTACTAGTAGCCTTCCAATATTCCCCGTGAGCAAAGATTAACCCAACAGGGTCAATTTTTTTCTCTACAACACCCGTCTCACCAATCAATCCTTCCATCCCACTTGTTGGTTTCCTTCTATAGGCCCTAAATGCCAAAAAGGCAATTATAATAAAAAAACCACCTATCATAACAGTAGTGGGCATTATAAGTTTCAAGGATACCCTGACATCCTCAAAAAGCATTATAGAGCCAAGGGTCAGAGAAATGAGACCAGCCACAGATAAAAGGCCATAACTTGAAACCTTTATCTCTGCTATAAAGAATATAATTGCCAGGGCAATAAGGAGAAACCCTGCATAATTTACTGGTAATGTCTGAAAGGCGAAGAAGGCCAATATGAGGGAAATAGCACCTATAACACCAGGAAGGATGCCTCCAGGATGGGCAAGCTCAAAATAGAGGCCAGCCATTCCAATCATCATAAGGACATAGGCTATATTTGGATTGCTGATAGTATTTAATACCCTATCCCTCCACCCCGGAGTAACATAGGTCAATTTCAGTCCCTTGGTCTCTAGTTTTACTTTGCCTTTGTCCAGCACAATCTCCTTGCCATCTAAAAGTTCTAAAAGATCATCTATATCCCTTGCCACCAGATCAACTACCTTTTCTTTGACTGCCACATCTGCTGTTATACTAACGCTTTCCCTTATAGCCTTCTCAGCCCAATCCTGATTTCTTCCTCTGTCTTTTGCAATACTCCTGACATAGGCAACCATATCATTTACTACCTTCTCAGACATGGTTTTGCTAATCTCTTTGCCATCGGCACTGACAGGATGGGCTGCACCTATGTTTGTTTGAGGGGCCATAGCTGCAACATGGGCCGCTATAGTAATCATTACCCCGGCTGAGGCTGCTCTTGCACCCCTTGGTGCAACATAAACCACAATCGGGATAGAAGAATTCAATATAGCCTTCACGATGCTCCTCATAGAGGAATCAAGCCCACCAGGAGTATCCAGCCTAATAATGACTAACTTGTGTTTGCTGGCTTCAGCACGCTTCAGGCCCTTTATTACAAATTGGGCTGTACCAGGATTAATAGTACCCTCAAGCTCAATCACCATGGCACTATTTTGTTCGGCCTGGACATTATGGATAAATAGTCCTATGATGAAGACAACAATAAAAATGATAAAAAAAGGTTTTTTAATTCTTGTTTTAATCACTTAACCCCCTGTT
>JABUBK010000318.1_pt1 | contig 11467 bp, 22 predicted proteins | sample 7332671 | NCBI WGS metagenome assembly JABUBK01 (sample SAMN07256342, study PRJNA390944) | subsurface metagenome | isolation source: Methane hydrate marine sediment | place: Pacific Ocean: Eastern North Pacific, ODP site 1244 | collected 2002
TCCTACTACTACGTTTTTTTCCTCTTTTTAGCCGTCCATCGATCTTGCGAATTGTAATACCTTTTTTCTTGCGGGTTTTGCGCTTCTTGCGGGTTTTAGAACCTTTAGGTCTCCCGACCTTTTTTTTACGTGCCATTTTCATTTTCCTTTTTCTTTATTTTGCCGTCCTTAAGTTCAACGTATTCAAGACTATATGTATCGACAAGTTTTGGCGGCTGTTTACGAATAATGAAATCCTCTATATTCAATGGAGTTTTCTCAAATATTTGAACGATATTCTCATTTATAAGAATTGCATATTTATCAGAATCAAGACGGTTAATACTTGTTTTCTCGAATCCTTTAATCTTTATGATGAAATCCTCAAATTCCTTTTTTTTCATTAAAAACCCCACACCTTGATATAATCAAATAAAAGGGAATTTTCACCTTCATTCCAAACGCCAGTAATTACAGGACAGTGCTCAGCTCCACTATCGGTAATTGTATCGAGGGTGTCAACAAGTACACCGTTAATGTAATATTTCAAGTTCACCGGTACATTCGCAGTAAAATTTAATTCTACTTTGTGAATATCCCTCAAAACGTTATTATTTGCAATCAGCCCGCTTGCCTGTCCATTAAATCCGTTTAGCTGTCCTTGATTATGAAAAAGTTTTAAATAATAATCGAAATTATTATCAGCGGCAGTTCTGCTCCATCGTAAAAAACCCAAAAACAATTGTATGTTATTTGTATTTTGAAAATTAAAATGAGTTTCAATATTTAATTGATTTATTGACAAAAAGTCCTTATAAATATGCGGATATAACCAGAAATTATTTCCTTCGGAAAGGTCAACTTTCAGAACACTATCGTTAATGTTAAGTTCAAATGCTTGTGTAGCCGCTCCTGAAAGAAAACATTTATCAGGCGTTAAAACATTTGAAGGCGTTTCATTCCAATTGTATTGAAAATCCTCAAACCATATATTTTTTTGTCGTTGAGATTCAAGACGAAATTGAGTTATAGCCGAAACATCATTAACGATAAAAGGACTTCCGGGCATTTGTAGCATTAAATTCCACCTTTTATTATATCGGGAATAATATTCGCATAAGAATAAAGCAAAAAACGTGCATAAACGTTATTTACGTATGAGTTATTTATATACCGACCTTCTTTAGTTTTCTTAACAGAACCAGCATTATAAGCAGCTATAATGTCAGTTATCCTGCTATAACGCTTTTTCAGGTCTAAAATCAAAAGATTAATTGTAACGATATTGTATGAAGGGTTAAATAATTGTTCGGGATCACGCTCTAAAGCTATTGCTGTAGGTCTATTTATTTGACCTAGTCCCCTACTATCCTCTTTTTCATTGCATCTATGCGCATCAGGTCTGAAATTAGATTCAACTTTAATAAGAGCTTTGATAAGGTTAGGGTTATTCTTGTAACCAACGGAAATCGTTTGTATGATATTATCATAACGAGTACTTATTGAAACGTATGCAAGAGCCATAATTGAAACTACTGGTAAAATCATAACCTAATGAATAATTTTTTAGAGCTGCATTCGGGACATGCAATTTTATCGAAATTTATCGGCTGAACTTGAGTAACCCACGTATGACCGCAATCGCATTTTACAGTTCCTTTTTTTATTTTTATTTCTTTCAGTGGGAATCTTGTTAATAACATATCATAAAAGACATTATCCCACCTGTTCGGTGTGCTGTTAACAAATCCCTGCATACGGTTATAAATATCCTTTTTGACTGAATATTCCAGTCTTTCAACTGCAATTTTAACAAGTTCCCGAAATAACTTGTAAGTATTCGGTGTAACCCTGTCGAATATAGAGAATATATCGAAAGTATGAACTAATTTCCTAGCGATTTTTGCCAAAAAACTTAAAGCCATTTTTATCTCCTTATTACAAGAAAAACAACAATTAAACCGATACCTGCCATTATAATATATTTCGTGTCCCCTGACATTCCGATTTTCGCGCCAAGCGATTGCTGCGGATGTACACTCGTAGCATCTGGGACGGCAGTTGTATAAGGCATGTCATAATACTTCTGGGAAAATGCTGCCGTCGTTTGATTAGTGAAAGTACCTTTAGTAATTATATATCCGTATTTCTGAAATGTCGCATCCGGAGAGTCGCCGCCGGACGTTGCAACAATATTCAAAGGATCATCTCCCCGACTAACTCCGTAAACCCTTGCATATTCACTCCAGAGAATCCAATCACTTCTTATCTGAAGTTTTGCAAGCTCCATGTATTTATCGAATCCAACATCATTATAAACGTTAACATCGAATCCCGGCAATACACAAATCCGGTTATTACTTCTCGGCATTCGAGGATATGCGGGATCGCCCTCAGACGGCTTATCTTTACGACTTAATATACCGGATTTAGCAACATATTTACCACCGACATAACCGACCTGAGCAGCTTGAACCCAAAAAAGAGGAATAAATATAAACAAAAACGATATTAGATACAGAATACTCGATAAAAAACATCCAGCATCCAGCAAGCAGTAACAAGGATTTTCTATCATTTTAGCGCCTTTAATCCTATAATTATACCAAAAATTAATAGTGAAACTGTCAAGATCGTCCCCGCCGGTGTCTCGATAATTTTATAGACACGATCGAGTTGAATGCCTATCAACCAGAGAAGACCAGCAGAAGCGGCAGCTATTATGCCGAATACCAAAAGAAACGGAGTACCTTCCGTAGTTACCCTGCAAATAACATTAATCTTTCCGTCCTTTTCATATATGTTTTCAACAATGAATTTATCACTTTTTACTTGCTGCTCAATTTTCGTTTTTACGTCTATAAACGGAACTTTCCAGCGGGTCGAATATTCCAAACGGTATAAACCGTTTTTTTGACAATCTTCTTGTTCAACGTCTATAGGTATTTCAATAGCCATTATGAACTCTCAAGACATCTTACGATCCCGCCTACGGCAGCTATGCCGTATAATATAACGTTTTGTGTTATATCATCGCCGAAAACAGCATTAACAGGAAGTGGAATACCAGTGCCGAATGTAACTGTAGCCGAACCTAATTCGACCGGATTCGCACCAATACAAACAACCAATATTTTTTTACGCCCTACCATCGCAACAGCAGGAATCGGCGTTGCTGCTGCACCTATAGCTATTTGCTGCTCAAGTATCGCGATATTTGTCATATCTCCCATGAATCGAGCAGGCATATAAACATTTGCTTCCTTTGAAACTGTAAATTCAATGTTTCCCACTCCCGCGATATTTGACATATATATTTTTTGAAAATACTTATCAAAATAAATCCTTAATCCTTCAATTGCAAATTTAGCCGGCGCACTCGAGTCCCCGAACCGAATTGTGAATAAAGAGTTAATATCATCAAATTTTGAAATTACCAGGCAATTGCTTAAACCTGTATGCAATTCGACTTCCGTCCTTGCAACTGCTAAGGGGAAAGTGTAATCCTGTATGTTGTATTCCGGATAATCCGGCATATTATTTCCTCACCGACAAAAAAGCCAATCCGATTAAAAGAATTATTAAAACATTTGTTGAGACAAATGCCTTTTTTTCCGTTTGATATTTGTCTCCGATTGTCTTTGTTTTTGCAAGCTCATCTTCTAATACTTTATCAACGTTAGGTATTTTACAAAAGGCTTCTATACTTCGCAATTCACCAACTGGAGTTACAAAACCGTCTTTTTGCTGCTGCTCTAAGTCAACTTTATTCTTGACGGATTCTTTCAAACTTGCAGCATAAACAAGTTTGTCAAGCTCTTTTAAAGACAAAGGTTCATAATGCTGAATAGACTCATCTATTGGTATTTTCGGCTTCGGGGGCTTTTGTATTATAGTCGGAATATGAGTTTTAGGAGAAGGATTTATATATTCACTAATTCCAGCATCATCATTAAGTTCAATAATTTTTCTAAGATAATTATATTCATCCCTGTCAGCTTCATGAATAAATAAGTCAATCCCGCCATTACCATTTCTATCACCAAACTCACGTTTAAGAATCTCTACTGCCCCGCAGTACCCGGGATCTCTGGACATATCCTCACCACCGGTCGAATCATAATCAGGGACACCACGTTTTTGTTCCGGCGGTAATGCTGAAGACCTAATCTCAGCGAAAGGGAAAACCGGCACTTTATCAGATAAAGTCAAAAGCCTTAAACCTTGCTGCAAATCCTGAAATTCAGCCATTAAGGCTCTTAATTCTTTTTCGTCTTTCTCAAGTTGATTTTCTCTGCGGGACCTAGAGCCAGGGAGTAAATTTTCGGTAAGAAGAATATTTTTTAAAGAATTTATTCTTTTTGAAGTCGAAGAATATTTTTCTCGATTTATTTTAAGTTTCCCCTGAATACTTGTCAAGGGCATACCCTTATAAGAGCTAATCAATTTTATCTCCTAACGACTAAATATATAACTCCTATAATTATAAACAGCATTATCGGGTCGGAAAGGTCAATCGGAATTGCAGGTTTTTTTTGCTTGATTTCTAGCTGTTCAGATTTTACAGTAACACCGCCGGACGGAGTGAATTGTTTCCCCCAGCTAATATCAAAATCCTCAGTACCGATCTTGCCATATTTTAAATTAGGCAATTTTTGCCAAAAAGCCGCCATAATGTAACCCCATTATTTTTTAATCAACTTAAAGCTAATCACAACGTTAAGCGATCAATCTCATTAGGTCGGTATGAGTATAGAGCATAGTAGTTGCAGCCCCTACCGTTACATCATGGATCACCTTAGCGCTTTTGACATCTGAAGTGATTAATCCGGTGTTTACCCTGCCTAATCTGGTTAGAGGAGCGACCAAGAATCCGGCTGCTTGATTTCCGACTTCAACACCTGACAATGCCCACTGTGCGACTATGTCCATCGGGTCACGGATTACCTGCCGGTGATGGTATTTGTCCCCGGATATTATACTTGTCAGATTGATTATATCGGATTCCCTGACCGTATCATCAGTAGTCATAAATGACAACCTTTGATAAATCTCCGAACCCACGTTTAATTGCGTCTCGAAATTCGGCATTGTCGCTGTAATTTCTTGCTGCTTGTAATCCTGAAACCTTAACAAACGAGGGGCCGGCTGCGTGTCCTGCTCAACGATTGTGTAAAGCCATCCGGAATCGACAGCAATATCACGATCAAAAGTTGCATCAAACATGACAGTAGGGTCCGCGAATTGAATTAGCATATCGAGTGTTTTTAAAGCAGTTGCGTCAAGGTAACTGTCTTGCGGCGCAAACCCGATGTTGTTCTGGAAATCGATTACCATCATAAAACCAATATCGTAACTCGCTTCATCTCCAGAAGTAGGGTCTACAAGCCAGAAAGGCGCTCCATAATCATTTGTATTGAGATGATATGCGTGGCGTGCATAATCACGATAAAAGGACGCTACGTTATCACCGATTATCTTGACTTCAGGGATAAGACGAAGTACCGCATCCTGTAGAACAGCACCGGAAGCAGCACCGCCGGAAATTGTGATTTCCCAAACGAATTTCAGAATAAGGCGGGTCAATAAACGGTCTTGCGGAAGTCCGTTCATTATCGGATATGTCCCGGGCACTACCAACTGTACTGCGGGTGTGTGAAACCTACCATGTAAATAAGGCATTATTTATCTCCTTTAGGTTTTAAACAACTCAGGTCTATATACCTAAAAGTTGCCTTAATTGTGGCACTCTGGTTGCAATAGCAACAGCGACCAAAGCGATTACAGATGTAGTAATCAATTGTTTAGCATTAGGCATGACAAATTCCTCCGAATTTGTTAAAAAAGGAAGGGCGTAAAAGAAAAAGGGGCGTAACCTTCTAACTTTTACGCCCCTTTTGGAAATTGTATGATTTCTTTTATAAAATATAAACTATAAAATTACTTGTCAAGTCTTTTTTTAAATATCGAAATCCTTTCTTAATTTTCGCGCTGCCGGATATGAAAGCCAAACTGCATACTCATATTTTGAATAATTAAGTTTTGTAATATCCTTGTCAAATTTATAACCCTCAAGATATTTAAGGTCTCTTGGCTCAGTCTGGAGATAACAAACGATTAAATCAGTCTGTCTTGTCAAGTACCGGTTAATTTCAAAAGGGGATCTCGAGATCCAAATTGTACTATTTTTTTTATGTCGACCATGCTTTAAACGATTCAATAATTCAGGATGTATATCAGTAGAATGAGCGTAAATATCGGCTTCCTCAACTATAAGCGTATAATCATGTATCTCATTAGCCAGTTCCCAAAACTTTTCGCATTCAAAATCATCCGGCGGTCTGAATGCGATTCTGAAATCAGACGAATGATAACCACACAAATAATCGTACAATTCATCATAATTATTCACGACCACGCAATCGGAATATTCATCCATCGGATCGATTACAATGTAACGCGGAATCTTTTTCATCATTTGCTTAACTTTGTGGGATTTTCCCGAACCCTTCTTTCCTAGAAAACCGATAATGTAATTTGCCGTTTGTGATTGATTCATTTTAATAGACCTTTGTCTTTTAATATTTCAGTAAGCGATTTTAAAAAATGACACAAAGATTTATTAAATTCAATTGGTTTATTAACAGGATGATAAACTCTTATTCCAAAAGTATCAAATATTTCTTGGTCAAGAACATATTCGCCGGATTTAATAGCTTCTTTCAACTCCGGCGGATATAAACTGTAATCGGGATTATCCTGCATGATATTTTAACTCCAATTTTACAGATTCAAAAATAGCATCGCACATATCTTTAAAATATAAGCCTAAATACTTTTCCCTTTCAGCCTTTTTTTTGCAACCCATAGCGGATCCTAAATTTAAAGCAGCCCTGTCTTTTAAGAAATCGATAAAAGCCTTTTCGCCAAGCATTTTTTTCATTTCGCCATCAGTTAATGACCGGCGGTCTCCAATTCGATCTCTTTTAGGAATCATATTAACTCGATGTTCTATTTTAGAAATTTTGTCCTGGCTGCCGCTCGATAAAATTTAAGCACAAAATCAGCGATAATTTGTCGCTCTAACATAGATCAGTATTCTATTTTAGAAAACTGCCGGCAGCCCGGACTCTTTATGATAAACGCAAATTATCTAAATTTTCATTGATAAAATCAGATAACTTTTTCAAATATTTTTTTAATTTTTCTCTGTGAAAAAAACTATATTCTCTTTCTTTTTCCTTAGCGATTAACCTTGTAATATCCCACCTTGTTACCTTGCATATTATATGCGGTGTCTTCTCAAGTATATTAAAAACAATATCATCAATAAGATAATAATGGTTTTGTACCCTCACTTTTGAATATTCGCCATTATCTGATTCATGGTAAAGATAAAAAGGTCTATCTTTAAACCCGCCAGCATAAAAGATAAAATATCTAACCGGTTTTCGATTCGCCATATCTCCCCTCACTATTTTAATCAAATGCGGATTCCGGCTCATTGACCGGCTCTGTTTCAACCGGCTCTGTTTCAACCGGCTCGGGTTCTTTTTGATAATGAATAATTATTTTTACTGACAAAGAAATTGCAAGGTCTAACTCCTCTTTGTATTCTGTAGTAACCGCCGGCGCATATTTCATAATAACCTTGTCAAGTTTCGGCGCAAGGTAATCTTTTTCACTATCATCCAGAAGCCATTTTTTGTCTTTAAAAAGCCCTGCCAGTAATGCAAAAGGGATTATTGAAACTGCCAGTCTCAAATCCTCTTTCTGAAATAACTGATATGGTTTATATTCCTCAACTTCCGGCTCTTCTTTTTTGTATCGACCCGCGCCATCCCTTTTACCGCCCGAACCTTTTTTTCTTACCTTTATCCTTTCAGGACTAAGTTCATCAAATTTTTCAGATACCGAACCACTAGAGAAACCAGTCTGTTTCTGTTTTTTGTTCTTTTCTCCGTTCTGCTTTACGTCTGTTTTCTGGCGGTTTTGGTTCATCGGGCTTCACTCCTTTTTTTAGTTTTTCGTTTTCGGCTTTTAACAGCCGGTTTTCGGATTTTAATCCCTCAAGACTGAAAGCCAAGTCTTCTTTACCAAACTTCACTTCCTTAGTCTCCGTATCGTATACGGCTTTACAATGCGGACATTTTTCTTGCGACATCTTATCGTCTCCCTTTGTGAAATTAATATTTTTGCAATCTCTGATTGCAACTGCATTCAGAAAACCAACTTGAATTAACATAACCGTTAAATCAAGATATTTAAAAGAATCAAGATTCGTCAATAGGATAAACAGGTTGATTATCAATAAAACATTCAAAACTGGCAAATTCAAGAGTTGCGTCTCCATGGTCTGAATAAGCATCTAAAACAACATCTCTCATTTGTTGATATTTAAATGCTTTCACAGATACCAAGTCTTTACTACCTGCCTTCATAGTTGTTACGATAATTAAATAGATTTTATCCATGACAAAACCCTTTTTAATAGATGTTTATTTTTAAACATACAAATGTAACCTAAACAACATTAATCAATCTTAATACGACTAAGTTACAACGTTCTTGCCCGGGTTAATACGTATAAATATAAAGATAGAATGATTAATACGCGCTCGCCTATAATTGTTTATTTTTAAACACTGTGTACGCATTTCACTCCTCTAAATATTCTTTTTTCAATGTCATTAATACAATTTGACTATCAGAGCTTAAAGTAGATTCCTCAATTTCAGAAAGCCGGATAGCTTCGTCAAGATTTCGGTATTCATGTTCTAAATTATCTTTAGCGAATGAAATCTCTCTTGCAACCGCTATTATTATTCTATCGATGTCTTTCATGTTCACTCCTTATGCATTTATACGAAGAGTCAAAATTACCATACGCTAATCCTAAACATTCATCACAAAAATACCAAAAATCATGTCTTTTAATTAAAATTTTTACCACTTCTTTAATATGTCCATCAAAAACAAAGGCATTTTCCTCCTCAAAATCAGGAAATGATTCTTTAGGTCTTGCACAAATTTCATTATTACAATTAGGACAATTTATATAAATTACATCATTACAATAAGGACATCTTAATCTCGTTTCTTTTTTAAATTTCTTTAATGTTTTTTTATTCATTGTTCATTCCATTAAATATTTGTTATCGATTAAAGCTTCGACATATTCATAAAGACAAGTTTTTTTATATGCAAGTTTCATACCCTCAACTATTTCGCAATTAAAATCATCGACATCTGCTCCACCACCGCTAAGACTGCCTATTTTTTGAATCTCTGCAATCACTTCGTCAGGCATTCGTGCTTTTATAGCCATTTCACTCCTTTCAAAGTTAAATCCGGAATCTTGACGCACTCAGAGCGATCCTAAGCGACTTTTATATACCGGACATATGTTCACACACCTCTAGACGTTGATTTAAAAGCTTGATATGTTCCTCTAAGTAATTCAACTGGTTTATGCATACGTCACAGACAGGGACACTAATAAAATTTACTTGATCGCATTTAGTACATTTAAAATAAATCTCCATAGCAGCAACATCACATTTGGAATCATGCGAGGGAACTAACCGGAAACCCTGCAAAACCTTCCATGAAAATTTAGATATTGGCTTTTTACATTTTTCGCAAATCATTTTTCCCTCTGCAGCTTTATTTTTTTTTAATATTTAGCAATGCGCCGGTTGGTAAGTCCAGCGCATTGCTTCACTCTATAGATCATCGATATGTATTATAAAACAAGGCGGAGCTCTTATATTATATAATCGTCTCTTTTGCCGGTATAAACTTATCAATATCCAGCGCAGGTACGAGCCTTTGAACATCCGGATATTTATAAGCCATAGTAAGATAATTTCGCAAGCCTTCATCATTTTCAACAAAAAGCTCTGTCTTATGCCTTCTACCAAAAATACGATCAAATAAATTTTCATGGTACATTTCCGCTATAAATCCATGTTCAGCACAAATCGGGCATAATGCCATATTTTGCTGTAAAGTAAATCTCTGATAAAACGAACCCTTCTCGAACATGCGTCTAATTGGAGATGTATATTCGCCGGAATCCGCATTTTTATTCATCGACATTGCAAGCTCTATTTGAGCCATTAGTTCTTGGTCAAATTTCCCCTCTTTATCCGGATGAAGCGGATAACAAAGAAGCTCTAAAATCAGTTTATCGCTTGCATCATCGATCTTTACGACATGCATCCAACAAGAATAATCTCCATAATATTTAACACTTTCAATCCAAATATTTCTTGCAAAATCAACATCCAAAAACTGACCTAATATTATAGCATGTATATGAACATTCCAGCCGGATTGCACTTCAAATACGAATACTCCGCCGGCGTGGGAGCTTTTATAAGGCGAACGTTTTCCATAAGTATACATCCACCACCGGTCAATAGATTTTCGCATAGTAATAAATTTTTTCCTGAGTGGTTTATATTTTTCAGCTTTAATTGTGAATGTCCAGAATCGGAAAGCAAATCCGGAAGGGTATTTTTCGGGATGATCTCTAACGTCAGTAAATATTTCTTGTATCTTCCGGTATTTATAAAACGACTTGCCAAGCAACACCATCGAGCATTGCGGGCATGTTCTTTTTTTACAATTACAGGAGACGTATTTCACATGCTCGTGATTTTCTATGCAATCAAGACGAATGCCGTCTATTCCGCACCGGTCACATTTCCAAGATATATCGTCTCTGTTAGATTTTTCTAAAATTGAATGAAATGCAGAATACATTTCTTTTTTTAAGCGGGGAAACTTGCGGTCAAACAACTTATAGTCAACCATACAATTTCCTATTTATAAGAAAAACTATAGACACACATAACGGCAGGGGAGGGAAGTGAGATTCTGTGCAGTTGTAATAAACCTTTGTATATTAACAACTTACGTTTACTTAATATATATTATGCGACATTGCATAAATGTTGCATAACTCATTAATCCCTACCGCTATATATCGTATTGAACAAAAATTTAGTATAAGTTGATTTTTATTCACTATCAATTTCTAAAAAAACGGGGCAGCCAAAATATTCCGGAAAGAATTTTCAAGTGCCCCGCAGAAGCGAATGACAATTGAATCTTCGAGCATTTAAAAGATAATAAATAAAATCTATCTTGTCAATACTGAATCTTTGTTTAATAAACGGAATTATAAAATGGTGAACAAATGTGAAGTAAGAACCGGTTGGAATTCGTGCTTAAAATTTCCTGCAGGTCGTTGATTTTTGAAGACGTCTGTAGTGAACAAAAAGACATTAAGGGCGCTGCCCTTAACATCCCGGCTCTCAGAATTCTTTGTCATTAGCCTTTTATAAAACGTCCGGTTGTTTTCGAGCGTTTCGGTAGTTTCCTACGACTACGTTTTTTTCCTCTTTTTAGCCGTCCATCGATCTTGCGAATTGTAATACCTTTTTTCTTGCGGGTTTTGCGCTTCTTGCGGGTTTTAGAA
>JABUBK010000319.1_pt1 | contig 11465 bp, 24 predicted proteins | sample 7332671 | NCBI WGS metagenome assembly JABUBK01 (sample SAMN07256342, study PRJNA390944) | subsurface metagenome | isolation source: Methane hydrate marine sediment | place: Pacific Ocean: Eastern North Pacific, ODP site 1244 | collected 2002
GAAATAAATGGTAAAGAGAATAGGCCAAGTTGAATGGTCTGCAAATATGTTTAAAAAGGCTTTTGAAAGAAAGGGTTTTTATGCGGAATTTCCCGACGGTATAAAAAGAAAAGTAATTTGGCTAAGAGGATTTCATTATTTCATAGTTGTATTACCAAAAGATCAACGGCAAATCCCGACTACAAGAGGAACAAGATTATATGAAAACACTAAGCAAGAATATAAAAATCTTTCAAAAATCTGGGTAGAAGCTCAACTTAAGGGATTAATTGATAGTGATCTAATCTGGGATAATCGTAATGAGTTTATAATTGAACCTCTATCAAGAAAGAAAATAGATATATACGATTTGGATTATAAAACATACGCGGGAAATTATTTTGAATTTGAGATTTATATGCTTAAGACATTTGAAGAATTCAAATCATCGGTTGATGTAGTACCATCCTTTAGTGAAAATAGATTTGCAAGTCAATTTTATGAAATGATTGTCGTAACTGAAAAATTGACTGTAAAAGCCTATATTAAAGATATCTGCATGCAACATGGAGTAAATTGTTTAATTGTAAAAGGCCAATCATCTTTTACAAGAGTTAAAGATATTTGTAAAAAAGCCAAACACTCTAAGCGACCAATACTATTATTGGGAATTTATGACTTAGATTGTGCGGGATGGGATATGCCTACTTCTTTTATGAAAAGAGTTAATCAGGTTTATCCACATCCACACCACAAGTTTATAAGAGTGGCTTTAAATAGAGACCAAGCAAAAGAATACAATTTACCCGCATCTTTCGAACCCGATGATAAAGGGTATCCAGAGGCTCAGAAAGAGAGATTTTATAGTGAAAGTGGCGGAAGAACTTGTATTGAATTAGATGCTATGGATAATATTGCCATAAGAGAATCACTAAGAAAAGAGTTAGAAATATATTCGGGGCTGAAACTTGATGAGATACAAGAAAGACGCTTTAAAAAAAGGGAAAAAAAAAGGATCGGACACATCCTAAACAATTTTGACTTCGAACCTTATAGCCAGAAATATGAAAGAGCATACAAAAGATATGCTCAATTCTATGGAAATATGAAACAGATACAAGATTACTTAAAAGCCAAGTATTATTTTCTTACTGACAAGGTTTGGGACACTAAAAAAGAAATAAAAAATAATCTAAAAAAACAATTGGAGAATGGTGAGGAAATTGAACAAACTTAAAAATGAGATTTTATTAGACTGTGGCCATGAATCTAATAAATGGATTAAGGTTAATGGTAAAACAAAATGTCTTTCATGCTATAAAAAGAGTAAACATAGACGAAAGCATTTAAAAGAGGTGTGGTAAGAAATGAGAATTGAAATATGGTGTGGTAAATGCGGAGAACATTATTATATAAAGAATCTTACAAAAAAAATAGACGGTTTTTCTTTTGATTTATTCCACGCAGATACATTTATCGCTCGTAATTTATGCTGTGAAAGAATTGGGCAACGTATACAAGGATATTTCGGAAAAGATGAAAGTATAATTGTAAATAAATATTTGGAAAAAAAAGCGGCCGAACTTGAACCTAACACACATTGTTGTGAATGTACACCAGGAGATCATTATCAACGACATTGTATTCATATCCAATATCCAGGATGCAATTGTGATCCTAAAAAATACATATTAAAGGTGAATGATTGAATGTCTAAACATTTAGAACGGAAAATCAGAATATATTTTGAGTGCTATGAAAAAACAATTGATGCAGATGCCTTAGAGCTTATCAAGGATTCTGAAATCATCAACGGAGTACTGATTCTTCCGAAGACACGAAAACCAAAATTCAAAGATATAAGGAACTTCAATACTAAAACGGAGAGTGAGCAAAAATGAATCTGGATCAATTTATAGTAGATTTAAAGAATCTGGAATATAGTGAAATTGACAGAGGTACGATTAGAATTGTTTTAAATATGGAAGCGAAAGCGGAAAAATGGAGTTTTATAGTGAAACTTTTAATTTCTGATAAAGTAGGACTCTTAACAACAAACTACTTTATTAAAAAGCTAATGACATTGAGAAAATTAATGAAAAAGAATAGAGGATATCAAATTTTAGACTCTGAAAAGAAATTAGTTTATTTTAAGGAATATCCATACGATAAAATCCAATATTTACGGGGTATTTAGATAAATGAGAGTACAGATAAAAAATAAACATTGTTTTCAATGGTTAAAAGCATATATAAAAAGACTAACAGATTTACATGATATTGCAGCTGTTACTTTCAAGCGCACTGATGCAAATATTAGAATTGAAAGAATTGAATCACATTTTAATAAATATTATGAATCCTATTATATAGAATACTCCAATTTTGCGATTGAGAAAAGATACACAATTAAAATACGGATTTCCGAATACAAATTAGCTAAAAATAAGCATAATATCTATTAATTTTAAACTTTTTTTTTTTTAACTTTTTTTAACTTGTAAATTAATCGCAACTTGTAAATGCAAGTTGTAAATTTATTTTTTTCCTGGCCATGCAATTCTTCATTAGACATTTTTTAAAAAGGAGTATCTCTTTCTTAATTGATAATTTACTGATTAATAAGAATATATTTTAATGATGCAATAATCCTAACGGTAGGCCGTAGGCTCGCTCACGGTACGATTTAATAATCGAGCCGTACGCGACTCCTTCTCTTCAAAAACTGTATTAACGGTTTATCACCGAGAAATTAAAGTGACACTTAGACCCTTTATTTCCACTGGAAAAAAATTGGTCCTGTACAGGTTAAAAATTTTACTTTATTAAGGGGTTAATATTATTAAAGGGTTAATAGTTAAAAAAAAATCATTTCCCAGGACCATAAAAATTTCTTTTGAAAATTAATATTGAAATTAAAAGAATCGCGCTAAATTTGGCTTAAAAAGCGGCTTTTTTAATTTTTTAAAGTTCTTCCTGGTGATATAAATTTTTTTTAAGTAGTTGGTATTTGATTTTGTTTCAAAATTTTGGTATTTGAACTCTGAAGTTCATTGACTATCGCTTTATTACTATTATTTCTATGAGTTTCATTATAGTTATCGAATACGCTTTTTACCATAAAGAAGAGTATCGTGGAAAGTACGGGAAAAACCGCGTCAAATAATGCATTCGGAACAAGCATAGTAATTATAATAATAGCGAAAAATCCAACGACAAAAACAAATAAGATTAGAGTTCTTGCAGTTAAATTACTCAATTTTAAATTCATGGCCATATACAAAGCACCTCTCTTTATCATTTTTAATTTTTTTTAAATTATAATTTATTTTATTAAATCGTAATCGTATTCAAAGAAAATATATAACTGTGCAGTTGTACTTGCATCAGTTATCCAATCCAAATAATATATTTTAAAATAATTTGCAGGTATTTCAATAACTTTTGAAGTTGTCACCACTTCTTCATAAACTATATAATCTGTTAATCCATTAATAGGAAAAGTATGTCTCCCGTGTACTCCAAAGGTTAATGAAGCTCCAGTTAATAATTGTACTAATGCGATAATTTTAGGACATGCTTTTGGCGTTAAATCAATAGGGCCCTGTATAGTAGACGTTTGAGAAATAGGGATTTCCGAAATTGCATAAATAATCCCTTTTTTTATTTTTATAATATCAGCTTCCATAGGCATATTATTTACTCCTTAATCGTATTTTTGTCAAATATATTTCAATTACAATATCAATATCATAACTATTGCTATTTACAAAATTTATTTTCAAATTTGGTTTTTCTGAAAGAAGTCTGTTTATTGTTATGAAATTTTCATTTTCCTTTAAATCAAATCCGTAAAGTTCCCCTTTTACTAAAGGTTGAGGGATTCGTTCGTTATCAATTATAAAATAAGTGTATAATATTTCTGCTATAGGAGCTTTTATGTTAATATTAATATCTCCTAAAAAACTTGGTGTATTTAAGATTTCTGTAAGCAAGGATATTGTAGTTTCTGTCGATGCAATAATTGTTTTTTTAATTGAAACTAAAGAGAGTAAATTTTCAATACAATATGTATTTCCATAGAGTATATGAAATGCTCCAAGATTGAAGTTGCCCATTATACACTTACTCCGAGTATTTCTAATTGTGTAATTAATTCAGTTAGTATATTATTAGCTGCTTGGTACGCAATTTTCCACATATTTAACGAATTAGTGAGCACGATTTTCTCTTCTTGTAATGTAAACAAATTCTCTTCTTTAAATAGTTCTAACGCAAGAATAGCTGAATTGTACTCATTTTCCGCTTCTTTTCTAAGTTGTTCTTTGTCTAAATATACATTCCAAGCATTTGAAGTAATTGCTTCTTGTACGTTAACATTTCCCTGCCTATTTTCAACCTTTAATGCCCAATGTATTTGACAAGCAAGATCCCACCAGGCACACTTATCCAGAGCTGTTTCTGCTTTTGCTAACTCATTTAATAAAAAATTTAAATAATTATTTTCCACAATATATGCATTATATGCAGTAGCTTCTGCGGTTTGTGCTACAGTTAATTCACTTAATTTAGCTGCTACTTGTGTTTCATACGGTACTACATCAATGAGTACTTGAGCAATCTGTTCATCTATATATTGTAGTTCACTTTCGATTTGGAGGATTTCTGTTTGTTGAAATTCCATAGAAAAGAATTGTTCGTTGTACATCGCCTCAAGAATGGCTATCTTCTCCATTTGAGTTAATGTCACATCTTGAATTATGAGCATAATATTCTCAAGTGAAATCGGAATTTCAGGTATTTCGAATTCCTCTTCGGCGGGGTCGGGAATAAATTCCTCGTCTTTTTTTTTAGTCAAATATTTATAGATTAAATATGCAGTTATACCTGCTGCACCAATTCCCACAGTTGCACCAATGGTTTGTTTAGACTTTTTAGTGAGAGGCTTCATGTTATTATATCCCAATTATAACCCAAATATATCCCAAATGGTCAATTTCTTGATTTTTCTATAAATTAAATATGAGATAATACCTACGGCACTTACTCCTATAATAATTCCAACTGTTTTAGCTTTCATTTTTAACTCCTATATTGAACTGATAAAAATAGTGACTATATAGTCACTTCCGAAAAAAATTGAAAATAAAAAATTTGGCCTATTTTAAAGAGGTTAACATCCAGTGCGCTTCTATATTAGTTCCCGCGGTATCGATTTGGCAGATTAGTTTTAATTGACTTGCGGAGACAGCTTGTCTAATAGGAATCCATACAAAACCTGTCCCTAATGCTATACCGAATTTTCCTTTTGTTAATTCTTGTAATTTTGGAATACTTCCCTCTCTAATAATATTAGAGCCCTTTCGTAATTCCAGTTTGGTTATTGCAGTATTGGAAGGAACTCCGTTATCCTCGATAATAGCCATTAGATTCAATGCTTTATAACCAAATTCAGTAGGATTAATAAATTCTGGTAATCGGCCGGTATGAGTTGAAAGGACAATTTTCCCGCAATTCCGTAAAAGCGATTTTCTCCCTGGAATACCGGTTTCAACCATAACATCAATTGTCGCACCAGTATAGGTCGTTCTGTCTCCATCGTTCATATTTGCAATGGTATTAAACCGAAAGTCAATATATATATTATGACCGCGTCCTATGGCCTTTGGAAAATCAATTTCAAAATATTCATCTGCGTCCGCCACTCTATTTCGAAGTTTATTTGCCTCCCTCATTAATTGAATAGCATAAGGAACTGAATCCACATCTACATCTCCAATTAGGGAAATCGTTTCTTTTCCGTGAACGAAAACTCTTAAATTATCGAGTATAGTATTTGCAATTAAAACACCCGTAGCTCCCCCGCCAAAAGCACCAGCATTATGAATGATAACTATTTTTTTAATTGGTAATGTATTATCAATCTTAATGTGTTTATTTTCACTCTCAGCAAAACCAATTCCTGTTTTTATTTCGATTAATTGTTCAGACATTAGCAATAATCACCCATATTATCAATTGCGTTATTGTTGTCGGCTGGTGGTGGTAATTCTTCTTTAGGCTTGAATATACCCTTCAAACCACCCTCTTTAATGGAAACAATTAAGTTAGAGACAAAATCCTTAGAAGCACCAGCCATCATCCCGCCTAAAAATGATTTAGCATAAGTATTTTTAACATATCCCCCTGCGAGACCGCTTAAAATGACTTCTCCGCCACTAATTAAGGTTTTATTCGTATCTGTCTTTTCGGAAATTTGAGCTGTTATGAATTCTTGAGCAATAGCGCCAAGACCGAGTAAACCAATTTTGCCTAATTTTTTAGCTAATTTTTTTGGTTGTTTAATATCTTTTAAATCAATATCAGTAGTATCGTCTGTCATTTTCTTCAATTTTTAATTAAATTTTATAATATTTCATGTTAATTATTTTCATCAATTTATTTGATAATAAATATATGTAAAGTGAAAAATACGAATGAAAAATGAAAAATGAGAAATGAAAATTATAAAATATATATATTTGGAATAATTAAATGAAGATTGATAACAAATAATTAATTAAATTACGTTTGGATATTGTTAACTGATTAATAAAAACCATATTAGGATATATCTGATTAAGGTTAAGAATTATGGAAAACGAAAATGCTAAATTAAAAAAGGCTTTAACATCATTTTCTAACAGCGTTTCAGATAAATTTGCTATTGCCAAACAAGCAGAGGTCAAATTAGGGGCAATAGACAAAATCATATCTAAGCAAATTACTAATTGGCTTTTCAAGAAAGAAATCATTGCGGAAAATGAAAAAGAGGGGATTAACAGTGAGGTTTCGGGGATTATAAAAATAATAAAAGGGGAAATTGATGAATCTGAGAGTGCAAAATCTATTTTTGAAAGTTTTCTACCTGTGGTTTTTGAATTTTTTGAAAGGTCTTCTAAAGATAAAGAAGAGGAATAATGGAAAAATTAAAATGGGATTATGTTACGTTCATTAAATCAAGAAAAACATTCAGAATTACAGCTTTAGGTGCCAATGGTTCGGGAAAAACCGAGTTTTGTAAAAGACTTCTAAATAATTATCAAACGTATAAGAAAGGTTCAGTTTTTATCTGTGATACCAAGCATGAATTCAAGAATATCAAAAAATTTGATAAGTTGGATTATAAAACGTCGAAAACATTCATTAGAAAGATTTCTAAATTAAAACTGAACGGAGTATTATATGAAGACCCTAAAGATATTGCCGAATTTGTGGCTTGTTTATGTCTCGAATTCAAACCATCATTATGTTATATTGAAGAACTTGTCGAAATCGTAGATAAAAATGCTCATTTACCTACAACCCATAAAAACATTTATAAAGTCTTACAACAAGGAAGAGGTTTAGGAATTTCAATGGTAGTAGCAACTCAACAAGTTTCTCAATTAAATTTAGCTTTTTTACGCCAGGCCAGCGATATTTTTTTCTTTAAAATGAGAAATGAAGAATGTCGAAAAATTGAGAAATTGATGTCATTAGAGCCAAAACAGCTAGATTTTGGTAAGGATGATCTTTATAGTTTTTATCATATAACTCACCTGGACGAACCTATTTTTTACGATAAAATTTCACTTGAAGATAAACGAAAAATTGAATCAATGAAAGAGGATCCTAAATATATAAATACTGAAAGAGAGAATCCAAATAAAAAGTATCGCCATCTAACTCAACGAAGGAAATCTGAGTTTCAAGAGGCTAGCTATAAAACAGTTCCTTTAGCTCATACCGATTATAGAGGTTCTAAATTCAAAAAGGATAATGAAAAAATATTGGCCGTAGTTGGTAAATTAGTTACAAATGATAAGTGGAAAATTCAAAAAATATTGGTACCAAGAGAGGTATAATTCAATGAAGAAAATAATTAAAATAAAAGTAGGATTAAAAGAAACAAAGATTTGGTATTCTAAGAAATATTTTAAGAGTAAAAAAGATGTTATCGAGCATTTGGCCAAATATTTTAAATTTATCAATTTATCTGGTAATAAATACCTGGAGTAAATAGAAAATGTCAAAAATTGAAAGTTTATACGAAAGATTGAAAATAGCATTTCAAACTAATTTAGATGAGGATGAATATATCAGAGATTCCGAAGTTAGTCATATTTATGATAAAAAACAAGGGAAATATCTAGATTTTTATCATAAAAGGAATCAGAATAATCTACATGCATTATTCCAGACCGAAATACCAGAGGTTTTATCTAAAGAGGGATTTTATCCATTATCTTTAGATGAACAACTTAGGCTTAAAATATCTCATGCTAATCTTGACAAACTTAGTTTTGATGAAAGTAATAATCTATTAGTCATTTCGGCTTAGATTACAGATTTAATCATCAAAATTATTAATGGTATTATTCATAATGAATTAGAAGGCTTAAATGCAGGTGATGACTATGAACATATTACACAAGTTCAAAAAGATGCATTACATACAATATATACTTTAGAAATTCATGGTAATACTAAGCATAGTCCTAATTTTGAAACTGAATTCTCTAAGAATAGTGCATTTAATAAGAATTTTGGAAGTGAAGTAGAAACTGTTACTCAAGGTAATGATTCAAGATTACAGAATGCTTTAAAGATTAAAGGAAAAGTAATTGATGATTCAGCTTTAGATGATAATAAGATTTTAAAATATGATTTAGCAAGTCAAACATGGAAATGTGAAAATGATATAAGTGGTGGTGGTAATGGATTTACTCCACCTATAGGATATATTACTATGTATTCGGGAACTTGGATTGATAATGAAACGATTCCAGGTTGGTATAAATGTGATGGAAATAACGGAACTGTTAATCTTGTAGATAAGTTTGTAAGGGGGGGAATAACCTCTGGTGCAACTGGTGGTTCTGATGATGCTGTGGTGGTCGAGCATTTACATGAATTAAAATATAATACAACGGTCATTGTTAAAGGCATTGTGTCTGTAATTCAAACATTTCCGGGTTTGTTCAGTGGAAATACTGAATTGACGGGTGTTTCTGGTATTGGTGCTAATAAACCAGCATACTATACATTAATATTTATACAGAGAATAAGTTAAAAAATGGAGATAAAACTCTGAGAAAATGATTGAAATCATAGATAAAATCAATAATACCATTAAAAAGGTAAGAAACTTAGAAATAGTAATTCATCCTTCATCAAATCAAATTCTTTTCTTAAAAGATTATCAAAAGAAAGGAAAAGTAATTTACGGTATAATTTTCGATGAGGAAGGAACTTTATTTTATTACAAAAAGTATTGAAAAAAGCTAAATTTCGCACGATTTTTGAAAGTTAATATATTTAATTGTTATATTTAATTTAATTAAATTGCATGTCAAAAAAAGAATTTAAAATAGTTATGGAAATTATAATCTTATTGTTAATAGTGAATTTTCATTTTATTAGTGAATGGTTTTATCGTCATGAATTAGTCTGCTTTTTTGGTATAAATGTTGGTGCTTTAATAAAAGATATAGTATTATATTTAACAATCGGATTAATAATTATATTGATTTTATTAGAAAAGAGAGAAAAGGAAAATTAGAAAAGTTTTTAAAATTTCTTCCTGGATCACCTGACGAAAAAATCTTTTTTTACCAGGAAGAAATTTTTCTCCTGAGCAGCTATTTTTTATTTAACAATTATGGCAAAAATATAAATACACTTCTGTAATATTATTTATTTGAGACAAGTTGTAATGAATCATACAAATTGTTTTATACAAGTTGTTATGATAATTACAAGTTGTTATCTATATATTATAACAATAAAAAAGTACAAGGTGAGCATATGGAATTAACGGAATTAACACCGTTAGAATTACGAATTGTAAGTGAACTGAAACAAGTTGGAATTCTAACTAATAAAGAAATAGCAGCTAAGTTAAATAAAGACCCTGGAAACATTTCCAGAAAAATGAAACAACTTGTAGAAAAACAAGTTGTAAAGAAAGAAAGGAAATCGGACGGTAAAATAACGAGTAATTACTATTCATTGAATAATGATATAGAAAATTTACAACAAGTTGTACAAGGTGAGACAAGTTGTAAAAAGAAAGTTTCTATACCATCAGAAAACATATATGATGCAGAGAATATAAATGTTCGTGAAAGCTTCATTCCAGAGTCAAAACGGGGCACTCTGGAAATATCTGAATATCATCCCCGTCAAGTACAATCTGAAAAGACTCAAATGGCTTTAGATGTTGATAGAACAATAACTCATGTATTAAAATATTTGAGTTTTGTATCAAAATCAAGGCTCTTAACCTCAAAAGAACAACGATTAGTTCGTATTCTTTCAGAAAACACAAAAAATTATACCTGGATCTTTGATTGTATAACTCTTTTTTTAGTTATAGCAAAGAAAGCAGAAATAGGGGAGGACTGAATGAAAGAATGTCTAAAAAAGAGAATACAAAAAAGATTAAAGATAGCACGCGATATCTCGAATGGCATGGACACCATAGTGGCAAATATTATAATCGTTCTGATTCAAGATATATCAATGAAAAGTGTAGTGAATGCAGGAAAAATAAGCCTTTATATGCTATGTATGCTAAAACAAATGGCAAATGGATTTGTAATACATGTATGTATAATCGTGGAAAAATTGAAAGCAATAAAAGAACAACTATGTATCATAAAGGCTCTATGGTTTTAGATACAATAAATCAATTGATTTCTACTGGTGCACGTGTAATAACAAGTAGAACTATACGCATTTTCAATAATATTGACAAATCTGACCGCAGTTCGATAAATTTTATATGGAGAAATCTTAAATTCCTTAATGAAAATGGATTTATAGAAAAATATAATGATACAACTCCTATAAAATACAGATTACCGCTAACTGAAATAAAAATTGAAGGGGTGACCGCTAAGTGAGTTTATTTGATAAATTAATTGAGGATTTAGGGAATCTTAGAACTGTGCATCCTATAAGCTATTGTTCTCTTTGTAAATTATTAAAAGAGAGAACAATTGAAATCTCTATTCAAGAACGTCCTAATTTTGACTTTTTATTAAATGTTGTTCTATGTGAGAATTGTTTTAAAGAATATTTAGAGGTGATATTTGGATGAGTGATAATCTATTGAAAAAGGTTGGTTTTTATGGAGCTTTAGAGGTTCTCAATATACAAGGAAGAGCAATAACATTGAGAACCTTTTATGAGAGATTCCTCAAGAAAGGTTTATACTATAACGCGTTTATTCGAATTAAGGAAACAATGATAACAAAGGAAATAATTGAGATTTATTATGAGAAAACTAATAAAACTAAACGTATAAGACTGACCAGAAAGGGAATGACTATTAAGCAAATTTTAAACTCATTATTGGAGCTGATGGAATAAATGGTAAAGAGAATAGGCCAAGTTGAATGGTCTGCAAATATGTTTAAAAAGGCTTTTGAAAGAAAGGGTTTTTATGCGGAATTTCCCGA
>JABUBK010000320.1_pt1 | contig 11460 bp, 10 predicted proteins | sample 7332671 | NCBI WGS metagenome assembly JABUBK01 (sample SAMN07256342, study PRJNA390944) | subsurface metagenome | isolation source: Methane hydrate marine sediment | place: Pacific Ocean: Eastern North Pacific, ODP site 1244 | collected 2002
TGATCGTGGCCGTGGAGGTCGAGGTGGTGGTCGTGGATTTGGAGATCGTGGTGGCCGTGGCGGTCGAGGTGGCTTCTCAACTAACCGTGGAGGTTTTGGTGACTTCTCCGGCAGAAAGCAGACCTTCGACTAAGTCAATTCATGCGAATTCTTTCACGATTAACAACGAACGACAACTCAGATATGACGGAACACTCTGTACTCGAGCATATGACTTCGGTCGTTGATCTCGACGTGCACAGTAAGTACTTAGTATACGAGAAACTAACACCAAATTACAGGATACCATAACCGGTGACCAAAGTCACCATCAATGTCTACTTGCTTGTAAGTATAGAGGGCTTCTGTGGCATCTGGTGGGACATGGGGGCGTTATCATAAGCACAAATCAAAAGTCAAATCCAAATCATAATACATGTTTCTAAACTCCAACTTATCTCCTTTCATTTGTCAGACTCGTATGCAGCCCGGTTGTTGTTGTCGTACGCCAATTGCCTTTTTCGCATGAAATGGTGTGATGAAGCGGCATGATTGGGTCATCAGGAATGCTGAATGCAGTGTAGAGCCATTTGACCGCCTTGCAGATGACGATTTTGGGCCCAGATGGTATGCTGGAACATATCTGCACCTGACCTACCTCAGCCTCAAGGCCTACCCGTCACTCACCACTTGATTCCCAACCCTGGACTTTGCGTTGTCTTTTGTTTCCATCATCTTCGCAACCACAATTCCTACTTGCTAGCCACCCAACCTTCATCCCACGCGTGGATCAACCATCATTTGCCAATCCCAACCAGCCAAGTGATCCACCGAAGATACCCCGCCCTGCCTTCTACAGCGGTGAGATACTCCGATAAGCGGAAGGTGCCAACTATCAGAGCACATATCACCAGGAAGGAACGACAGAAGGTCTTCGGACAATCGAAACTGCAAACAAAGTTTGCAAAAGACCTCGATCATATCCAACAACACCCAGGATTCGAGTGCTGACGATACATCCTGCACATCTGCGTCATGCGACCATCTCATCTTGAGCCTTTTGGCTCTGAAAGGAATGAGGGTAGCAATAGTAGGCGCCAGGTATGGTCACAAGAACATTTGAACATGCAAACTCGATCTCATCAAAACACAAGAAGACCTCGTTTCGAAGGTACGTAACTTCATTCTCGTTTATTCAATGCTGCCCAACATGGACTCACAAGGTATAGATTCATGGATCGACCTCTCTTCCCAACCTTCCTCTTCCTCGCTAGCTTCTCAGAATAATCAAGATGAAATCATAACAACTGGACTACAGATTCGTAGAGATGGTCTCAGAAGGTCGCGACAGCTAAGATTGAGGAATGCGAGACAACCATCTCAACCACGATCGAATAGTGTCGCAGGAAGTAGTCAAGATGAATATGAAGAAAGTGAGAGTGAAAGCGATCGAGTGATGAGCAGCTCCAATGAAGATGTTTCCAACAACTCGAATGCCGGAGAAGAGGATGATTCACATACAGCGCTGGACCTGCCTATGATTGAGAGGAATGTCTTTACACCACAACCGAATGCCTTTTCTCATCCTCCACAATCGAGATCGGTGCCAGCCTCGAATACAGAACTTCCAAATTCATATTTCTCACCACAACCTCCACCAGCAAGTTCACATCGAATACCTTCCAATCGTGTACCAACTATACAACGTCCCACCATCTCAAGGCCACCCTCTCACATCACACCAGATCATGATGCGGCTCTTCGAGCCTCGCTCACCACTTTGCTTTCCTGTGCAAATGCCGTCCGTAAAGATCGGGAACCTATACCAGTGGTACCACGATCTACTCAACCAACTACACTTCGACTGGTTCCTGAATCTCAACTCAATGCAAGATCGCCTTCACGATCTCCAAAACTTGTACCCAAACGTAGATCAAGAGAATCGAGTAAAGAACGACAAGCAAAGAAACTTCGAGCTGTCTCAAAACCAGCTACATCAGATGAAATGTTACTTTCGCCTACCATGATGACATGGTTCATTTCAGCAGGTGTGGTTCTTGTCTTTTCCGCCATCAGTTTCAGCGCGGGATATGCTTGGGGTAAGGAAGTCGGAATAGCTGAGGCTCAAATGGGTCTCGATACGACATGTGGTAGAGAAGCCATACGAGGATCAAGGACAGGTTTGGGTAAACTGAGATTGAGTACAGTTGCTTGAATTAGCGATCGGAGTTGAAACGAGCTCATGAGCTATGATACACAAGAGCTAGGCCATCAACAGTGATGCCATACGACGCATACGGATTTTCGGAAGATTGAGCATGATAGATTTGATACCACATTTGCATTTTCTGGCTAACGTTAGGGGATTGGGACTTGAGGAATGTCTCCCACTTAATTCAAGGATAACAGGTTCATATGAGCAAACACTACTCTGAAAATATCTTGAGCATGTTGACTGGTCTGCATGTCCGTCTGTCTTTGTGCTCTGCTCTGTGATAACCCTGCTATTTTCTGGTGTTCCTTTTCATAGAATACACTGATGTACACCCAGCCGGGTATAGCTCGCTCGATGGCCCTTCATTCCGTATATGCCCGTGTAGCCACACACAATTACATACTCTTCAAGAAATTCGTCTCCCGAATCTCCTTCCTCCTAGCCCCTCTCATACTCTTCGTCAAATCCGTCCTCGCCTTATGTGAAGCAATCGCATCATCACCCGGCCCAGTCAAATCCCTACTCTGCTCATGCAACGGAACCGGCTTCTCCAGCCCAGCCATCAATTTCGCTTGTTTCCTCTCGTATTTCGCGCGTGACCGTGCAGTCATGGTGGAGACATCGATGCCGCCGTCTAGAACTGCGGTTGAGGGTGCGTTGGGGTCGGCGACTAATGTCCAGAGCCAGGAGGGGTATTCGTGGTCTTCGAGCGCGACGAGCGGTTTGGATGTGTTGGTTGGTTTTGTGTAGGTTAGGGTGGGGAAGGGGGTGCCGCCGGGGATGCTGCTGGTGATTTTTTGCGAGGGTGCGGCTGGTTTGGTTTTTGCGGTGACTGTTGAGGGGAAGAATGCTTCGGAGAAGGGTTGGGTGGTGCCTGGGGTGGCGGAGGAGGTTGTTGGGGAGGGTTTGGTGTCGGTGTTTGTGGTTGATGGGGGTGGTGTTGATGGTGCTGCGTTTGGTGTTGAAGGGACTGTTGCGACTGTGCGGATGGATAGGTGGAGGGTTTTGGAGGGTTGGGAGAGACGCGCGAGGAGCGTTCTTCTGCAGCTGGTGCAGATCATGGTTGTGGTGTGGCCTCGTGATAGAGGAGAGGGAGTTGAGATGAGCTGGTACAGGTATCTGGGGTGGACGCCAGTTGACTGGATGGTGTTTGAAGAGAAAGCACGAAAGTCGTGAAGATTGCCGAATTTCTTCCAGGGTGTCGATTATGTAAGCGGCTACGATGTTTCGACTTGCCGTCAGACAAGACACAGAGAAAGAGCAATGAATGAATCGTACCTGAATTAAAATGGCCCGGAAGTGAATCCGACAGAACCCACTCGATTCTCAGTTCCCATGTAGTTCAATTTCAGAATACTTTCATTCTTGAGAAAACCCGGGAAATACATGAAGGAAGCGATGCTAGACGACTAGGAGGACCTCGCCCTCAGCGACCCTTAACCACCCAAGGCAGAACTCCTCATCTGAGAACAAGGCAGCGGGAAGCTTTCGTGCCTCAAACGACAATTGAGGCCACGGGTATGCCAGGAGGCATTCGAGCATGAACGCCTTCATATGTGCGATAAATGTGTACAGTCTCACGGGAAACGATCGATCGTGCCTCTCCGACTCTTAGAAGCATCCACCCATAGACACTGCAGACATCGTCAAATCATAGCACTTCCGATAGACCTACTAACCTGATCATAGCCAACATCAGTCGGGGAGCTCTTTGAGATCAGAAGCTATCCAGATTTTAGCAATCAAATCAGCAGTACACATTTGCGGTGGCCCTCCGGTAGTCACTCTTCAGAAGTACATTGCAAGGACACGGAGAGTGCTGATGGCTGTGGAAGTCCTATCAGGGGGCTGTCCCGCCGAGTTAGCTGGCCGGTCCCCCTGAACGAGGTCGGATGCAGTGTCTTGCAACTCCAGCATAAGGTGAGGATATTCGTGTTTCGGGTAAGGAAGCATATACCTGATTTACTGTTTGTGCCGCAGGCTTATACATATTATCACCCTTGTTATGCTTCCATACAGCTTCGAGAGTTTTGTACAGAAGACCGCGAACACACAGGACTCCTCATCCACGATGTGTATACTGGATCTGGTTGGACATAACTCGATACTGGCTCAGGGATCTTGTTGAGAGCGGTGATTTTGGCACATGTAGTAACCTTTCCTGCAATCAATTCTATTGGAACCGACTTCTACGACGCCAGATAACGAAATCAGCCTCAAGCCATAATCGTCCAATTTCGCTGGAGTCGATGGTCTCTGGCGCACTCTCGTTTCTTGTCTCGATGATCATAGTGACACCATCAGCCTTACACTATTTGTCGCTGAGAGTTCTTCGGTCCTAAAGGAAGACTGCCGGACTGGGTGTGGTGCAACGGCATACTGACTGGACCCACCTTCACTTCACAACCTACAGAATGTTTTCATTCCAAATTTTTGTCAACACACAAGTCCAAACTATACGAACATTCAATTGGCGATGGCCGAGTGGGTAGGGCACCGGCTTCGAGTTCTTGATCTGATTTACCTCAGGTCTTGGGTGAGATCCGTTGTCTGATCCTATCTATGTATCGTGGTTTGGAGACTTGGAGAATATCCGGATTGATAAGGTTAATTGAAAATTGTAGAGGGTCACTGGTTGGGATCTGCGAGGGTATTTCTTTGCAATTTTTGCTGACTGATTTCTGTTCTTTTTCGAAATTTTTTGGGCGTTTGTCTCACTCGAATGGTTCGAGTCAAAAAGCCAGAAAGTTTGGTATCATTTGGTGAGAACGGGAGGGGATCGAGACCGGATGGGATCTCGTTTTCTTTGAACAAAGGAAGAGAAACCTGGATCCGATTCATTGACTTTCTCGACAATGGTAACGTTTTCAGCCTGGACAAACAAAGAAAGAGAATATGAACAACCATCAGGCCTTGACTTCTCCCGGAGAACTTCGCTACTCTGTGTACATATACCAAGGTAAGATCCAGCTCCCTACTCTATCTCCCCTGATTCGATCGGTCTCCGGAGCCAACACACTCGACTTTAGCAGAACCGCAACTAAGCACCGAATACCTTACCATGCATCTCTCCGCTACACTCCTCCTTTCCCTGTCATGCGCAATTGTTTCTGTTCTTGCCATTGATGGATCGATAACCTTCTGTAATTCGCCGGACATGGGAGGTGATTGCACTATCCCGATGTACTTCGACTGGAACAAGTGTTTTTACATCCCAGATTCGAATGCGAAAGGTGATTATGGAAGCAGTTTCCGGGTAAGCCTGTTGTCCTTCTCGTTTTCCTTTCCTCTTTAGGCTTATCTCCCTTGTGATCACTTCGACACTGTCGAAAGACGCAGAGCCAGCATCTTCCTTTCTATCACACAGCAAAGCAACGTTAGCTAACGGTTTTGTGGCACAGGTTAACGAGCCTATAGGGCAATGTGAGCTTTTCACAGGAGAGCACGGATGCTCAGGAAAGAGTAGCATCGCCGCTCACAACAGTACCATAAGTCCGGGAGCGACACCTTACAGGACATTCAAGTGCTATAATTTGAGGCACTGATATCATGGCTCTGTATAGAATATTTCAATTCCTGTTGACTGGCTAAGTGAGAATATAGCGGGCGGAGGACTTGGACCTTTATGGCTCTGCATTTTGGCAATCGAAACGATATATCATGGGCTGCTATCTCATACGTGGTAGGATGCAGAGCTTTTCATGGACGCTGTGCCATGCAAAATGAGAAGATCCAGACGTGGACAGCGATGAAGCCGTGCTGAGCTTTCGAGCTGACTTGATTGAAACTGCTTTCCAGATTGATACATGGTGATGAGACACGTAGTGAATATGATATCCCGCACCTCTCAGGATGAAAGATCAGTTTCTCACCACAAGACAGCCCAGAAGCCGCAGTGACACGAAGTCTATGGCCACACTCAGTGCACAACACAATGACAACAGCTCTCGTTCATGTGCAGTGACCTTTTCACTCCGGGGAGCCTGTTTGTACCAACCCCTCCATATTGTCACCATCTTCAGGATTGTCGACTACACTGTTAATTTCTTCTTCGACCTCGCAACATCCCTTCCAGCTCCAGTCATTCAAAGCGCTATCGCAACACTACCAACACAAACCCCAACCAACACTCTCCCCCTCTACCACAAAATGCCTCGTCAACCTCCCATCCCAACCAAAGCCATCACAACCCTCAACCCCAACGACCCCTTCATCCTCTCCGACAACCCAACCACAGGAATAACCCTCCGAACCGACATCGGCGACAGCCCAACCCCCAAAACCCTTACCGCCTTAATCTCCTCCCAACTCATCTCCCTCTCCCTCAACGAAGCCGGCCGAATCTACGGAGTCGGCAAATTATTCTGGATCCCATCTCGCGAGGAACGAAATCTCCAGCATGACGCAGGATTGTGTGGGAATGGACCGGATTTGGTGTATATTCCTTGGGTGTGGAGTGATGTTGATAATCATGTCTATGATTGTGCGACGCCGTATGAGCGGTTGAGGCTGAGTAATGCGTGGTCGATTTTGTCTAGGAAGACGCTCGTGTTGGCTATTTTCAGTGACTATAAGGTTGGTGTCAATGGTAAGTCCGTTTTGGGGATCCTTGTCTCTCTTCCTGGTGTTCCTTTATACATGCCACTCAACATCAGAATAAAACACCAACGCTATGAAGGAAACAGACTGGTACTAACACATCTCACCACAGACCCAACCATCCTCCCTAACAACTCCACCAACACCCCTCAATCTCAACAAACCCCATTCACCCTCGGCACCACCTCTCACCTCCTCCTCTGGGACACCCACCCAAGTCTCATCCCCCGCCAAGCACTCAACACGCTCAACTCCACCACCCCACCGCCTTCCATCCCAGCAGCCACTCGTCACCAACACCGTTTCTTAAGCTGCGATGCGCTCATGGCGAAACTCCACGAAGCATGGAAAGCCAAGGCAACGGATGGCGCATACGATAGAGTGTCGATGGAGGAGGTCTATGCGGATTCGTTGGTTCCGGGCGAGAGACGGGATGCGACGCTCGAGATGGTTACTTGGAAGAGTAGGCGGTTGGTTGCTGCGTTGGAGCGTAAGGCTGGGGCTGAGGTTGAGGCTGGCGGTAACGCGACAAGTTAGAGGTGTATGGATTTGGATCGACTAGTGACGGGGATGGAGCAGGTAACGAGCAGCTTGGGACTATGAAACGATGCCTTGGAATGACCAGGAGATAGGAGTCAGAGAGGGTTATGACATGATTGGTCTTTACCGGGGACATGATCGGGGTTCGATGAGTACAACGACTACTTGCAGCGATTGGTGTTTCTCGATCTGGATACACTATGGAGAATTGGAACATCTCGAACTTGGATTTCATAGTACTGGAAGGAACATGTCCCATTCAGTAATTCTATAGCGAGTATGAGCAGGATCGAACATCTCAGGCGTGAAGTATGTGAAAAAGGGGCAGCATCTTCCGCTGACAACCCATGGTATTCTGAATGTCAGCGGTAATTCTCATGATGTGATTTTGTATTTTGTTCTATTTCGCAATTCGGCACATCGTTCTTTCTTTATCCAGGGGCTACGGTCTCCTTGCAATGTCAGCAGAGTCTCGTGATGTCCATTGTCGATTTTGATTCTGCTTCACGGCTATTTTCGCAGTCTGGTAGACTTGCTCAGAATTGGAGTGTGAATAAAATCAGAGTGTTTCCGTATCAAGCACGAGTAAGATTCTGTAGAGTCGTTGTCATCGACATCATACCTCGTATACCTCCACAATCCTAGTAGGTTCATTACTTTGCATCTCTCATTACCGTCTATTCCTGATGTATCGAAACATCATGCTCTCCACATGTAGACTGTGATAACCTCGAATAAGCTCTTCCTTTGTCTCCTCCCGCATTAGTCCTCCTTCTTCGATGACTATTTCTAAACTAAAGTACAGCCACGAGTAAGAATGTAGACACCAGGCCTATACATGCTATCGAAACCATTGCTGGTCTGGTCATCGCGCCTGAATTACCACTGCCTCCTCCTGAAGATGAAGATGATGATTGATCACTCACACTGCTTGTTTCCACTGGCAAGGCGGCACAAGCTGATCGGGTCTCCGCAATGGTGACTTGTGCAGCTGCTGGGATATATTCGTACGCTGGTTGACAGCTATCGCCGTTGCAGCTCGTACTCAGCCCCTGGCTTGGTGTGAAAGCCTTAACCCCTCGAGCGCTAGAGTTTCTGAGGCCATTCCCGGAACCGTCTACTGCTTCCACCATGCCAAATTCCTGGTACCCCGATGCTGTGTAATTCGTCTCGAAGCCAGTCTTTGGGGCATTACCCAGCAAAATCCAGTCGGCAGAACAGCTATCTCGGCCGTAGATGTTCCATGATTGACACTCAGTACATCCGTTCCATGACATGTAGAAAACTGTATCCGCGCCATTGGTGTTCTGAGCATATGTATAGAGTGCAGGCGAATCTTGCGGTGTCAGAGTGATATTTGAAAACCTGACGCGGTAATTCATAGGACCTGTCAAAGCCACATTGGCACGATAGAGAACGTTGCCGTTTTTGTCGTGCTCAGTCACGATTGGTTGTGATCCCCAACCGATGAAAACATTGGAATTCAAGTAGTCATCTGGGTTCAGAATCTGCAGGCTACCCTGACTCGAAGAAATCACCTGACCATCAGGAGCTGGATAGGAGCGCAGAAGTTCAACGTTAGGCGGCTGGGCATTCTTATTGATTTGAACAATATATCCGGCGCTGCGATCTGCTGTTACCTGGAAACCGTTGGAGGCGTTGTCGAATAGAGAAATGACTTCGGTGCTTTCATTTTGGTAAAGCCATCTGGCATCATGCTGACTGCTCCAATTGAGACCATTGAGGAATTCAAAATCAGATTGTCTTCCTCCGCATCTCCATATCACCGAGCCATCAGATCCGTTGATCTTGTACAAAGTGTTGGTATGGCGGGCAGAGATGAGATAGTTGCCATCTCCATCTTTGTCGACTGAGTTCATATGAAAATAATCCCAGGGACTCGTTGCAGAAAGGGCTGTGCCGACCACTTCCGTGGTATTGGGAAGGACGTAACCTTCGGTCAGGGCGACATGGTCGATAGGAGACCATTCGAAAAGCAGTTCACCAGTTTCGAGGGAAATGTCTTGGAAAATTGTGTTCATAATCCAACCCTCACCAGTGGTAACATTGAATGCCGACAGATCGTAGCGCTCAGGGTGATAGACTATGATTAGAGAGCTATTCCCAACAATGTTGAATTCATGTTGGTCGAGCGGGGAGAGGCCGTTGAGACTCTGAACAGTTCGCACTGTTGTCAGGTTTGTATCCATGATTGTCGAACTGCCTCTGGAGTAGCCAAGGTATTGAAGGCCCTGAGTGAAGCAGAGGTGATCACTACCACCGTATTGGCAGACCTGGAAGTCGTGGACATTACTGCCTAGAGTGTCTCCGAATGAAAACCAGACAACTTCGCCGTCAGTGTCGTAGATTGTTGCTCCTGCTTGATAGGTCTGATAAGGACTCATGAAGATATATCCAGGTGTCACATCCCCGGTGGTGTTGACATACAGCGTGGAAGGGTATAAATCTGGTCTGGATCTATACTTCTGTACGTTCGGGTCGGTGATTGGATTAACAGCTTGAGCCTGAGCCTGAACCAGGCCAAGCATCGTCAGGCTGAACGCCAGAGAAAGGAATGAGGCCAACATGATGGCAATTCTTCAGTATCACGAAACAAAGCGAGAGTATGCACGAAAGACAGCCGAAGAGCAGAACTCAACGCGCAGAGTTTTATGAAAGATTGCCAAACATTTCAGCTGAGGTCCGGTGAGGTGCCCAGGTCCAGCTTACGCAAACATTCAAGAAGGAACCTTGGCAAGGCAAGCGCGAGTCGCGCAGGCAATTGCTTGGATTGGGAGATACGGCGCATGTTGTGGCAGTCGCGATGCGTCATGAGATCTTAGCAGGGTGGAAAGATGAGGTGTCGCATGTGGTTGTGCAGGAGTTGCCAGAAGAGAGCACGCGATCATTCGTTGAAGGTTTGTTCGAGGCAGCCACTTTATCCGGATATTGGTTGTAGAGTGGGTTAGTGTCTCCATTTGGACCCGTCATGGTGTTTCTTGAAAACCGGTCTTTCTGTTGTACTTCGGCATCGATATCCCGATATTGACAATGAGTGCGACTTCAGTTTTGTCCCGTTCGTTTGCTTCGACATCCCAATTGCCAGGCCACAATTACATCTCAAACTGTTCGCGGCTCGCTCTTTAATACTCTGAAAATCTTGCATGAGCCTTGATCTCGCCGTCAAGTGTTCGGGCAAGGATGTTGCCGTTATCCGTATCCACTGCCAGGTTGGGTTGCTCGTTCAGGCGGGGTAGTCAGAAGCCAATCCGAAGTAGAACGAACTTTCCTCGCTTAATAGCATCGTACATCGTACATTCTCTAGCCTCGTCAATTATTGACCATAATCATTCTGGCGCGCTCAGATCTCTCTGGTGTGGTAGGTCGAATTGGATAATTTCTCCAGCTAGTTCCGGGGAGGTTTTCGTGCCTGTGACCGATTTGAATTGAGAGAAAATGTTAGCTCCCGGTCAAGGTAGTCCGTAGGTACATTCGCAGGAGCTGTGCGTCGATTTAGCGGAAGTAGGCAGGATCGGTCGTTCGAGCTTTTTCAAGGCCAGCACCATGTGAATAGCTTGTAATCATCTGTGGAAATGATACTGTCAGGCAAATAGAAAGCCGAACGAGAATTGAGAAGAAACAAATCTTGTCATGAGCAGAGGTGAGGTTTAAGTAAAGTAGAGCAGTACCTCCTGGCGTGATCGCTTTGATGGAGTCCAGCTTCCCGACCGCCCGAAGCGTTATCACCATATTAGAACCTTCTAAGCTCTTGTCAAAACTCAACCAAAGCTCACAACCTTGTCTAAGACACCAAGTACAAATGCCAAAATCCAGAAACACAAAACAACATGTCAACTGTTAGAATGCTCGATTCGGCCTCGTTCGTGGATCTTCCTCGATGCGCACCAATCACCTTGGAGCAATGTGGCCGTCTCTAAAGACGTACCAGCTAAGTATCACAGATTACTAAGTTGAAAATTAGTAACAGTTAGCATCTCATCAGCGCATTCATGTTCATTTCCTACAATGTCGCGGTACGTAATAAGACTCTTCAGCTTCAGGAGGAGGCAGTGGTAATTCAGGCGCGATGACCAGACCAGCAATGGTTTCGATAGCATGTATAGGCC
>JABUBK010000321.1_pt1 | contig 11433 bp, 13 predicted proteins | sample 7332671 | NCBI WGS metagenome assembly JABUBK01 (sample SAMN07256342, study PRJNA390944) | subsurface metagenome | isolation source: Methane hydrate marine sediment | place: Pacific Ocean: Eastern North Pacific, ODP site 1244 | collected 2002
GTGTTGCAGACGTAAATCATAAAGATCACCTCCTTGATGGGTTTAAAACGCAAACCGGCGTCAAAGACGCCGGTTTGTAAAAGTCCCCCACTGGGGGATTAAGGGGGTTAGTCTCAACAGGATTCATCAGATAGGTCCAGGACGGGATGTTCTTTGAGGTAATTGAGGCCCTCAATATATGCCATCCTCCATACTACCGTCCAATGGGGCAGAGGTTTCTTAACCTCATCACACAACCATTCATAACGTTCTTTAGCTTTCATCAAAATCACCTCCAGTTATTTTTTGTCCTCGTGGGCTTTCCGGATCAACGCTTCACGGATTGCGTCCAAAAGGTCTTGTTCGCGTTCTTTTGCGCGTGCAACCATTTTGTCGTAAATTTCTTTGGTCATCATAATAATTACCTCCTCGCCTGTTTTTAGCGCAGCCAGACAGGAGAGAGGTAGGTCGGGCTAATCTCCTTTCGGCGTTAGCCGGCATAGATTAGTAAATGACGCCCGACATTTGTTGCGGAAGGGCGAAAAATTCAAATAAGGGTTTTTGAGTCCTTTCCTCACCTTGGTGTGCCTTTATTTTTCGCCCTGGAGCCTCCGAGTGCAAAGAGTGAGCCAGGGAGTGGGGCCTTACGTGGCGGTGTAGGTGAGGTGTTCCTGCCTCCGGGGGCGTGACAGGTTAGGGCGAAGAGGGACAGGGAGGGATAATTTGGGGCCCTAAAGGTCTGTGAAGCCCGCCGCTTGCGACAAGCGGGCGTAACAGACGTTTGGGGTACGCAGTAAATTATGCCGGAAGGCCCGTCCCGTTCTGGCGCGACTCCGGACGCCTTAGAGTCTGTTGGCAGCCCGTTGCAACATCGAGGCCGTAAAAGGTTGTGGATAGGTCTTAGTCGATATATTGCCCGGGCTGCCTACAGACTCTTAGGCGCACCACGTTAGGCCCCGCGAATGGGCTTACAGTCCTTGAACTCCCCCCTGGGGGGGGATTTTGGGGGGCGATCGAGTTGGTGACCGCGGCTGTATATTTCCCGGATTATCAAGGCCAAGAACTGTTCGAGGCTTTCAACTGAGAGGGTTTTTAGATGGTACTCGAGCTTTGCGATTGTTTCAGGTTTCATATTATCGTTTTTCGGTTACGTCTTTTAAGTAGCCCAACTGTTCCTGGGTGCGTCTAAGGAGTTCCTGGGTGGCTGCCATTAGTATCCGGATCAATAAGTTATCAGGTAGCTTTTTAATGTCCTGGATGATGTTGTTTAATTCTTGAGGGCTCATATTGGTGTCGCTCCTTAAATGTGCGTCACCCCACGGGGGAGTTGTCTTGTCCCTGAGAAGGGGACCCCGTGGAGTGACCCCCGGTTAAAAGATTGTGTCACCCCACGGGGGAGTTGTCTTGTGCCTGAGAAGGGGTCCCCGTGGCGTGACCTCCTTTAGTTGAGGTCAATAAGTTTAAGCTGCAGGCGATGACCCAGGGTAAAGTTTTCGCCCGGGTTGTCGATTGCATAGTTTTGAGTCCAGTCTATAGCCTGCAATATGGCTGTGTTTCGACCGACTCCATGATTGCGTCCGCCACAAATGCACGTACACTTTTTCCCCTTGGCGTTATAGCACTTGGCGTCACAGCGTCGCGTGGCGCCCTGGTGGTTTTTGTGTATTATTGTCATAGATCTAAAGAATAGTCTTTTAGCCTTGACATGTCAAGGCTAAAAGTCTATGAGGGTGTTCCGGGTTTGAGGCCATGGCCGACGAGGGGGGCAAGGTGTTGGACGGCTTGCCCCGCTCACCCGGTTACAGTCTATGGGGGGTTGGTGGATGCCTAAATATCTGGCAAAGTTAAGCAAATTCGGGGGCCAATGCAGGTTAACCCTGCCAAGGCTGCTCGTTGAGGAAATGGCCTGGGATGATGTTGAATACATCACCCTTGGTCCTCAGATTGATAAGTCGATCATCATAAGGAGGTTTGTAGATGCCGAAAGCCTTGGCATTAAGCGCGAGAAGGATCGCCCTGGATCTGATTGATGAGCCAAAGGGCATTATTCGGCTTGAAATTGACCCTGGGCGGCTTCAGGATCTTGTTGAAAGTATCAAAGAAGTGGGATTACTTCAGCCTATTATTGTTCGGCCTGTCGGAGATCGGTTTGAGATCGTGTTTGGACATCGACGGTGCCTGGCGCACAAGATCCTTAAAGCTGGCAAGATCGCGTGTGTCGTCCGGGTTCTTAGCGATGTCGAATGTGCAATCATGCGAGGGACTGAAAACGTACAACGGGATGATCTTAGTCCGATTGAAGAAGCTGCAATATATAGTGACCTACATGATAATCATGGTTTGAGCTATGATGATATTGGCAAGCGAATGAGTAAATCTGTGGGTATTGTTAAGCGTCGGCTTGACTTGCTAAGGATGCCGCCGCAACTTCAAAAAGCTATTCACAAAAAGCAAATTGGGTACGCTGTCGCTGAAGAACTGTGGAGTATAGGTGATATTGGTGGGATTGACTATTATCTTTCCTTTGCCATTGAGCATGGAGTGACTCAAGCAGTTGCAAGGTCCTGGGCAAAAGAGTGGAAGGATCAGAAGCGGCGGGCGGCGGGCGGTACCGGAGAGGGTGAGGGGGTTGGAAATCCACTTGAACCGCGTCCGACTTATCTGCCTTGTGATATTTGTCTTGGTCCAGAGGACGTCCAAAAGATGGAGTTGATTCATTGCTGCAAAAAATGTGCTAAAAAACTGAGAGAAGCCCTGAGTGTTAGTGAAACTTAGATTGGAGGTGATCACATGGCTGAAGTTGCTCGAGTGAAGATTGAGGTGGAGCGCGTTGTCAATCTTATAACAGCCCTTGGGTGGGATAAGGTTGAAGAGCGCGTTGATGATGATACGATTACTCTGGTAGTGAAGAAGAAGATAACTGCTATCGGAGAGGAGTAGTCTTTTTTTGCTCCCCCTTCCTGGGAAGGGGGCGGGGGGGTTGGGTTAAAAATCCCCCCTTGAGGGGGGTAGGGGGGTGATGATTAGGAGAAACGAAGGAGGCCGGGCGTCCGGTCGATGGTTTCCGGTACGGAAATGCGAAGCAAATCGAACGTGGGCCGGGCGTGTACCCGAGTTGGCGAGGGTGCAGGCCCGGCCCGACGTAGGAGGCCCGGCCTCCTTCGTTTCTCCTAATATATACTATATTAGGAGAAACGAAGATATGTAGCGAAGCGAAATATCTTCGGTTCGACGAGTATCTCCACTCAAGCGGGTCCCAGTCCCTCCGGGACCCTCCACTAGCAGGGGTCCCCCCTGCTCTGATGCTAGATGTTGATCTATCTTAGCTCAAGTTTTCGCTTGTTTTTCTGACCGGAGGGAGGATTGTTTTTTTCCGGAACGGAGTGAGGACCACGGGTGGCCTGTGGCCGGGTCCCGTGATGTGAGCGGTAGCGAGCTCCCTAATTGAGCGGAGCTCTGAGGTCTTTTGCGCGCCTGGGCGCGCTGCCTGAGCGGAGCTCTGAAGTCTTTTGCGCCGGTAGGCGCTGCCTGAGCGGAGCTCTGAGGTCTTTTGCGCGCCTGGGCGCGCTGCCTGAGCGGAGCTCTGAAGTCTTTCGCGCCGGTAGGCGCTGCCTGAGCGGAGCTCTGAAGTCTTTCGCGCCGGTAGGCGCTGCCTGAGCGGAGCTCTGAAGTCTTTCGCGCGCCTGGGCGCGCTGCCTGAGCGGAGCTCTGAAGTCTTTTGCGCCGGTAGGCGCTGCGTGAGCGGAGCTCTGAAGTCTTTCGCGCCGGTAGGCGCTGCCTGAGCGGAGCTCTGAGGTCTTTTGCGGCGGTAGGCGCTGCGATTGGTTTTTTAGGGGCCTGTCCTGAACTCAAAGGCAAGATTGTTCTTGGCGTATGCCAGGGCCTCCCGGAGGGTTGGGCTGGTCCCGACGTCCTCATGTGCAACGGTCCAGTCCATAAAGGCGGTAGCCTGTTCCTGGGTTATCTCGAGAGGGAAGGCATATCCATGGTTCAAGAGCATTTCCGCCGTGGCCAGGGAAGCGTGGTATTGGATCCGGATCGAGTCTTCACCCTCGAGGAGTGCGATGGCCCGGAGTCCGGCCTCAATCGCGGACTCCTCCATTACTGCAAGGTAGCGTTGATCTTGAATGGTTTGCGTAAAGTAGTCAAAACTTGCTGCCGCGATCGGGGCAACCGACGCGGAGATCTCCTCATAAGTCGCCCATCTTTTACCCAGGGACGGCCAGGCCACAAAGTCGTCCGGATCCATGCCCTTTTCTTCAAATATTTCCTGCCACAATATATCTGTAAGTTGCGGGGCTTCGACCTCAATGTGTTCGAGGCCGTCAACCTGGATGTATGGATTCCATTCTTTCATCTGGGGCTCAGCCCCGATCATGGCGCACTCAGCCGCGATATAGAGTAGCGTTTCAGTAAGGGGATCGGTCCTTCTCTTAAAGCCATAGACAACAGACATGCTCTTAGCTGCTTTGGCGCAATAATCTTGACTCTTTCTGGATTTATATCTTGACTTCCATCGTACTCTTTTTTTGGCCTCCTCACCGGCCTTAACGTATGTTTCGACTATTCCGGGGGCCTCTTTGAAACGGACGTCCTCACCGCGAGCGTATCTGACGGCGCCAGAGACAAGATCAGTTGCCAGGCCGATGATCGGTCCAAGGGATAATCCCCAACCCCAAACGTCTTTGGTGACCTGGAGGGCTTGAATACCTTCCGAAAAGGAAGGGATCACCCCGGGCCTGGAGGCAAAATGTTTCATCTGTGCGCGCATGCCCTTGGCCCTGCGTCTGAGTCTATCGTGTATACGTCTTTTGCACCTCATGGGTCGTATTATACAGGCCCAGGGTGCCATAAGCGCGTTGAGGACCTCGCCTATGAGCCAGATCCAGCCAACAGGCCCCATGGCGAATCGTGCTAAAAAGCGCGGCAAGAACTTTGCCGCGATCCTGCCGGCGACGGCGATCGTTAAAAGAGCGTCCTGGGCGTCGTCTAATGCCTGGGCAATAGACGCCCATGCACCCACTATTTCAGGAGTCGGACTGGCGAGCATGCGCTCAAATTTCTGGCGCTTGTCCATCTTCATTGCGTAAATCTCTGTTAACCTTTTTTCCCCGATGTCTTCATACTTTCGGGCTTTATAAAGGCCGACCTCTTCCTCGGTCATAGACTTGTAAATTGGGAACTTGATGATATCGGTGAGCTTTGGAAAGGTGATCGTATAGCCGTTTTTTGCCACGTACTCAGCTTTCTTCTTCTCAAAGGCTTCATCCGTAAAGTCAGGTAAATGAAAGGGTGCGGTGTAATCGGCCATTTTAGTGAATACCTTAGTATGGGTTGAACTGGGATCGTGGCAGGAAGGGGCTATCTGGCAGGGTTCTACTATACGAGAAAGACCAAGACGCCCAAACTACCCATTGTTGCGCCTAAATCCGGGTCAAGGCGCTGGCAGACCATCACCATAACGGGGGGTTTGTCGCTCTTAGGATCCTCGTTCCACAGATTTAGGTAGGTGATGAGCTGACCGGCTGCCCTAAGACCTGGATCCAGGGCAACCTCAATTATCCAGAGTTGTTTCTCAAGTTCTGCAAGCGCGTCTGCTCGTTTTGCAACGTTTGCTCTCCACCCCCTTTTCAAGGGGTCCCGCTCCTCCTCCGGAGAGAGCCAGGGCCCGCCGAGTAAAACGTCATAGTAAAGGGCCGTGAACGCCCGTCCTTCCCGTTGCAAAAACCTGTACCAGACAGGAATATCCTCCTGAAGCATGTGCGGAGGTCGTCCCCTCCAGTCTATTGTGTACTTTGGTCCAAGGGTGGTTGGCATAGCGTGAGAACCTCGCTGCGTTCTTGCATCCCCGGTAGGGGTTGCGCAGTTTTTTGCGCCGGTAGGCGCTGCCTGAGCGGAGCTCTGAAGTCTTTTGCGCCGGTAGGCGCTGCCTGAGCGGAGCTCTGAAGTCTTTTGCGCGCCTGGGCGCGCTGCCTGAGCGGAGCTCTGAAGTGTTTTGCGCGCCTGGGCGCGCTGCGTGAGCGGAGCTCTGAGGTCTTTTGCGCCGGTAGGCGCTGGCTGAGCGGAGCTCTGAAGTCTTTCGCGCCGGTAGGCGCTGCCTGAGCGGAGCTCTGAAGTCTTTTGCGCGCCTGGGCGCGCTGCCTGAGCGGAGCTCTGAAGTCTTTTGCGCCGGTAGACGCTGCGTGAGCGGAGCTCTGAAGTCTTTTGCGCCGGTAGGCGCTGCCTGAGCGGAGCTCTGAAGTCTTTTGCGCCGGTAGGCGCTGCGTTCTTGCCTCTACCACTGCAATGGTGGACAACAGCCCAGAATAATCATGAGCCAATTTCGGTGGTCTATGATAGTACCCGCCCTTGGGTTAAGCCTGTGGGCATAGCGGACTGTATAGTTAGGATAGGCCCACTCTGCGCCCGGGCAAAGCTGGCAAAAAGGGGAGGAGCTTTGCTTTGAGACGCTGCCCGGCACGGGCGCGCCGTCACAGTCCAGGATGATTGAGACGTTTAGGTCCCGGCCCGGGTATTTCTCCATGTCCCTGTTGTAAGCTATCATGTAAGCAAACCAGCCAAAGGGGTGCTTTTTCTTCATAAGGGTCGGGAGGTCGAATTGTTCCCAATTATAACGGTCCTCTGCTTCCATGGAGTTATTAGCCCATACCCATAAAGGGTAAGTGTTTCGGAAAGCCGGCTCGGGCAATGTCAAAAGTCTTAAGGGTTATGTAGTCGTTCTCGCCCAAGTATGCAACGGCATAGATGCCGGCGGTGACATGGAAGATATAGGGGTAAGCGGCTGCCGTGGAGTCAAAGTTTTGCGTGTCCCTGGGCGCGGTGGTGATGTCTCCATCAGAAAGGCACAAAAAAGTGTAAATCTCACCGTCGCTGGCCGATTCCTCATAAGCAATCGCCATGACGTTAGAGGTGACTCCGATAATAGATGGGTTCATTCCGTATCCCGGCGAGAACTCAAGCCGGTCGGCATAAGATGCGGCTATCTGCCCATTTGGCAGGATCTCTATAGTAGTGACCCACCCGTCATTGTCTCCGTCATGGTAGGCCGCCGCATAGATGTTGCCGGTGAAGTGAGCGGCGTTGATGTAGTAAGCGGTGGATGTCTCAAAATTGAGGAAGTCAATTATCGACTCGGTGATGCTCCCCAGGTCGGAGATACCGATGGTCTTTACCCATCCGTCCCATACGAAATCCCCATAGAAAAAGGCGAAGATATTAGAGGCTATCTTTAAGACATCAGGATTTCTAATATAGCCGGCGTCGAAGACCCAAGAGTCAAGAAGTGGCTCGGCTATCTGGCCTTGGTCGTCAATACCTATGGTTACGATCTTGCCGTCACTATTGGTGTTGACGTAAACCACAACGAAGACATTAGGTGCAACCTCGCAGATCTCAGGTTCGCCGCAGTTAACTCCCTCAAAGTCAAAGGAGTCAATATTAGCGATGATGTTGCCGCCATTGGTTATTGTTATGGTCCTGATGAGGCCGTGGTCGAGGTTGTACTTATAAACATAGGCGTAAACGCTGGTTGCAACCTTGATGATGCGGGGCCGGTGGCAGACCGTTGACTCACCTTTGAAAGGCCCGTCAATAAGGGTCGGGTTTAGGCCGGTACTGGGTATATTAACAGTACAAATATAGCATTCGGTTCCGCCTTCATCCCAACAGATTGCGTAAATATCGCCATAGACGTGGGCCACACTCGGGAACTCAGAGAGGGTGGCATTACACACAAGCGTGCCAAGGACTGAGCCGATATGACCTTCAGCCATGGGTGATTTCCGGGTGGTTTAGGCTGCGTCGTAATAAACGAGGTAGCCGGTTATCAATACAGTGCCGTCGTTTTCGATGTTAAACGCCTCGTTTGTTCCGCCGACCAAAGGGAAGTTGCCGTGGTTTGCTACCATCCCCCTGGGCTCGTCGGTTCCACCAAAGGCCAATTTGCCGGTCATGGCGGTGCTAGCCGTGGAAAATCTGACGTCGGTGTCACCGGCTACAGTCAAGACAATCATGGTGATATGGTGCTTTAGATTGGGTGCGGCTGGTATTAGCGCGGTGGGGCCGGCCGCCGCCGTGCTGATGGCGATGTATTCCATGGTCCGGCCTGGGCCTTCAACCTGGACCTTGCCTATACTCGCGCTGCCGGCTGCGAGCTTGCCGACCTCGGCGGTACCTGGGAGGAGAGTCACCTTACCGATCTCGAAGGTCCCCTGCTGGAGCACGACGTCCATCTTGCCGTCTTCAGATCCGCCCATCGGGTAGATGTGTAAAGCGCCATCTTCGGTTGACTTAAGAGTCACAAAGTTTGTGCCGAATAAGCCAAGGAGTTGAGCAATCACAAACCGGATCTCAGTCGGCATATATAAATGAGACTGCTCGTTGAGGACCTGTTGGATATCTGTCAGGCTAAGCTGTGTCGAGATCTTGGAATACTTGAGGTCTAGTGCTGTATATTTACGCAGGTGTTCGTAGGTAAGGGGTGTGGGGCGACGTGAGGTCCTTGTGCTCACGTCCCACGGGTGGTCGAGATATTGCATATCAATGACCTCCTATAGTGGAAGTCTAAGCGGTGATTTCGAAGCGGTACGCGCCCGTGAAATTCACGGCGTCGGAGCCGCACCTCATAGCCAACTTAAAAGTACTACCAACGGGAAGATCCATACCGATTTCGATCTCATTAATGCGGTTCATGCTCTTAGCGATCTTTTCAGTCGTTCCTTCCTCTATGGTGTCGATGAGATAGACCGGTAGGGTAAAGATCTTCTCCCTTTCCCACCATCCTTCGACATAAGCGTCATCCTTGTACTCATTGACCTGGGCCAAGATACTCAAGAGGCGCTTAGGGTTCTCTTTCGATGACTCCAGGCCGTCATCATAGACGGTTGTGCTGACCGTCCCGTCTCGCTCAATACTTTGAAAGTAAACCATTTATACCTCCCGTCCAGCTAGTCGAGTCTTGTGACTCGTTCGATTAGGCAGATTTGGTGCTGGTCCACCTCAATGGTGCCTGTATTGTTTAGGGCCACGGTGGTGACATAGATACCCAATTCATCACCCGGGCCGAACTTTAAGGGTGGATCAAACATGAGCGGGTCGTTGAGGTCATACTCGCTTTTCCCGCCAATCATCGAGAAGCCCTGGGCATAACTGTCGGCTCTGCCCGTGAGACTCAGTTGATAGTTCTGGAAAAGAATGCCATTGCGGTCCTCATCAAAGAGGACCTCACGACCCCTGACAAGCTTCATATATTGTGTGTAGAGGTAGGTAGTTTCGTTATTTTCCTTGGCCGCGAACGGGGTTGCACAGATGCCCAGGATCTCAATCTCATGTTTAGCCGGCACAACGTCCCCGAACGGGAACGACGGGAACTCAGCCGGGCTGACGCTTCGGTTGAAGAGATTGTCCCCGGTTGCGGTTATTGCGGTAGTGCAATCCCCGTAATTCAGGAACATGTAAGACGGCGATTTTGAGCCGTTTTCCATTTCCGGTTTCATATCACCTGCCTCATGGATCTCGTACACGAGAACCTGAGTCGGGTGTGGTGTGGCCTTCTTGACGCCGGAGAGCTTTATCGTCTCACCCTCTGCTACAGGGAATCCCTTCCATATGCCTTTTCTGGTCAAGAACTGAAGCAACGTCTCAGTTCTCCCCAGGGTGACATTCTGGACGGCTTCGTTAATTTTCTCTTTGCCTGATGCACCATTCGATGCGTCCGCGTGCACACCAAGTAAAGAATTATCACCTCTGACGTTGATGACCTTATAGGGTCCGTCGGTGTTTCCGGGCGCATCAATGTTGACCGTAATGGCGTGGCTGTGCCTGTTCCAGGCAGCCTGGCGAAAAACGTGTGCGCCAAGCACCGTGGCCTGGCGAAAGTACCCAACCGTGGTTTTGTCTATGGTCAGGGTGCAGAAATGCTCGGCGCCATGATGCGTCATAATGTCTTTAACCAGAAACGACTCACCCGGATCAGCGGTGAGCGTTAGGTCCGCGTTTGTCAGCTCATTCTTGACCGCGAAATGCTGTATCAGTCCCATAAAACCCCCTTTCCGGTATTACTCTTCCGGGATCTCGTAGTTAGATGTTAAGAGCCAAGTTTCTCAGCTATTAAGGCGTCCACGACTCGCCGGACGCGCTCAATATTGCGGGGATCCCGGCGCGGGAACCTGGGGCCGAGGTCGGCGCGTTCGATAGCTGCATGATAAGGAGCGAAGCCCTTGCCGTAGTCGTCACCCGCGAGATAGACGCCTTCTGCAAAGCGCGTCGGTCCTTTTGCTAGAGCCTTAGCCTTCCACTTAGCCGTCCCTGCCGCGCGTACGCCCTTAGGGAAGAGTCCTTTGGCCTGGGCCGCATCGACTCCAAGTTTCCAGTTTGATTCAGCCGCGATTGTTTCTGCTTCCCAATCGCGCTTTGGGTTCTGGATGCCAAGCTTATAGTCCTCGGTCCGGAGTGGAGTGACCCTTGTCCACTTGTCCTTGATTGCCGATAGTGCCTTGATCTCAGCCATGGTTAAACCTCCTGGGTGTGGGTTGACATATAGGTAGAAATACCTATGTGTCAATATTTTGACACCCATAGAGGTCGCAAGTCAAGGGTTTAATTACAATATCGTAATCAGGCTTTCTTGGGATTGAAAGGCGGTGCGTCTGGCAGGCCAAGGCGACGCCTGTGGCCGGGGTCAAGGAAGGGATTTTTTCCTGAGGGCTCCGGGAGTTTTTCCCGGGCGGGGGGTTTCGCCCCATAGTCTGGTTTACCAGGCTGAGGCGGCATGTACTTTAGTTTCAGGCGGTTAAGGTGATGTTGCGCCCACGTTACGCCACGTTTCACAAGGTATCTACAGCCCTTTATAGTTAGACACCTGGCCGATGTCAATAAGCACAAAGTCCCATCCGCCCTACGGTGGTTGCGGGATATGGACTTTATGAAGCCTGCGTCCCGTAGGTCGGCCAGGTGATAGCCGAGCATCCGGTATCTGATTTCGATGGTGTGATATTTGTGTAATAATTCGAGGATCTTAAGCCGTGAGGCATAACACCAGTTGCCACGGTACCTTTTCAGGATTGCCTGGATCGTAATTAGAACGTCATATTTTGTATTACGCATCCTAAAAAGCCTGAAAAATGGAGGGGGTTGGTCGGAGTGGCCACTCCAGACCAACCCTTAAGAAATGAAAAAGCGGAGGAGATGCGGACCTCCAGGATTTTGCGATTAGGTATAATAATGCGATGATTTTGTCAAGGGGTTAACCTGGTGGCATAGAGATTGCCTTTTCGATACCTTAAAAATAGGCTTTTCCTGTCAATCCGGCAAGTTGCGTCCGATAAGGATCAGATGTGTCCGAGCGGTCGAGGTACGAGGCCGCGAGATCCGGAATGGCTGTAAATATCTATTAGGACGTAGTCCTAGAGATTGGAGGCAGCTTTATTGCCTTACGGTGTAGGGCAAGCGAATTCA